>JGI25322J35698_1001318_pt1 | contig 16627 bp, 18 predicted proteins | sample AutmiccBRH37_all_FD_35698 | JGI IMG/M metagenome (IMG submission 35698) | reverse complement strand
GCCAGCGCGGGGGCCTGCCGGATCGAGGTGGATCAGGGCAAGGGTTTTCGCGCGAATGGCCGGAACCGGTTGCAGGCAGCGCCGCGCGTCCCTTCGGACGCAAGCGGCAAGGCCTGAAACCGGCGGCGTTTGATCCGCGATCCTGGTCCGGGCGGGCTGTCCCTCCAGCATTGCGGTGTCACCGCAAACGCCGGCCCAAAAAATCCTTGCCGCGTCTGACAAATGCGGGTGGGCAAAGGCGGGTTCGGTCCCCGAAGGGCCGAACACAACGAAACCGCCCAGGGCTTAGCGTCAGGCTTCGCTCGAAGGAAAGCCAGCCCGCGCCCGGAAGGCGTGGGCGATCCCTTGCCGGTGGGCGCGGGCGACTGCGCCAAGCCAATTCTGCCATGCCACCACGGGCCAGCGGCCCGCGCCCCACAAGTCCGGATTTTTCCGGACGCGAGACTGAACCAGACCGCCGGCGAGATTGTTCGCGCGCGGGGTTTTGGCGTGGCTGTAGACAGTCATCGTCATACAGAGGGATGTTTTAGGCGAGATTTCCCCACCCCGTCATACCGGACTTGATCCGGTATCCAGCGACCCGGCGTCCGCCGGGTCAAAGGACTCTTTCCGCCCAAGGACTTGGGCGGGCTGGATTCCGGCTCGGAGGCCGGAATGACGGAAATCGGGGGCGATTCAGACCCAGACGGCGCGCACAAAAAACCCCGAAAGCGGTTGCCCACTCCCGGGGTTGATACTGGGCCGATGGTCAGCCTGTCAGTCCTCGATCGTCACTAAGGCCTTGTCGCGGGCGGCGGCGGCTTTTTGCACCGCGTCCTGGACCTTTTCAAAGGCGCGCACCTCGATCTGGCGCACCCGTTCGCGGCTGATGTCGAATTCGGTCGACAGGTCCTCGAGCGTGATCGGGTCGTCGCGCAGCCGCCGCGCCTCGAAGATGCGCCGCTCGCGCTCGTTGAGCACGCCGAGCGCGCCCTGCAGCATGGCGCGCCGCCCTTCCAGCTCGTCCTGTTCGACCAGCATGTCTTCCTGGCTGTCGGAATCATCCACCAGCCAATCCTGCCACTGGCCGGATTCGCCCTCGCCGGCCTTGATCGGCGCGTTGAGCGAGGCGTCGCCGGCAAGCCGCCGGTTCATCGAAATGACTTCGGCCTCCGAGACATTCAGCTTGGTGGCGATCTGCGCCACCTGATCGGGCCTGAGATCGCCATCCTCGACCGCCTGAATCCGGCTCTTGACCTTGCGCAGGTTGAAGAACAGCCGTTTCTGGTTGGCGGTGGTGCCCATCTTGACGAGGCTCCAGGACCTCAGGATATATTCCTGGATCGAGGCCTTGATCCACCACATGGCGTAGGTGGCGAGGCGGAAACCGCGCTCCGGATCGAATTTCTTCACAGCCTGCATCAGGCCGACATTGCCTTCGGAAATCACCTCGCCGATCGGCAGGCCGTAGCCGCGATAGCCCATGGCGATCTTGGCGACGAGACGGAGATGGCTGGTGACGAGCTTGTGCGCCGCCTTGGTGTCCTCATGTTCGAGAAACCGCTTGGCGAGCATGTATTCTTCCTGCGGTTCCAGCATCGGGAACCGGCGAATTTCGGCGAGATAACGGTTCAAGCCGTTTTCGCCAGCGGAAACGGACGGCAAAGTTGCTTGGGCCATGCAGCACCCCCTAAATCTGTTCCGGCTTCCTGACGGCAAACCAAATGGTTCGGACCGAACATCGCATCCGAACCAACCCATATGTCATGTAATTGTGGCCAAAGCCGGGATCAAGGTGCAAACGTGTTCACGGTCGCGTGATGACGCCGCCATGCTTTACAGACTGGCAAAGGCCCGCCGCAATTCTTCCATATCGGCCGGAAGCTCCGCCTCGAACCGCAGGGTCTCGCCGCTGGTCGGGTGCTCGAACACCAGCAAAAAAGCATGCAGCGCCTGCCGCGAAAAGGCGTTGACGGTTTCCCGCACGGCGTCGGGCAGGCGATTGGCCTTGGTGCGAAAGGCGCCGCCATAATCGGCGTCGCCCACCAGCGGATGGCCGATATGGGCCATGTGCACCCGGATCTGGTGGGTGCGCCCGGTCTCGAGCCGGCATTCGACCAGCGTGGCCGCGCAGCTGCCGTCGGGTTTCTCCTGGTAGCGCTCGCGGACCAGGTAATGGGTCACCGCATGGCGCACATCGTCGCCCTCATCGGTGCGCACGGCCCGGCGGATACGGTCGCGGGCGCGTCCCAGGCTCGCATCGATGGTGCCCTTCAGCCCCTGCGGCTTGCCCCAGACGATCGCCTTGTAGGCGCGTTCCAGCGGTCCGGTCAGGCCGTGGTCGGCGAACTGGTCGGCGAGATGGCGGTGCGCCAGGTCATTCTTGGCCACCACCATCACCCCGGTTGTGTCGCGGTCGAGCCGGTGCACGATGCCCGGCCGACGCACGCCGCCGATGCCCGAGAGTGAGTCGCCGCAATGGAAAATCAGCGCATTGACCAGCGTGCCGGTCCAGTTGCCGGCGCCCGGATGGACCACCAGTCCGGCCTGCTTGTTGATGACGATGAGATCGTCGTCCTCATAAAGGATTTCCAGCGGAATGTCCTCGCCAACCGGCTCGGCGTCCTCGGGCTCGGGGATGGTCAGTTCCACATGATCGCCGGGGTGGATCTTGTGCTTGGCCTGCTTGGCGGCGACGCCGTTGACCATCACCGCGCCCGCCTCGATCAGCGCCTTGATGCGGCTGCGCGACAGGTCGGGTTCGAGCTCGCCCGCCAGCCAGGCGTCGAGCCTGCCGCCGTCGTCTTCGCCCACCAGCAGCGATTCGGACGCGCCTCGGGCTTCCCTATCGGGCCGGGCTTCGTTAAACGATGTCGCGTTCTTCAATATCAGGGTCCGCCCGGCAAGGAATGGAAATGTCGAAAGTGAACGACGACGATCTCGACGAAAAGCCGCTCGATCCGGAAATGGAAAAGGTGCGGCGCAAGATGGTGCGGCTGTTGGCCGTGTCGATCGGCGTCATGTTCATCGGTCTTATGGCCGTGCTGGGGGCAATTGTCTACAAATTCACTCAGGCCGACGACACAGCCGTCGCCGGAAGCCCCGTGGCGGGCTCATCGATGGTGGTGCCGTCCGACGCGCCGATCGCCTCGGTGGCGAGTCTTCCCGAGGGCTTTGTCGTCGAAAGCGTCTCGCTCGATGGACCGCGCATCGGCTTTTTCGGCCGCTCGGCCGATGGCTCACGGCGGCTCATCATTCATGACATGACCACCGGCCGGATCGTCGGCGACGTCGTCGTGATCAATCGTTGAGCATGGAAGGCCGGCTGATCCGCATCGTCGATCCGGCCGATCCGCGCATCGCCGAGTTCACCTCAATGCGCGACAAGGATCTGGCCGGCCGCGGCGACCGCTTCATCGCCGAAGGCCGGGTGGTGCTGCAGGCGCTTGTCGAGGCGGAAGCGGGCAGCAGGCGCTTTGTGCTCGAGAAGGCGCTGTTTCTGGAAAACCGGATCGATGGCCTTGGCGACCTGATTGACCGCATCGATCCCGGCTGCCCGGTCTATGTGGCGGACCGGAGCGTGCTCGACGCCGCGGTCGGCTTTGCCATGCATCGCGGCATTCTGGCGGTCGGCAGGCATGTGCCGCCAGCCTCGTTTTCGGAGTTCCTCAGGCACTTGCCGGAGCAGGCGCTGCTGGTGGCGGCCTGCGGCATCGCCAATCACGACAATATCGGTGGCATTTTCCGCAATGCCGGCGTGTTTGGCGCCGATGGAATCGTGCTCGACGCGTCGTGCTGCGATCCGCTCTACCGCAAGGCCATCCGTGTCTCGGTGGGAGCGGCGCTGCGGGTTCCGTTTTGCCGCACTGGGTCCATCGCCGACATGGTCGCTACGCTGTCGTCCCATGGGTTCGAGATTGCCGGCCTGTCGCCGCGCGGCGCGGGGACGCTCGACATGTTCATGCCTGGCAGGCGGCTGGCGCTGCTTGTTGGAACCGAAGGCGAGGGGCTGCCCGCGCACATTCTCGATCAGGTCAAGACGCTGAGGATCGAGCAGGCGCCCGGCATGGACAGTCTCAACGTGGCCACCGCCAGCGGCATTGCATTGTGGCAGGCGGCGCTTCGCATGGGACGCACCGGCGTTCAGGCCGGATAGGTCAAGGATTGGCGGCGAGCATTTCGCGGACCCGGGTGGCCAGGCTCGGTTCGGAGCTTCCCGGCAGCGCCGGATCCTCGCTGCCCTTGAGGATGGCATAGACCGGTGATGTTCTGCCGTCTCTGCTGGCGGTCAGTTCCACCATCATCGAGGCCACAACGGCCAGCTCGCGGCGCAGCGCCGCATCATTGCCGCTCTTGTCCGCCTTCAGCAGCCGCTCGGCGAGTGCAGCCTGCCGGGCACGCAGCCGGTCGATTTTTTCGTCTTCCAGGATGTCGTCCTGGTGATGTTGCGGGGCGCGCTCCTGACCGTTCAGCTTTTCTGTCAAATCGGCGGGCTCTGCTTTGCTGCTGTCGAATGGCTTGGATATTTCCACCGGCATTGCCGGCTGCGGCGGCGCACTTGTTTTGGGGGGCGTAGGCCGTGCGGCCGCACTGGTCGCGTCCTTGAGCGCGCTCTTGGCAGCCCTTATCTCGTCAGACAGAACCCGGTTCTTTTGCCGGAACCGCTCGATTTCCGCGCTTCGCCGTTCAAGCGCGTTTTCGCGGTCGGTCAGCGCGGTGATGGTCTGGGCGAGTTTCGCCTGAGTGTGAGCCAGCCGTTCCTCATTGTTCTGCAAGCGGGTTTCCAGATCCCTGTGGGCTGACCCCGCCTTGGCCAGCGAATCGCGCAACACGTTGCGCTCGTCCCGAAGCTCCCGGATTTGCGCCTTGAAGTTTTCAGCCTCGGTGTCGAGCGTGGCCAGGTCGATGCGAAGTTCTTCAATCTCCGCGCCCAGCCGGTTGATCTTGTCATCCCGCCCGGCGAGTTCATGCTTGAGCGCTTCCGTCAGCCGTGCGGCGTCGCTGAAATTGCCGGTCAAAGTGGTGATGGTGATGTCGCGCTCGTTTATTTTGGCGTTGAGCGCGCGAATGCTGTCTTCGCGCTCCTCCAATGCCTTTTCGATAGATATTTTTTCCGCGCGAAGAGCGACCAGATCATTGCTCAGCCTTGTGCCGCGGGCGACGCTTTGGGTGAGTTGGTCGCGATTGTGCTTGAGATCCACCGACAGGCGCGCGGTTTCAGCAGCAAAGGCGGCCCGGGCCAAATCCTTTTCGGCGCGGATTTCCGCCGCTGAGAGTGGAACGCTCGCCCTGATGCGCCGCTCGGTCAGGCTGACGATACGCCGCTGAATGATCGGCGCCACGATCAGCGCGACCAAGGCGGCGGCCAGAAAACCCAGCGCAAATAACAGGACAAACTCGATCACGGTGAATCCACACAATCAGGGACGGGGGCGCCCCGCAAAAGCCTGGTTGAGCTTTAAGCATGGCCAATCGGCGTCGGCAAGCCGCAAGCGCCGGGATCCGCCCGTCTGGTCAGTCGTCTAGAAAGGATTCCATGTCGGCGCCGACGTCATCTTCAGATAGCCGATATTGATGCCCAATCGCGCGCCGAGGCCGGTGCGGATCGGCACCACCAGAACGCCGTCGCGCTTGAGCACGGTCATGCCCAGGCCGGCAACCACGTAGGCCGAGCCCGACACGCCGCCAAACCGGCCATAAACACCGTCGACGCTCGGGAGGTTGTAGACCAGCATCATGGTTCTGTTGCCATTGCCGCCATAGTCCAGGCCCAGTGAGGGACCCTGCCAAAACACCTCATGCTGTCCGGCGTTCTTGGTGAACAATTCGCCTTCGCCATAGGTCAGACCGCCGATAAAGGCGCCGGAGGCTTCCTGGCCAAGAATATACCCGTTTGGCAGGCCGTAGGACTGAAACGCCTTCTCGACGACCTTGGCCAGGCCGCCCGAGGCCGAACCGAAGAAGCCGTGACCTGCGTCGATGACTTCCTGGGCGGTGTATTGCGAAGAGCCTGCTGATTGCGCCCGCGCGGCTGGAACCGTACCGGCGATGAACAGCAAGGTGAGGAAAAAAGTGGCGTAAGCACTCAGGCGTAAGCGGGACGCGATCATTGGGTCCACTCCGTTTATGGGACGGTAGATACCGCAGGAAACATTGATCACATTGTGACGCGCCGATCTTAACAGGCAGTTTACCAAATGTGGTGTCTTTAGGGCGAGGCCGCTACCGGTGCCGTCGGCATTGGGCCATTGAACCGACTTCTGAACAACAGCGCTTGCGATTGAAGGCCCCCGGTGCAATTTTTTTACCGCGCTGATTCGGCGTGGGGCGCGCGCGCGAAGAGGAGACTTTAATGTCGAAGAACCACAATTTGACTTTGGCGGGGCCGGACCTCGCCGCGCTGTTGTGCAGCCGTGTTTGCCATGACATCATTTCTCCCGTCGGAGCAATCAACAACGGGTTGGAACTGCTTGATGAAGGCGGCGCCGACGCCGATGCGATGGACCTCATTCGCACCAGCGCACTCAACGCTTCGGTCCGGTTGAAATTTGCCCGGCTTGCCTTTGGCGCATCCGGTTCGGTTGGCGCATCCATCGACACGGGCGAGGCTGAAAAAGCGGTGATCGACTACGTCTCGGCGGACAAGAAAACCGAAGTGAGATGGAGCGGACCGCGCGCCATTATCCCTAAGAACCAGGTCAAACTGCTGCTCAACCTGTTTCTTGTCGCCTATGGAGCCATTCCCCGCGGTGGCGAGATCGATGTCACGGTCGAAACGCCGGAAACCGATCCACGGTTCCGTCTGGTCTGCAAGGGCCGCATGGTGCGGGTGCCGCCGAAATTCCTCGAGATCTATTCCGGTGACATGGAAGAGGCCGTCGATGCCCATTCGATTCAGCCCTACTACACCGTGCTTCTGGCCGATGAAGCCGGAATGGTGCTGTCCTGCACGGCAAATGCGGATGAAGTGGTGTTTACCGCTCAACGGGCAGTGTCTGTCTGATCCAGGCGCGGTAACGCTCTGAAATGGCGCATGTAAATCAATACTCACAGGAGCCATTCGAGCGCGGCACGCAGTGGCGGCAACGCTCCGTTAAGCCTGTCTGATTACGGAATCTTCGCTCCCTTGGGCTAGACTTCTTTCCAACACGACAGGATCCGCACGCGGGTTCGTCTGAAAGACGCCAAAGGAGGGCCGCCATGCGCCGCTTAATGATCGCTGATGATTCCGCCGTGATTTGCAAGGTTGCCAAGCGCATTCTGACCGGGCTGGATTATCTTGTCATCGAAGCGTCCAACGCCGGCGAAGCGATGATCATGTGCGAGGCGCAGCTGCCGGAAATCCTGTTGGTTGACGCCGGCATGACAGGCGCGCTCGATCTTATTTCCTCGGTGCGCCAGCTTGAGGGCGGCGCCTCGGTGCGCATCTACTATCTGATGATCGAGAAAGAATTCAAGCAGATGATGGCGGGCAAGCGGGCCGGGGCGGATGACTTTCTGCTCAAGCCGTTCGACCGGCGCAGCCTCACCGAAGCCTTCGCTCCCTATGCGGTTGCCGCTTGACAGGGATGCTTCATATCTGAGCCATTGACATGGTTCAGGCAGCAAAAAACCCGCCAGGTCATCAGGCGGGTTTTGTTTCTGGCGGGCCTGAAAGGAGAAAGATCAGGCGCTTTCGAGGATCTGGTTTTCTTCCGGCTCGCGCAAGACGTAGCCGCGACCCCAGACTGTTTCGATGTAGTTCTTGCCGCCCGCGGATGTCGCAAGTTTCTTGCGCAGCTTGCAAATGAACACGTCGATGATCTTCAGTTCCGGCTCATCCATGCCGCCATAGAGATGGTTGAGGAACATTTCCTTGGTCAGCGTGGTTCCCTTGCGGAGCGAAAGCAGCTCCAGCATCTGGTATTCCTTGCCGGTCAGATGCACCCGCTGCGATCCGACTTCCACGGTTTTTGCGTCGAGATTGACAACCAGGTCGCCCGTGGTGATGACCGACTGGGCATGACCCTTCGACCGGCGCACGATGGCGTGAATGCGTGCCACCAACTCGTCCTTGTGGAACGGCTTGGTCATGTAATCATCAGCGCCAAATCCGAGACCGCGGACCTTGTCCTCGATGCCGGCCATGCCGGACAGGATCAGGATCGGCGTTTTCACCTTGGACAGTCTGAGCGTGCGCAGAACCTCGTAACCGGACATGTCCGGCAAATTGAGATCGAGCAGAATAATATCATAATCGTACAGTTTGCCGAGATCGACGCCCTCTTCGCCCAAATCCGTGGTGTACACGTTGAAGCTTTCGGACTTCAGCATCAATTCGATGCTCTGCGCTGTCGCGCTGTCATCCTCGATCAGTAGAACCCGCATTTTAATCCCCTTTTCCGCCGCCGCAAGGTTTTGAGATCCACTTACGCTTTACGGATCCAGTCGTTGCCTGATTTGGAGGCTGCCATGGAATGGTTAACAAATTCTGATCAGGTTACGCAACCACTATCACAATGTTAATTATCACTGGCAAACTCATGATTTTATTCCAAAAATTCTCCTGGGCATCTTGAAGTGAAACTTCACAAAAACCGTCCAAGTGATTCAAAGGACTCCGGAAAGACGGCCGGAAAAAACATGTTTTCCGTTTACTCCGCCTTAAACCATAAGCGGTATTATTAACGATGCCCGTAAACGAATGGTTACCGTGGCGCGGAAAAAGTTAACGCCGTGGTCATTATTTGCAAATCGGGACTGGTGAATGTGCCAGGAGTATCGAGTTTCACTAGCCGGGATCTCGCATCACGGGAGTATTGCGTATGAAGTCGCGTGAGAGCCATGTTCGCCTGAAACAGTTTCAGGTTAACGAAAAAACCCGTCAGCTTGGGCAAATCCAGCTGATGATGGCCGAAATGGAAAAAATGGCGGCAGAGCTGGAGTACCAGATCGCCGCGGAGGAAAAAAAGGCCGGCAACACCGACCCCTCCCATTTCGCCTATCCAACCTTCGCCAAGGCAGCGCGCCAGCGATCCGACAATCTGCAGAATTCAATTCGCGAATTGAAAGTGCAGCTTGATGCGGCTGAGCTGGGGCTTGAAGAGGCGCAGGCCGAGCTCGAAAAGGCAACCGCGCTTGAAGAGCGTGATGCCGGACACCGGTCGAACCGTGCAGTCTGACTGAATGCATGTCGTGTTCGGGTGGGTTCACTCGAACACGACATGCATTGACACCTGCAATTGTCTGCGGCTGGCTATTATGCCGGTCGCAGGCATTTACCCGCGCGCATCCGTCGGTTCTGGGCCGGTCAGTCTGGAAATTCGTGGTTTATCAACACCATGGTTGCATCACGGTGCGAGGCCTATTTAGACAACCACATCCCGCCATTCCTCATGGCGCCGCGCCTGAGCCTTGAAAAACGGGCACAAGGGGATGATCTTCCATCCTCCGGCGCGCGCGGCCTCGACCGCGTGAAGCGCCAGGGCCTGGCCGACGCCCTTGCCGCGCAAAGAGTCAGGCACGCCGGTGTGATCAATGATGATGAGCTGCGGCGAGGCGCGTGAAAAGGTCATTTCCGCTTCGAAGCCGTCAAGCCTGGCGATGTAGCGGCCGCCGCTCGGGCCGGTTTCGTCGGTGATGTCCATGGCAGTTCCCCTTCGCCTCATGCGTCCCGTCCCGGAACGAAGCAATTGATCATGGCATTCGCCTGCCGGGCTCGATTGGAATCAAGCAGGCGATAGCGTACATGCATTGTTTCAAACTGCTACAGCGTTTTGATGCGTCGGAATCGGCGCGAACAGTGGTGACCGGGGGAGAGTGTGGATGCGTTTGGTGCTCGCGGCAGCCTTGGTGCTGGCTCCGTTGTTTTTCGGGCTGGGTATCCTGTTGCCGCTGGTGCGGTTCGAGACCCTGTATTTTTTCGACCGCTCGCCCTCGCTGCTGGGGATAATTTCAGCACTCTGGACCGGCTCCGATCCGGTGCTGGCCGTGGTGGTGGGACTTGTCTCAATCGTGTTTCCACTGATCAAACTGATGGCGATCTCGGCCGAGGCGGTGGGGATCGAACATAATTCCGGCGTGGCAATGCGGCTGTTGCCGCATCTCAGCCGCTGGTCGCTGATGGATGTCGTACTGGTGGCATTGGTGATCGTGGCCGCCAAGACCGGCGGCATCGCGGAAGCGTTTTCGCAGCCGGGCCTGTGGTTTTATGCCGGATCGGCGCTGACGGCGGCGCTGGCGCACGGGCTCGCCGGCAGGTTCGGCAAACGCGCACCGGCCTGAACCGGGCCGCGGGGCCGGGCTGAAATCAGTTCATCGATCTGCCCATTCGCGCTCAAATGAACTCATTCGAACGCGACATGGGGCGAGACATCCCGCGAACAGACGGGTCGCCTGCTCACGGGTGCGATGCTTCGCAATCAAGTGGAATTGAACCTGCCGGTGCGCCCGGGCGGACGCTTGGCGCATTAATGCCGGTATTGCTGGATGCGCGTGGTGCGCAGGCCAGCGAGGCCGTAGTCGCTGATCGACGACTGCCAGGAGAGGAATTCCTCCACTGTCAGCGTGTAGCGATCGCAGGCCTCTTCAAGGCTGAGCAGGCCGCCGCGAACAGCGGCAACCACTTCAGCTTTTCGCCTGATCACCCATCGGCGGGTGTTGGCGGGGGGCAAATCTGCGATCGTCAACGGACTCCCGTCGGGGCCGATCACATATTTGACGCGGGGTCGTATCATATCGGTCATTGGACTCTCTTACACACTCAAGACCTATCCACCTGACCCTACAGGCGCGGGTTTAAAATTTACCTAAAGGCCCGGCAAGGAATTGGCAAGTTTTGGCACAGGTGCGGCGTATCGATCTGGCATCTTGTTGCGGATCGCCGCACACCCTATAAAGGGGAGATCCGCAACGGATATTTTTCAACCGCTTGATCAGCGCCTTGAACGCTGTTGAATGCCGGGGATACCAGTGAACAGTCTCGATTTTGACAAGGAACCGCGTGACACGCGGGTAGTGGTCGCCATGTCGGGCGGCGTCGACAGCTCCGTGGTGGCGGGAATGCTCGCCCGCGAGGGCTATGATGTGCTCGGCGTCACCCTGCAGCTTTATGATCATGGCGCCGCCGTGCACCGTGCCGGAGCCTGTTGCGCCGGCCAGGATATTGATGATGCGCGACGGGTCTGTGAAACGCTGGGCATCCCGCATTACGTGCTGGATTATGAAAAGCGGTTTCGCGAGGCGGTGATCAATCCCTTTGCCGAAAGCTATGTCGCCGGCGAAACGCCGATCCCCTGCGTGGCCTGCAACCAGACGGTCAAATTCGCCGATCTGCTCGCCACCGCGCGCGATCTTGGCGCCGATGCGCTGGCGACCGGGCATTACATCCGTTCCCGCCTCAACCCTGCTCCGGGCAATCCGGGGCGGCGGGCGCTATATCGCCCGGTGGACGCTGAGCGCGACCAGAGCTATTTCCTGTTCGCCACCACGCAAGCCCAGCTTGATTATCTGCGCTTTCCGCTCGGCGACCTGCCGAAAGCGCGCACGCGCGAACTGGCGGAAGAGATGGGGCTGGGCGTCGCCAGGAAGGCCGACAGCCAGGACATCTGTTTCGTTCCGCTGGGCAAATACGCCAATGTTATTGAAAAACTGAGGCCCAATTCAGCCCTTGCCGGCGAGATCGTCCATATCGACGGTCGCGTGCTGGGGGAACATCTGGGCATTGTCCACTACACGATCGGCCAGCGCCGCGGCATCGGGGTCGCCACCGGCGATCCGCTCTACGTGATCCATCTTGACGCCCGCTCGCGCCGCGTCATCGTCGGCCCGCGGGAAGCGCTCGAGACGCGGCGGCTGATCCTGCGCGATGTCAACTGGCTCGGCGACACGCCGCTTGAGGACATTGGCCCGGACGGGCTCGAGTGCTTCGCCAAGGTGCGCTCGACCCGGCCGCCGCGGCCGGCCATCCTGCGGCTCGAGGACGGTGAAATCTCGGTGGAACTGGTGGAAGGCGAGGCCGGGGTGGCGCCGGGGCAGGCCTGCGTGCTCTATTCCGCGCCCGGCGACGAGGCCCGCGTCTTCGGCGGCGGTTTCATTGACCGCTCCGAACGGTCACCCGCGGCCGAGGCGATGCTCTCGACCCTGCTGCGGCCCGCCGCCTGAAACCTTGCTTTGAAATGATGCATGCCGGGCTCAAATCAAGTCATTGGAGCCCGGCATGCAGAAGCCACCATGGCGCATGTCGCGTTGAGCGGGATCCGGTTCAATCGTGACGGACAGTGCCTTCCGACAGGATCTCGATCACGGCGAGACCATCAGACACCGGCGTGCGCGGCGCGGAACCGGTGCGGATGCAGTCGATGAAATGGCGGCATTCGCGCGTCAGCGGCAGGTCTTCGGCAATCTCGATATAGTCGGGATCGACCATTTCCGACTGCCAGCCATGATCGTCCTCCCACAATTTGTGGCGGAAGATGGCCAGTTTCTGGCTCCAGGGGGCAACATCGTCAAACACCGCCATCGCCTTCGAGCCGATCACGGTAAGCTTGCGCTCGCGGTAGGGATTGAGCCGCGAGGCGAACACATGGCTGCGGACGCCGCTTGGAAACTGCAGGTGCAGATGGGCGAAATCCGACAGCCGGTTGAGCACGGCCGAGCCGACGCCGCGGACATTGACCGGCTTTTCCCCGGTGATCGCCAGGATCAGTGACAGATCATGCGGGGCGATGTCCCACAGGGCGTCGTTTTCGGCGTGGAACTTGCCGAGCCCGACACGGTGGGAATGGATGTAGCGGATCGCGCCCAACTGGCCGTCGGCGATCAGCGCCTCGAGCGCCTCGAATGCCGGATGGAATCGCAGCACATGGCCGGTCATGGCCACCAGATTGGTGCGGCCGGCCGCATCCACCACCCGCCGTGCATCGGCCACCGACAGCGCGATCGGCTTTTCGACCAGCAGATGCTTGCCGGCTTCAAGCACGGCCACCGCCTGATCGGCGTGGTGGTGCGGCGGCAAGGCCAGAACCACGCCGTCAATCGCCGGATCGGCCAGCACCTCTTCAAACTTCATGGCCCTGACGCCATACATGGCGGCCAGCGTGTCAGCGCGGTCCTCATGGCGATCGCATACGGCGTAAAGCGCGCCGAGTTCGGCAAATGTCCGGGCGTGGTTTGATCCCCAATAGCCGCAGCCGACAACGGCGATTTTCGGGGGAAGGGCGCTTTGCATGGATGATCCTGTGTGTTTTTTGATGGTCTTTGAGACGGGATTAGACCCGAAGCCGCGTCGAGGCAAGCCGCGGCGGCGGCAGGTGGGCCGGACCGGGTGCGGCATGAGGTCTGCAGGGGCTGCAGCAACCGGCGTTTCGGACGGGCTTTGAGACAGGGCGCCGGTTGCGCGGTTTGACGGGCGCTCAGGCCGGTACGGTGGCCGCGGCCCCGCGCGGCATGCCGCCGCCTCGCCGCAAGGCGCGCCAGCAGCGTTGCCCGCATCCGGCCGGACGGCGGCCTCAACAGGCTTCGCAACGCCGCGCCCGGCCACGACCGCGGCGGCAGGAAATCCCCGCGCCGCGCCGCAGCCGTAGCGGCAAGAAAAGATCCTGCCGGGCCGCGGCCGAGGCGGCATGAAACGGCCTGGCCGCGACGCCGTCATAGCGACAAAAAGAGACCCGCCGCGCTGTGGCCCTGCCGGCGCGAAAGGTTCAGCCGCGTCGCGGCCATAGCGGCAAGAAAAGGCCCGGCCGCGACGCGGGCGTAGCTGCAAGAAAAGGCCTGTGCGTGCTTGACACCGCGGCAAGCCGTACCCTATATGCGGCCCGTCCGGCCCGGTGAAAACCGGCGGCTGGCGGCGGGGTAGCTCAGCTGGTTAGAGCAGCGGAATCATAATCCGCGTGTCGGGGGTTCGAGTCCCTCTCCCGCTACCACTAATCCCCCCAAATTGGGTGTATGGTTGGCTGCTGATGCAAGAAGACCAAGTAGCCCATCGATTCTGACATCAGTCCCGGTGTCGGTTGGGGTAATCGTGATTTTCTCAATGAGCCGCCTAATCGCTGTTGCCGCTTCTCTGTTTTCCTCTGAAATCTGAACTGCATACGTCTTCGACAGCTGCTCGATGTATTCCCTAAAGCGAGTGACAGACGAGGGGTGGATTGCCACTGCGTCAGGCATGGATGGCAACTCACTTTTCTGCTGATTTAGAGCTTCAATTTCGGCCTTAATTTTCAAAATGCGTTCATTTGCGATCTTTCCATCGATTATGTCAGCATCATAATCCGCCCACAGTTTTTCTTCTCTCACTGTCAGGGCTTCAATTTTTCTGTCCAAAATTTTCGCTTTTTCGATCGCATCGCCAGCCAATTGGTTCCGCTCATTGTTGTAGGATTTAATGAGCTGTTTCATCAATTCCGGCTTGTTGAGCTGATCATGCAGACCGCCAAGTGCGGCTTCCGCAATCTCGTCCAAATAATATGCACTCGTATTTTTGCATGATCGGGACTCCTTCATGACCGAACACTGCATCCGGATTCGCCCCTTGTTGTTGTCTTTCATTGACATCCCACCACCGCAGCATCCGCACTTCAGAAGACCTGAAAAAATCGTTTTCGACCGTCGATATTTGGACGGGTGATCGTTCTCATTCTGCGGAAACATCGCTTGCACACGCTGGAACGTATCAGCGTCAATGATCGCCAATTCGGGGGATTGGAAAGTGGCAATTTCCTCGGAATTGTTGATGCGGCTTACTCGTTTTCCAGTAGATGGATTCCGTACCATCCTGACGCGATTCCATTCCTGTGTGCCTTGATAGATCGGATTACGCAGAATCCCATTTCTGCGACTTTTCGAGCCGTTGATTGTTGACGCATTCCAAAGCCCTCCCGTCGGGCTGGGGATGCCTTCCATGTTTAGCTTCCCGGCAATGGCTCTTGGCGTCATGCCACTTAGGCGCAACCGATAAATTCGCCTGACGATATCAGCCTCGCCGACTCGCGTTTCATCTCCATTATCGATCTCAAGTCCACTTTTCACGGAGGTTAGACGATAACCGTAGGCTCGCCCGCCTGTGTTCCTTCCCTCCTTGATCATGAGCTCTTGCCCGCGTCGAACCGCATGCGCGGTGCTTTCCAACTGGTTTCGACCCACAAGCGCCATGATTGACGCGGTGTTTCGGTCAACCTTTCCGTTCTGGGCTACCGAGTGAAGCTCGATGTTTCTGAATACGAGTTGCTTATGAATATACGCCATATCGCCATCATCTCGTGTGAGCCGATCAAGATGGTCGACTAACAGGATGTCGATGTCTGCAGAGTCCAAAAACTGCATCAGCCTCGTCAGACCTGGGCGATTGAAAATTGATGCGCCAGAAATAGCATGGTCGCTAAACCTGTTTACAATCTCAATGCCTGCCCGTCCGGCATACTTGTCCTGCGATGCCTCTTGTCCTTCGATTGATTGATCTGCCGAGTCCTCGTGGGAATATCTCGAATACGTAGCAGCACGCTTTGCCATTTCACGTCTCTCTTTCATGGTCAACTCGGGCTATCGCTCGACCAATTCCGTTCGCTATTTCACCAAATATCTTCTCAAGATCAGCTCTGTGGGTACTGATATTGTGATTATACGTAATCTTCATTTTTGCAGCGCCAAAGCGCGAAACGCGCTGCGTAGTTCTCTTGCTGTCGGCTACCACAGCCGCGTCTTTGCGTTCTGAGAAGCCGATTATGGCTTCAGATTTGTTGTTCGTATTCATAGGAGGTTCTCCCCCGCCAGCTGACAGCCTACGACGATTGGGGCAGCCGCCAGACTGGCGGGTGAATGTGCCTCACCTTCCCAACGCGATCGGGGAATAACTTTGATTTATTCGTCCGATACAAAAATGGTGGTGCAAAAATTCACCTGTGGCAACAAAAAAGATAATTCAATTTATTCAATGATTTAAACCCGCATGACTTTACCATCGAACTTTACCATGCGTAGTAGAAAAGCCTAGTAAACTGATGTCGTCAGCTTAGTGAAGTTCCCGCGCATCCGGGTTTGGTAAGCGGATCAAATCACAACACTCGTACCGCTTACGCCGTTCGTTTCCTTGGCGTGATTATTCGCAATCTCCAAAAGATCATCTATGCCGGTTACCGATAATTTTGGATGAGACGTCAGAATTTCACGCGCAGCAGCGACGACTTCAATATTTTTCTGCGCAGCCCTTTTTCGGGCGGTCAGGTGATGAACCAGCTCTCGATAGGCGTCTTTTCCGGCCATTTCTGATCTGAATATTTGGGATTCGCAGATTGCAATCGAATTAGTGTGAGCTTTGATTTTCTTGTCAGCAATCTCAATCTGATGTTGAAGGGATTTCGCTTTGTTTTTTCGTTTTGCGGCAATTCCGAGTGGATAAAACCACCAACGCATTTTTTCCGCGATTTGCAACTCCTCGAATTTGTTCCACCTTTCATCTCGCAGAGACTTCAATTCGGCATTTTGGTTTCTCAGTTTCTTGCGCTGCTCTCTCAGTTCTGAGGATTCCCTATATTTATCAATTTCGATATTCGCGTCTATCAATGACGTCTGTTCTAGGCCGTGAACTCATAAACGGGGTTCACAGATTATCAGCGACGTGATTCAACCTCCGGATTGGAGGTATTGATGAGCCGTTATGATCTGACCGAATTCG
>JGI25322J35698_1001298_pt1 | contig 16845 bp, 18 predicted proteins | sample AutmiccBRH37_all_FD_35698 | JGI IMG/M metagenome (IMG submission 35698) | reverse complement strand
CGCCACGCAGATCGAAACGTGCCGGGTCGCGCAGCGTCACGCCCCGGGCCATCAAACGACGAGCGGCACGCTGCTGGTAATGGCGTTCCAGCTCGGCCAGCTGGATACGGTCGTTAGCACCTTGCACTTCCATAGCGTCCAGCGGCTGCTCGGTGGCCACGCGCAGGCCGTCGGCCACAGCCATGGCGATGACGTCAGTCAGGTAGTACTCGCCCTGGGCATTGCTGTTGGACAGGCGACCCAGCCATTCGCCGATACGGCTGCCCGGTACGGCGAGAATCCCGGTATTGCCCTCGCGGATCGCCTTCTGCTCGTCGCTGGCATCCTTATGCTCGACGATAGCCTGCACTTCGCCGCGCGCGTCGCGAACGATGCGTCCATAGCCGGTTGGGTCGTCCAGCTTCACCGTCAGCAGCGCGAGTTGCTCCGGCCCGACCTTCTGCAACAGGCGCTGCAGGGTGTCGGCTTCGATCAGTGGTACGTCACCGTAAAGGATCAGCACGCGCTCGGCCGACAGATTCGGCAACGCCTGGGCTACAGCATGGCCGGTTCCCAGCTGCTCGGCCTGAACGACGAAGGCGAGATCATCGCCGGCCAGTCGCTGGCGCACCTGCTCGGCACCGTGGCCAATGACCACCTGGATGCTTTTTGGCTGCAATGCACGCGCGGTGTCAATCACGTGCCCGAGCATGGATTTTCCGGCGACCGGATGCAGAACCTTGGGCAGCGCCGAACGCATGCGCGTGCCCTGGCCAGCGGCGAGAATGACGATATCGAGAGACATGAAGCGATTCCTGAGCGGTATCGGCCCGTCAGCTCACCCGTACGTCAGAGTGCAGCTGGTATCAGCGCCGACAAATGGCAGAAAAAGAAAAAGGGTAGCCAAGGCTACCCTTTTACTCGTGCGCGATGAAGTCGCTTGCCGATCAGTGTCGGCCGTACTTCTTGCGCATTGCCTCGATGGTTCGCAGCTGGGCTGCGGCCTCGGCCAGGCGAGCGGCGGCGGAGCCGTAATCGAACTCCGCGCCCTTCTCGTGCAGGGCCTTCTCGGCAGCTTTGACGGCAGCCTGAGCGGCAGCTTCGTCGATGTCCTTGGCGCGCGTAGCGGTATCGGCGAGAACCTTCACCATGTTCGGCTGCACTTCGATGAAGCCGCCGGAGATGTAGAAGATCTCCTCGTCACCACCCTGCTTGATCACTCGAACCGGACCCGGCTTGAGATCAGTCAGCAGCGGCGCGTGACCCGGCAGAACGCCGATGTCACCCAGGTTGCCGTGGGCGACGACCATTTCCACCAGCCCCGAGAACAGCTCTTCTTCCGCACTGACGATGTCGCAATGCACTGTCATAGCCATGTTCATGCCTCGGTAATCAGCCTGACCAGCAGCTGCCGGTCAGGCTGGTTGGCGCCCGCGAACGGGCGCGCCAGTTACAGTTTCTTGGCTTTCTCGATGGCTTCGTCGATGCTGCCGACCATGTAGAACGCCTGTTCCGGCAGATGGTCGTAGTCGCCATTGAGGATGCCGGAGAAACCACGGATGGTTTCCTTCAGCGGAACGTACTTGCCTGGCGAGCCAGTGAAGACTTCGGCCACGAAGAACGGCTGAGACAGGAAGCGCTGGATCTTACGAGCGCGGGATACCAGCTGCTTGTCAGTCTCGGACAGTTCGTCCATACCGAGGATCGCAATGATGTCCTTCAGCTCTTTGTAGCGCTGCAGCACGTACTGAACGCCGCGAGCGGTGTCGTAATGCTCCTGGCCGATCACCAGCGGATCCAGCTGACGCGAAGTCGAGTCGAGCGGGTCGACCGCCGGGTAGATACCCAGGGAGGCGATGTCACGCGACAGTACGACGGTGGCGTCGAGGTGGGCGAAGGTGGTCGCCGGGCTCGGGTCGGTCAGGTCGTCCGCAGGTACGTATACGGCCTGTACCGAGGTGATCGAGCCGTTCTTGGTGGAGGTGATACGCTCCTGCAGAACGCCCATCTCTTCGGCCAGAGTCGGCTGATAACCTACCGCGGAAGGCATACGACCCAGCAGCGCGGATACTTCGGTACCGGCCAGGGTGTAGCGGTAGATGTTGTCGACGAAAAGCAGAACGTCACGACCTTCGTCACGGAACTTCTCGGCCATGGTCAGGCCGGTCAGTGCAACGCGCAGACGGTTTCCCGGCGGCTCGTTCATCTGGCCGTAAACCAGGGCAACCTTGTCCAGAACGTTGGAGTCCTTCATCTCGTGATAGAAGTCGTTACCTTCACGAGTACGCTCACCCACACCGGCGAACACGGAGTAACCGCTGTGCTCCATCGCGATGTTACGGATCAGCTCCATCATGTTTACGGTCTTGCCTACACCGGCACCACCGAACAGACCGACCTTACCGCCCTTGGCGAACGGGCANACCAGGTCGATAACCTTGATGCCGGTTTCCAGCAGCTCGTTGCCGCCAGCCTGCTCTGCGTAGGACGGAGCAGCGCGGTGGATGGTCCAGCGCTCTTCTTCACCGATCGGGCCGGCTTCGTCGATGGGGTTACCCAGGACGTCCATGATGCGGCCCAGGGTCTGCTTGCCGACCGGTACGGAGATACCGGTGCCGGTGTTGACGACGTCCAGGCCACGCTTGAGGCCTTCGGTCGAACCCATGGCGATGGTACGGACAATGCCGTCGCCCAGCTGCTGCTGGACTTCCAGGGTGGTCTCGGCGCCTTGAACTTTCAGCGCGTCATAGACGTTCGGTACCACATCGCGCGGAAATTCCACGTCGATAACGGCGCCGATGATTTGAACGATACGTCCGCTACTCATGTTTGGTTCCTCTGAATATTTGAACCGTTCTTAAACCGCGGCAGCGCCGCCGACGATTTCCGAAATTTCCTGAGTGATCGCAGCCTGACGGGCCTTGTTGTAGACCAGTTGCAGGTCACCGATCAGCTCACCGGCGTTGTCGGTTGCGTTCTTCATGGCAATCATCCGCGCGGCCTGTTCGGCTGCGCCGTTCTCAACCACCGCCTGATAGGCCTGGGACTCGATGAACCGTACCAGCAGAGCATCCAGCAGCTGCTGGGCGTCCGGCTCGTAGAGGTAGTCCCACTGACCTTTCTTGACCGGCTCGGCGTTCTCGTCTGCGGCCAGCGGCAGCAGTTGGTCGACCGTGGGCTTCTGGGTCATGGTGTTGATGAACTTGTTGGATACCAGGTACAAGCGATCGATACGGCCATTGTGGAAGCCGTCCAGCATGACCTTGACGCTGCCGATCAGATCATTGATCGACGGCTCTTCGCCGAGGTTGCCGATCGCTGCGACGACGTTGCCGCCGAAGCTGCGGAAGAAGCTCGCGCCCTTGTTGCCGATCACGCAGAGGTCGACTTCGACCTTCTGATCGTGCCACTCCTTCATGTTCTTGATCAGGACCTTGAACAGGTTGATGTTCAGGCCACCGCAAAGACCACGATCGGTCGACACGACGATGTAGCCGACACGCTTGACCGGACGCTCTACCATGAACGGATGACGGTATTCCGGGTTGGCAAAGGCCAGATGGCCGATTACCTGCCGGATCCGCTCCGCATAAGGGCGGCTGGCAGCCATGCGCATCTGTGCCTTGCGCATCTTGCTGACCGCCACCTTTTCCATGGCGCTGGTGATCTTCTGCGTGCTTTTGATGCTCGCAATCTTGCTGCGAATCTCTTTTGCGCCTGCCATTTGACACCTATCGGGTTAGCAGGCGGGAGCCTCACGGCTCCCGCTGCGGCTTACCAGCTTTGAGTGGCCTTGAACTTCTCGATACCGGCCTTCAGGCCTGCGTCGATTTCGTCATTGAAGTCACCCTTCACGTTGATCTTCGCCATCAGATCGGCGAACTCGCGGTTGAAGAAGGCGATCAGGGCCTGCTCGAAGGCGCCAACCTTGGCCACTTCCACGTCCGTCAGGAAACCGCGCTCGGCGGCGTACAGGGACAGGGACATGTCGGCGATGGACATCGGCGCGTACTGCTTCTGCTTCATCAGCTCGGTAACGCGCTGACCATGCTCCAGCTGCTTGCGGGTCGCTTCGTCGAGGTCGGAAGCGAACTGCGCGAACGCAGCCAGTTCACGGTACTGAGCCAGAGCGGTACGGATACCACCAGACAGCTTCTTGACGATCTTGGTCTGAGCAGCACCACCAACACGGGATACCGAGATACCGGCGTTGACGGCCGGACGGATACCTGCGTTGAACATGGCCGATTCCAGGAAGATCTGACCGTCGGTGATGGAAATCACGTTGGTCGGAACGAACGCGGAAACGTCGCCCGCCTGGGTTTCGATGATCGGCAGAGCGGTCAGCGAGCCGGTCTTGCCAGTTACGGCACCGTTGGTGAACTTCTCGACATACTCTTCGGAAACGCGCGACGCACGCTCCAGCAGACGGCTGTGGAGATAGAACACGTCGCCCGGATAGGCTTCACGTCCCGGCGGACGACGCAGCAGCAGGGAGATCTGGCGGTACGCCACGGCCTGCTTGGACAGATCGTCATACACGATCAGCGCGTCTTCACCGCGGTCGCGGAAGTACTCGCCCATGGTGCAACCAGCGTAAGGCGCCAGGTACTGCAGGGCAGCGGATTCGGAGGCGGACGCAGCAACAACGATGGTGTTGTGCAGCGCGCCGTGCTCTTCCAGCTTGCGAACCACGTTGGCGATGGTCGACTGCTTCTGACCAATGGCAACGTAAACGCAGCGGATGCCGCTGTTCTTCTGGTTGATGATGGCGTCGATGGCCAGGGCGGTCTTGCCGATCTGACGGTCGCCGATGATCAGCTCACGCTGGCCACGGCCTACCGGGATCATGGCGTCGACCGACTTGTAACCGGTCTGCACCGGCTGGTCGACGGACTTACGCCAGATCACGCCCGGCGCAACCTTCTCGACCGCGTCAGTTGCCTGAGCGTTGATCGGGCCTTTGCCATCAATCGGGTTACCNAGTGCGTCGACNACGCGGCCCAGCAGTTCCGGACCAACCGGAACTTCAAGGATGCGGCCGGTGCACTTGGCGCTCATGCCTTCGGTCAGGCCCAGGTAGTTACCCAGAACCACGGCACCTACGGAGTCCTGCTCCAGGTTCAGTGCCATACCAAAGATGCCGCCAGGGAACTCGATCATTTCGCCGTACATGACGTCGGCCAGACCGTAGATACGTACGATACCGTCAGAAACGCTGACGACGGTGCCCTCATTACGGGCTTGAGCAGCGACATTCGATTTCTCGATGCGCTGCTTGATGATTTCACTAATCTCGGAAGGATTCAGTTGCTGCATGCCATGACCCTCAAATCAGGATTTCAACGATTCGGCCAACTGGCTCAGTTTGCCGCGGACCGAACCGTCGACAACCACATCACCGGCGCGAATCAACACGCCGCCGATCAGCGCAGGATTCACGGCCTGCTGGAGGTTGACGGTGCGATCTAGCCGCTTCGACAGGGCGGCAGCCAAAGTTTGGAGTTGCTCGTTGCTGAGCTCGAAGGCGGTTTCAACTTCTGCCTCGAGCGTTTTCTCGGCTTGCGCCTTGATGTCCTCGTACAGCTCCCACACGGTCGGCAGTACCGACAGGCGATCNTTCTCGCCAAGGGTCTGGACGTAGTTGCGGAAAGCTTCGTCGGCGTCGTCACCGAGTAGACGCACCAGCCCCTGGACCTTGCTTTCGCTGGTCAGGCGGGGGTCGTTCAGCAACGCTGCGACTTCTGGGACTTCAACAGCGATGGCGGCCAGGTTCAGCATTTTCGACCAGGACTCGGTCGTTCCTGCGGCGCTGGCAAACTCGAAAGCGGCTTTCGCGTAAGGCCGAGCAAGCGTCTGGGTATTGATCATCGCTTGCCTCGCTTAGAGTTGGGAGGCCAGTTTTTCGACCAGCTCGTTGTGCACCTTGGCGTCCACCTGGGACTCCAGGATCTTCTCTGCACCGGCGACGGCAAGAGCCGCTACCTGATTGCGCAGTTGGTCCCTGGCACGGTTCACTTCCTGTTCGATCTCGGCGCGGGCGCCGGCGACCAGTCGCTCGCCTTCNACACGTGCCTGCTGCTTGGCTTCCTCGATGATCGCATTGGCGTGCTTGTTCGCCTGCTCGATGATCTGGGCTGCCTGCTCCTTGGTCTCGCGGAGGGTGTTGGACACCTTGTCCTGAGCCAGTTTCAGGTCTTGCTGCGCACGGCCTGCCGCATCCAGTCCTTCAGCGATCTTCTTCTGGCGNGCTGCCATGGCTGCCGTGATTGGCGGCCAGACGAGCTTCATGCAGAACCAGACGAAGATAGCGAAGGCGAGCGTTTGACCGAACAGCGTCAAGTTAATGTTCACAGCGATTTACCTCGTGCTATCTCGTTCAACGCGGGAGTCATTCCACGGCGACGGGGCTCGCCCGGCGAACCCCATCTCAAACCGGAAAGTGATTAACCGGCGACAACGAAGATGAGGTACATCGCGATACCAACGCCGATCATCGGCACGGCGTCGAGCAGGCCGGCCATCAGGAAGGTTTTGGTTTGCAGCTGGGGAGCCAGCTCAGGCTGACGAGCAGTGGATTCCAGCAGCTTGCCGCCCAGCAGGGCGAAGCCAATACCGGTGCCCAGGGCACCCAGACCGATCATGATGGAGGCGGCGATGTAGACGAGTTCCATGTAAAGCTCCTGAAGCTAAGGGGGGTTAAGGTTTTTCGGTTAAANCGTTAGCGGTTTTCAGTGATGTTCTTCATGGGCAGAGCTCAGGTACACCACCGTCAGTACCATGAAGATGAAGGCCTGAAGCGGGATCACCAGGATATGGAAGATCGCCCAAGGCACATTCAGGGTCCACTGCACGTAGAACGGCAGCAGAGCGATGAGGATGAACACCACCTCACCGGCATACATGTTGCCGAACAGACGCAGCGCGAGGCTNAGCGGCTTGGTCAGCAGGCCGAGAATCTCGAGGAACAGGTTGAACGGCACCAGCGACCAGTGGTTGAACGGAGTGAACGCCAGCTCCTTGCTGAAGCCACCGAAACCCTTGACCTTGACGCTGTAGAAGAGGATCAGNATGAACACGCCGAGCGACAGACCGAAGGTACCGTTCGGGTCGGCGGTTGGCACGATCTTGAACGCCGGAAGGCCCAGCAGGCTGGCCAGCCCAGGGATGTAGTCGACCGGAATCCACTTCAGGCTGTTCATCAGGAACACCCAGACGAAGATGGTCAGCGCCAGCGGAGCGATCAGAGCATTGCGGCCGTGGAAGGTGTCCTTCACCACGCCTTCGACGAANTCGACGCACATCTCGACGAAGTTCTGCAGCTTGCCCGGTACACCGGTCGTGGCGGACTTGGCGGCGCTGCGGAACAGCAGGATGAAGATGGCGCCCATCAGCAGCGACCAGCCGAGGGTATCCAGGTGGAATGCCATGAAGCCCATGTCACGAGCTTCCAGACCCGTCTGAGCGATGGTCCAGGTGGCCTGATCGAGAACGGAGCCATCAGCACGCTCGTAACCTGCCGGCAGCTTGCCGTAGGTGAGGTTTTGCAGGTGGTGCTGGATATATTCAGCGGGGGTACTCGCCATAAACGCCTCAATGCTCAATGCTTCGGATTGTTTTTCATCAGCAGGAGCGCGCTTGCTCCGACACCCAGAACCAGCAGATAGCCGGCAAACAAGGCGATCGGTTCCAGCGGTTTCACTCCCACGAACACCAACGCAAAAAGCGCTGCTGCCAGAATCTGTTTACCCATCTCGCCAGACCAGAACGACTGGATGATCGCCTGAGTCGAACGTGCGCCAAAGTAACGAAAGGCCTTGTACGCGAAATACACGTTCGCTGACAGCGCAATCAAACCACCGCACAGCGCGGAGTAGCCGGCGACCATACCAAAAACCAGGCCACATGAGACAGCNGTCACTACTACGACCATTGCCTGCATCAGCAATACGCGAAATGCCGGAAGGCGATGGAAGGGTGTTCTGTTGCGTATGTTCACCTGAATTCCATCGCTGTAGCAGGCCGCGTAAATAATTGTCCGCAGTCAAAAAAGCGCGGCGAGTATAGGAGCAGGCCAGCCAGGGTTCAACTCTCCGGTAGTATTTTCCGACCGGCACTACAAACAATTTGTATCAGCGGATGTGGGCCAATACACCCTGCAGTTCATCCAGCGAACTGTAGCGGATCACCAGCTGCCCTTTGCCCCTCTGTCCGTGCTTGATCTGCACCGGAGAGCCCANGCGTTCCGCCAGGCGCTGCTCCAGACGGCTGATGTCCGGGTCGACCTTGACTTCGGCTTTCGGTGTTTCCTTGCTGCTCAACCACTGACGCACCAGGGCTTCGGTCTGGCGCACGGTCAGCCCACGTGCGACAACGTGCCGCGCGCCTTCGACCTGCTGTTCCGCCGGCAGACCTAGCAATGCTCGCGCGTGGCCCATCTCCAGGTCACCGTGTGACAGCAGCGTCTTGATCTCTTCCGGCAGCGCAATCAGGCGCAGCAAATTGCTTATCGAGACACGCGACTTGCCTACCGCGTCGGCAACTTGCTGCTGGGTCAGCTGGAACTCCTGTTGCAAGCGCTGCAGTGCGACGGCTTCTTCGATCGGATTCAGGTCTTCGCGCTGGATGTTCTCGATCAGCGCCATGGCAATGGCCGCCTCGTCCGGCACTTCGCGAACCAGCGCCGGCACCTTCTCCAACCCGGCCTGCTGGCTGGCGCGCCAGCGACGTTCACCGGCGATGATCTCGAAACGGCCACCGCTGACGGGACGCACCACGATCGGCTGCATCACGCCGTGGTTCTTGATCGACTGGGCCAGCTCCTCCAGGGCCTGCGGNTCCATNTCGCGGCGCGGCTGGTACTTGCCGCGCTGGATCAGGTCCAGNGGCAGGTGCTGGAGTTCACGGGTATCGACCTTCGCAGCCTCTTCCTGCATTGCCGAAACGCTGGCGCCGCCGAGCAGGGCGTCGAGTCCACGGCCTAGGCCTCTTTTCTTGGTCGCCATGAGTAGTCCTTATGCGGGGGCGCCACGCGCCGACTGGCGCTGGCGTCGCGACAGTTCACCGGCCAGGGCCAGATAGGCCAGAGCGCCCTTGGATTGCTTGTCGTAGACCAGCGCCGGCATGCCGTGGCTGGGGGCCTCGGCGAGCCGGACGTTGCGCGGGATAACGGTGTCGTAGAGTTTGTCGCCGAAATGCGCCTTGAGCTGTTCGGATACATCGTTGGTCAGACTGCTGCGCGGNTCGTACATGGTGCGCAGCAGGCCTTCGATCTTCAGGCTGGGGTTGAGCGCCTGGCCGATACGCTGGATCGAATTGACCAGATCGGTAAGCCCTTCGAGCGCGTAATACTCGCACTGCATGGGAATGATGACGCCGTCCGACGCAGCCAGNGCGTTGATGGTCAGCATCGACAGCGACGGCGGGCAATCGATGAGGATGTAGTCGTAGTTCTCCCGCACCGGTGCCAGTGCTTCACGCAGGCGTTTTTCCTTGACCGGCAGATTCAGCAGGGCCACTTCCGCCGCGGTCAGGTCGCGATTGGCCGGCAGCAACTGATAGCCGCCATGCTCGGAGAACTGCATGGCATCCACCAGGCTGCATTCGCCGATCAGTACGTCGTAGATCGAGTACTCCAGTCCGAGCTTGTCCACACCGCTACCAGTGGTGGCGTTGCCCTGGGGGTCGAGATCGATCAGCAGCACGCGACGGCGCGTGGCAACCAGCGAAGCCGCAAGGTTGATGCAGGTGGTGGTCTTGGCGACACCGCCCTTCTGGTTGGCAATGGCGAAAACTTTAGCCATGGTCAGTGTCTGTCCGGGTCATGAAGTGCGGCGCAGTATCAGCAGATGGCGCTGGCCTTGGCAACCGGGAACCTTGAGTACGTGACAGGCATCGAGGCGGAAGTCGGCGGGCAGCCGTTGCAGTTCGTCGTCCGGCTGCACGCCCTTCATCGCCAACCAGCGCGTCTGGGTATTGCCCAGATGCCGCGTCCAGCTGGCGAAGTCCTCAAGGGAACTGAAGGCGCGCGAGGTGATGCCGTCGAAGGCTTCCGCCGGCTGGAACTGCTCGACGCGGCTGTGCACGACTTCGAGGTTGGCCAGTTTCAGCTCCAGCTTCACCTGCGTCAGGAATCGCGTTTTTTTCCCATTGGAGTCCAGCAGCGTGAAGCTGCGATCAGGAAACATGATCGCCAGCGGCACGCCAGGCATGCCACCACCGCTGCCGACGTCCAGCCAGGTCTGTCCGGACTCGGCAACGAAGGACACCACGCTCAGGCTGTCGAGCAGGTGTCGCGAAACCATTTCGTCGGGATCGCGCACGGCGGTGAGGTTGTAGGCCTTGTTCCACTTGATCAGCAGTGCCAGGTAGGCCAGCAACTGCTGCTGTTGCCCTTCACTCAGCTCGACACCGAGCGCCTGGGCGCCGCGCACGAGTTCGGCGGCATGGGATTCGCTGACCAGACTCATCAGGCGCTCTGCTCCAGCTGCTGGCCGGCATTGCGCTTCTTCAGATGAATCATCAGCAGCGACACCGCAGCGGGAGTGACTCCCGGAATACGCGAGGCCTGCCCGAGCGTCTCAGGCCTTGCCTGACCGAGCTTGTGCTGAATCTCCTTCGACAAGCCCGGAATCGTCGTGTAGTCGAGATTCTCCGGCAAGGCGATGTTTTCGCTGGCACGCAGTCGNTCGATCTCGTCCTGCTGCCGTTCGATGTAGCCGGCGTACTTGGTCTTGATCTCGACCTGCTCGGCGACCTGAGGATCCTGCGCACCGTCACCGGTCAGTTCGATCAGGCTCTGGTAATCGATTTCCGGACGAGCCAACAGATTGAGCAGATTGTACTCGCGGGCCAGCGGGCTGCCGAAACGCTCGGCGATGGCATCGCCCTGTGGTGTGCCGGGACGAACCCAGCAACTCTTCAGGCGCTGCTCCTCGAGCTCGATACCTTCGCGCTTGGCGCAGAACGCAGCCCAGCGGGCATCGTCCACCAGACCCAGTTCGCGGCCCTTCTCGGTCAGACGAAGATCGGCATTGTCCTCACGCAGGATCAGCCGGTATTCGGCACGCGAGGTGAACATCCGATAGGGCTCCTGGGTACCGAGGGTGATCAGGTCATCGACCAGCACGCCTAGGTAGGCCTCATCGCGGCGCGGACACCAGCTGTCCTTGCCCTGCGCCCGCAGCGCAGCGTTGGCTCCGGCGAGCAGTCCCTGGGCACCAGCTTCTTCGTAACCGGTGGTGCCATTGATCTGGCCGGCGAAGAACAGCCCGCCGATCACCTTGGTCTCCAGGCTGTACTTGAGATCACGTGGGTCGAAGTAGTCGTACTCGATGGCATAGCCCGGCCGCACGATGTGGGCGTTCTCCATGCCACGGATGCTCTGCACGATCTGCAGCTGCACATCGAACGGCAACGAGGTGGAGATGCCGTTGGGATACAGCTCATGAGTGGTCAGGCCTTCGGGCTCAAGGAAGACCTGATGGCTGTCCTTGTCGGCAAAACGATGGATCTTGTCTTCGATCGACGGGCAGTAGCGCGGCCCCACGCCTTCGATCACGCCGGAATACATCGGCGAACGATCGAGGTTGGCGGCAATGATTTCGTGCGTTCGCGCGTTGGTGTGAGTGATCCAGCAGCTGACCTGCGGCGGGTGCTGCTCACGATTGCCCATGAACGACATCACCGGCAGCGGTGTGTCGCCCGGTTGCTCGGTCATAAGAGAAAAATCCACCGAACGACCATCGATACGTGGCGGCGTACCGGTCTTCAGCCGACCGACGCGCAGCGGCAACTCGCGCAGCCGGTGAGCCAGGGCGATCGAAGGCGGATCGCCTGCGCGCCCGCCTGAGTAGTTCTGCAGGCCAATGTGGATAAGTCCACCGAGGAAGGTCCCGGTGGTCAGCACCACGGAATCCGCGAGGAAACGCAGGCCCATCTGGGTCACGACACCCCGGACCTGATCCTGCTCGACGATGAGGTCGTCCGCCGCCTGTTGAAATATCCACAGGTTCGGCTGGTTTTCCAGAGTGTCACGAATAGCAGCTTTGTAGAGCACGCGGTCAGCTTGCGCTCGGGTGGCTCGAACGGCTGGCCCCTTGCGGCTGTTGAGCACGCGAAACTGGATGCCGCCCTTGTCGGTGGCCATCGCCATGGCCCCACCCAACGCATCGATTTCCTTGACCAGATGACTCTTGCCGATGCCACCGATGGCTGGGTTGCAGCTCATCTGGCCAAGGGTTTCCACATTGTGGCTGAGCAGCAGGGTCTTCACGCCCATGCGTGCCGCTGCAAGCGCAGCCTCGGTGCCGGCATGGCCGCCGCCGATAACGATCACGTCAAAACGGGAAGGGAAGTCCACCACGCACCTCGTGCCTGTTCAGATGGGAATTCGGGAAGCCGCGAAGTATAGGGATTTAGCCAGTGCTAAAGAAGGGCTCTGAGCAAAAAATGACCAACCATCTGGCGGAGGCGAGTCGGTGGATAAACATTAGAAATAGAGAAGAAATATATAAGAAGCTTATTTATGTGTTTATAAATGGTGAAGCTCATTTCTGTGGATAACCACGTGGAGCCCTCGGCAGGCCTTCCTTGTGGCGAAGGATAAACCTGTGCTGCGGCTGGGCGCTGACGGTGTGAATACCGTCAGCATCCTGTGGATTAAAGTTAATCTTATGCACAGAGGGGTTTTTCACCAGCTTACGCCATGACTTTTCTACTGCCCTTAGGCGGCCTTTTCCACAGGGCTCATGGCGGGAATTTTCGGCAGCCGAATGCCATCGCCACGAATTTTCAGCGTAGCGTTGTGCATGAAAGGGGGGCGGGCGTGGTTAGCGCCCGTGCAGTGTCATTTGCCGATGCAGAAGCTCGAGAAGATTCGCCCGAGCAGGTCGTCTGAGCTGAACGCGCCTGTGATCTCACCGAGTGCCTGTTGTGCCAGGCGCAGATCCTCTGCCAGCAGCTCACCGGCGCCGGCCAGCGTCAGTTGGGCATGGCCATGCTCCAGGTACTGGTCAGCCAGACGCAGTGCGTCCAGATGGCGACGTCGGGCGCTGAAGCTGCTTTCAGCGGTCTGCTCGTAGCCCATGCACTGCTTGAGGTGTTCGCGCAACAACTCGATACCTTCGCCGGATCGTGCGCACAGGCTCAGGGTTGCCTGTCCGTTGTCGTCGAAGCGAATCGAGATCGGCTCACCGCTCAGGTCAGCCTTGTTCCGAATCAGCGTCACCCGGTTCGGCGCAGGGTTGGATTCGAGAAACTCCGGCCAAAGGGCTAGTGGGTCCTGCGCCTCAGGCGCACTGGCATCGACCATCAGGAGTACCCTGTCCGCTTCGCCGATGGCGCTGAGCGCGCGCTGCACACCGATCCGCTCGACCTGATCTTCGGTATCGCGTAGGCCCGCGGTATCGACGACATGCAGCGGCATGCCGTCGATCAGGATGTGTTCGCGCAGGACATCGCGGGTGGTGCCGGCAATATCGGTGACAATGGCGGCCTCACGGCCCGCCAGTGCGTTGAGCAGACTGGACTTGCCAGCGTTGGGGCGCCCTGCGATCACCACGGTCATTCCGTCGCGCAGCAAGGCGCCCTGCCCGGCTTCGCGCAGCACTGTGGATAACTCGGCTTTCACGGCATCCAATTGTGCTAGGACATGCCCATCGGCGAGGAAGTCGATCTCTTCTTCGGGAAAATCGATCGCCGCTTCGACATAGATACGCAGCTGAATCAGTCTTTCGGTCAACTGATGCACGCGGCGAGAGAATTCGCCCTGTAGCGAACGCACCGCGTTGCGCGCGGCCTGCGCCGAACTCGCTTCGATAAGGTCGGCGATCGCCTCGGCCTGGGCCAGATCGAGCTTGTCGTTGAGGAATGCGCGTTCACTGAATTCGCCTGGCCGAGCCAGACGAACGCCGAGCTCGACGCAGCGCTGCAGTAGCACATCCATGACAACCGGGCCGCCATGCCCCTGCAGTTCGAGTACGTCCTCACCGGTGAACGAATGCGGTCCCGGAAAGAACAGTAGCAGGCCTTCGTCGATCACCTCGCCGTCGTCTGCGTGAAATGCACCGTAATGTGCGTGGCGCGGCGTTGGCTCACGGCCGGTCAGGGTAATGGCGATAGCCTTGGACCGTGGCCCTGATACCCGAACGATGCCTACTCCTCCGCGCCCCGGCGCGGTAGCGACGGCGACAATGGTGTCGCGAAATGGATTCATGCGGCCTCCTTTCTGGACGGCAGATAGCAGAACGCCCCAATCAAGGGGCGTTCTGCATTGGCGGTTGAGGCGTCAGGCGGGCTTCGCCGCGGCCTCGATCTTGCGNGTAATGTACCACTGCTGGGCGATGGACAGGACGTTGTTGACCACCCAGTACAGCACCAGACCGGCAGGGAACCAGAGGAAGAAGAAGGTGAAGATCACCGGCAGCAGCTTCATCACTCGCGCCTGCATCGGATCCGGCGGCGTCGGGTTCAGCTGCTGCTGGATGAACATGGTCACGCCCATGATGATNGGCAGGATNAAGAACGGNTCTTTGATCGAAAGGTCGGTGATCCAGAACATCCAGGGCGCCTGGCGCATCTCGACGCTTTCCAGCAGGACCCAGTACAGGGCCAGGAATACCGGCATCTGCACCAGGATCGGCAGGCAGCCGCCCAGCGGATTGATCTTTTCCTTCTTGTACAGCTCCATCATCGCCTGGGACATCTTCTGGCGGTCGTCGCCATGCTGTTCCTTCAGCGCCTGCATTTTCGGCGACACCGCACGCATGCGCGCCATCGACCGGTAGCTGGCCGCGGAGAGCGGGAAGAAGGCGAGCTTGATGACGATGGTCAGAACGATGATCGACCAGCCCCAGTTNCCCAGCAGNGCGTGGATGTTTTCCAGCAGCCAGAAGATCGGCTGAGCGATGAACCAGAGGATGCCGTAGTCGACGGTCAGACGCAGACCGGGGGACAGTTCTTCCAGCTTGTCCTGGCTCTTCGGGCCGGCATACAGCGTGGCGCCTGTCTCGCCCTGCGCGCCGGCAGGTACGGTAACGGCGGGGCCGGTGAAGCCGATGATGTAGTTGCCCTGGCTATCCTTGCGCGTCTGCACCTGGTTGGTATCGCCCGGCTGAGGAATCCAGGCGGTGACGAAATAATGTTGCAGCCAGGCGATCCAGCCACCCTGCACGCTTTCACGCAGGTTGCTTTCATCCATGTCGCCCATGGAGACCTTACGATACGGCTCGTCCTTGGTCCACAGCGCAGCGCCAAGGTAGGTNGCGGTGCCAGTGGCNGTGCTTGAGGAGGGATCGCCGCTGTTGTCGCGCTTGAGCTGACCGAACAGGTAACCGGTCCAGGGTTGACCGCTCTGGTTGTCGATCAGGTAGTTCACCTTCAGCGCATAGTTACCGCGCTCGAGGGTGAAACGCTTGATGTAGTTGACGCCATCAGCATTGTATTTCAGATCNACGACCACCTGATCCTGACCTTCGGCCAGTTGGTACTCGCTTTTCTCACTGCTGTACTGAGGACGCCCGCTGGCCTTGTCCGGGCCGTCGCCGATCAGGCCGCTTTGTGCTTCATAGACTCGCTCACCACTACGCTCGAACAGTTGGAACGGCACATCGGGACGATCCTGACGACGCGGGTACTGCGGCAGATGCAGTTCGACGATGTCGCCACCGCGCGGATCGATCGCCACGTCAAGCACGTCGCTGCGCACACGAATCAGCTGGCTGCTCGGCGCATTAGCCGGCAGGGCGCTGGCCTGTTGCTGGCCGGCAACCGCGGGCACATCGCCAGCGGTGCCTTCGCTGTTGGCGGCGGGGCTATCCGGAAGAGCCGGTACGCCCGGCTGGCTTTGCGCGGTTTCGGTCGGCAGGGCTGCCTGACCGTAGTCCTGATTCCATTGAAGAACCATCAGGTAGGCAACGACTGCTAGAGCGACGAGCAGTATCGAGCGTTTGATATCCATGGTTACTCGGCCATCGGAGATGAATTGGAAGTGTTATGAGAAGGCACGGGATCGTAGCCACCGGGATTCCACGGATGGCAGCGCCCCAACCTGCGCAGGCTCAGCCAGCCGCCACGCAACAGGCCATGAGTTTCGATGGCCTCGAGTGCATAGCAGGAGCAGCTTGGATAGAAACGGCAGTGACTGGCCATCATCGGACTGATGGCGTACTGGTAGACCCTGATCGAAGCGATGGCCAATTTACGCATGGGTGCTGTTGGCGGCTCCAGGTTCGACGGCGGTCTTGGATGGGCTGCGTGACAGTCGCTTCCAGAGCTTGGCGAATTGNTTCGCCAGTTCGGGATTGTCCAGATCAGCCAATCCCTTNCGGGCGATGATCACGATGTCCCAGCCCACCAGATCCGACTGGTGATGGCGGAAGGTCTCACGTATCTGCCGCTTGATGCGGTTACGTTCGACCGAGAGCTTGACGCTTTTCTTGCCGATCACCAGCCCAAGGCGGGGGTGTTGCAGATCGTTCTCGCGTGCCAACAGCAGGACGTTCCTGCCAGGCACCTTACCGGAAGGGGAGTCGAAGACTGCCTTGAATTGGCGGGGAGTCAGCAGACGCTTTTCCCGGCCGAAGCCCCGACTCACTACCTGTTCCGATATCAGACGGTCAGACGCTTACGGCCTTTGGCGCGACGACGCGACAGAACCTGACGACCGTTCTTGGTGGCCATACGTGCACGGAAACCGTGAGTACGAGCGCGCTTGATGGTGCTGGGCTGGAAAGTGCGTTTCATGGTGCGTTTACCTGGTGATCCATTGCGGGCCGGAATGGCCCCCTTTTAAGAGACCGGCGATTGTAGAGAAGCTATCGAGCCAGGTCAATTTCCAACCAGCCCTGCATGGATGAAAAAATAAGA
>JGI25322J35698_1001264_pt1 | contig 17279 bp, 15 predicted proteins | sample AutmiccBRH37_all_FD_35698 | JGI IMG/M metagenome (IMG submission 35698) | reverse complement strand
AACGATCCTACTTATTAGTGGATATGGTAGTGGCTTATCTATAGGAAATTGTACTGACCCTTTTGCTCCCTTATATTCCGATAAATCCTGTTTAAATGCCTCAATGCCACTGGGGGCTGGATAAAATCCGATATGATTTTTAAAAGCAGCAAAATGCACCAGATTTCCATGTAACTCAAAAGTAGGCATTTGATAGCTTATCTTTTCTTTTGCATCAGGCGCAGACTCTTTGATAACTTTTCTTAACGCATTAAGTATTTCCTGAATCTCAGGAGGGAATTTTAAAATATTTATATAACCCCGGGGTAATTCCATCGACATTATTAATGAGCAAATAAGTTTCAAACACATGGCGAGCCCCTGCCGAAGGAACGTTTCGCAAGGTTGCTGTTCCTTGGAAAACCTCTTTAACTCCTTGAGTACACCATAACAGATAAGAAAGTTGATCCATCGTTAACGGTATATTGGAATAACGCCTGATGCTTTTTCGTTGTTCAATGACTGTTCGAACATCTACGAACTCGGTTATTATTTCACTGGGTTTGGGTAGCTTAACGACCGGTTGACTCTTGTCGTATTCCAATTGGATTGGTGGTTGAGGCTTGCCAGAAGACTGATCTGATGGACCAAGATTACTATGCTTTGTTTGTTTGATAAACTGTTGTCCTATTGAGTCCATGAATTCAACCCCTATTATCGTTTTGCTTTTTAGTCTGCCCTAGCTCTTAGGCATTATTATCTTAAATAATCTTGACCAGAAAAAGGATCTTAACTTTCAACCAACTCACCAGGAGGATTCCCGGTTCGCAGAGGCAGAGTTTCTCTGCCCTTTAGTATAGCTTCATACCCTATGGATGTGGCAATCATACCTGCTGACTCGAGACTCTTGCGTGACAGAGCATTGGGAATGCAAGGCTTTCAAGGTGCGATTTTACTATTTCTAAAAAATATAGGATTCTATAAGGCGACCTTTGGCAAATCGCTCGGGATGGAATAAACTAACGTCGATCAGCTCAGTTCTGCCGTTCAAGATCAAATCTGCTATGATTCGCCCAGCGGCAGGAGCGTGCATAAAGCCGTGCCCGCTGAACCCGTTAGCCAAAAAGAATCCTTTCAATTCCATTGCTTCGCCAATAATCGGATGAAAATCAGGAGTTTGTTCACAAATTCCCGTATAGGTACGCAGCCATTTTATATCGATGGTGGAGGGGATTGTTTCCATCGCAGCCCCAAAAAAATCTTCAGCTACAGATTTGTCAACCACTTCTGCCAATCCAGGCCAGGTGTCTTTGTCGGTTCCCCCCAATAATACCGTCTTGCCGCTAGCTTCCTGATGCAAATAAAAACCGGAGGCTAAATCCACAATCGTGGGCGTAGCCTTTGGCACATCTTTCGGGTTGGTACATACGTAAACTTGCCGGCGGAAGGGCTGCACAGGAAGCGCAATCCCTGCCGTTGCAGCTAACTGGGCAGCATACGGACCGGCCGCATTCACGATGAGTGGGCACCAAATCGTGCCTTGCTTGGTTTGGACACCTTTAATAGTATCTCCATGATGAATGATTTTTCTAGCTTCCCGGCCGAAATGAACCTCAGCACCTTGACGGCGCACCGCTGCATAAAGTCCTGCCAAAACGGCAATGGGGTCAGCATAGGCATCCCACGGGCATAATGTTCCCCCCAGGAAGCGGTCTCTGTTGAGATATGGGAAATTGCTTAGTAGTTCTTGATGGTTTAAGAACTTCATAGGGATGCTTTCTGACTCAGCATGTTCCGTTGTCAATTGCAAATGATTCCACAATACCTTATTAGCGGCCAACATTAAATACCCCTTTTCTACGTACCAAATTGGGGTATCAAAAGCCGACTCGAAATTACGGAAGAAATCTCTACTGAGAAGACTTAGGCGCCGAAAAGCTGGGGACTGCTGAATTGATAGCGGATACCGCCAGTGCCTTTGCCGGTAGAACCCAAGCCCAGTATTTTCTCCTTTTCCAATATAGTGATCGATAGTTTGGGATCTGCCTCCAGAATATGATAAGCAATGCTTAAGCCAATAATACCAGCACCAATAATTATAATATCCGCATTATGATGTTCAGTACTGATGTTCATTATGTTCCACCTGCCTGCTCAAATTTTGGCTGCTAAAATGTTTAGCGTGAACATAATTGCCCTCTTGGTTATCTCTTCACACAAATGTGGCGGATTGTCTGGCTTAAATCCTTCCGGCCGTAGATCTCTACAATTTAAACTTCCAAATTCTTTTTCAAAGTCTTTGGCAAAGTTATGGCATTTATCTACTATAGCCTCATGTTCTAGTCCATTTTCTTTTCCTTTAATTCCGATAAACATTAATGATCCTGTAACTAATCCGCACTGAGCTCCATACCTACCTGCTCCTGGCATTCCAATTGCTGCATCAAGAATTTGGAGGTCTAAATCAATTTTAAATATTTCCGAAAAAATCAGTAATGAAGTAATAGCACAGTTCAAATCCTCTTTCCAATAAAGACTGTGAACTCTTTCGTTAATATACTCGCGATATTGCATATTTAACTCCTAAAAAAGAATTTACCGCATTTAGAATTAACCTTCAAGAAAAGGAACCACCTATAGTGGTTACAACTAAATGCAGTTGTCTAGAGTAAATTACTAAAATATTTCTCTAAGAGATATTGACCTTCCACTTAAGTGGAGGGTCTATAATTTTATTAAGGACGTACTTGCTTGAACACTCCCCCACCTACGCCGAAGGGCTAAGAGGAGGGGGATTCTAAACCTTCATTGAGAACCGCCCTTCAGCCAGAGCCTCTAGGTCTTACGTTCACTCCAGTTCATCACGTGATGGTCTAACATCCATCACGCGGCCCGGTCATGGGCGCTACGCCACTGTCGAAGATGCGGACACACTTCGACTCGACGATACTTTGTTTCTTGATACTTGGGCATTTCTCGGCCTGCGGTGATCTCTCCCTCCATGCCTTTATTTCGAATATTGGACGCTCCGACAACATCTCGATGACCGGTTGCTTTGCACGCTGGGCAACCATAGTTCCTTGAATGTTGTTTGGTGAAGGTCCCACAGACAGGGCAGGTTCCCGAGGTATAGGCCTCATTGATTTTCTCAAGGATAATCCCATGACGTTTGGCTTTATACTCCAGCATTCTTCGGAGTTCACCGAACGGCCAATTCGAAAGTTTTTGATTCACGTTACGTGAACGCTTGTTATGCGAGCTTTTTTGAACCCCATCAGGGTTTCCTAAGTATAGTTTCTTAATTCCACGTTTGACACACCAATCGATGGCCATTTTGGAGAGACAATGCAGGGCATAGTCAACCTTTTTGGAAATCCAAGCTAAGAAATTTTGTTTCCTACGAACCAGTTTCCAGAAGGCCTTGGAACCTTTACGCTTTTTGGATATCTTTTTCGAAAGCTGAGCTAAGACTTTATTTCTTAATTGATACAACGACCGAAGTTCTCGCGCGGTGAGAATAAGGTGTTCTTTTCCATCCGTTAGAGTCAACGCATGAATCTCCCCTGGATCAGCCCCGGCGATGCCGGAGTCTGTAACGGTGATTAACTTTGGTTTCTCGATGGCTAGGTGAAGCCAATATTGATTGTAAGCCCAAACGATTTCGGCCGAATGGATAGACGTAAAGGGAATATGTTTGGGTCGTTTAATCACCAAAGACTCTTCATTTCGGCCATTCGAAAAGACAATGCAATCGGTCTTTTCCAGGTGACGGAGAGCAATTTTCTTATAGTTAACCGAGAAAAATCGTTTATATCGCCAAGGATATTTCCAATCGAGGTTTCCCTGTACTCGTTGCTCCCGGGTCCGATCGCACGTTTCCTGATGGAGTTCTATCGTCGCTTGGATCGTCTGGGAATGAAGTTTATGCGTTTTCGCATTAAAGAGCTTCTTCATTTGGCTCTCGGAACTCCAGACTCGATATGAACTCCAAAGCCACCAGTGAATATCCAAGATGTCATTCCAGAGACGCGCCGACTCCTTCCGAAGGCGATCCACGAGATCGTGTTGCTCCAGCTTAAGCCTCAATGGGATCTTCGAGACGAGAACATCGTAATCATGCTTCATATCCTTTGATGGATCGCTTTTACGTTTGGCTTGCTTGATACCCACTCTCTATTCACCTCCCTTCAAGTTAGGGAATGATTTGATTAGATTATATCAGAGAGCCACGACAAAATTATGTAGAAGAACGCAATTCATCCCCCACTTAAACACTGCGGAGTTTTGAAGTCGGGGGTCTTCTTGCTGACTTTGATAAATCAACTTGGAATTCCTGGGAAGCTGGATGGTATGTACTTATGGTTGACAGGATAGTGCAAAATCAGTGGGATTTTTAAAACAAAAGAAGGCCCATTAACGATCTTATCAATCGGCAATGGGCCTTCTACTTCTTCGTTAACGTTTCAAACTTACTCCCTAGTAACACTGATACTAGCATTTTGGGGCAAAGCCAACCCTGCAGCCACTTCTATGGTTTTTATAATCCCGGAAACACCCGGGCAACTGGGATGTGGGCTATATTTGGCAAAAACTTCATACACTTTCCCCATATGAAGTTTTTTAAAAATCTCTTGGAAAGCATCGACTTCGACTAATTCTTGAGCAATCTTTTGGTAATTCGGACAGTCACTAGTAATCTCCAATTTTACTTTATGCCCGTCCTCGCTTAGCGCTTTTACATTAATTGTAAAACCACATGCCCCCGCTTTAATAACTCCTGTTGCCATCATATTCACCTCGAACTTTAAATTTAGATTCTGAATCAAAGGGAGCAATCGCAATTTGACCATTAAAGAAATAATTAATTAAATCAATTATTTCTTTAATTTACTTTCTGGGCGCTTGATACCTAAGATAGGTGCTGAATGGTCTTTTCCTAAGAAGAAATTAGACCATGAGGACGTCTGATAGAAATCCCAGTTAGCGGGTGGCACCGGAGGAACATCTAAAGATGCTTCTTCACCATATTTCTTGAGTCTGGCATAAGCTCTGACCCAGACACATTTCTTCTCTTTTGGATAAACCTCACACCAACCGTCCAGGCTCCCGCCACAAGCCCCATTACGCTGATTTTTTGGACATTGGGACATAGGGCAAAGATAGGCTAAATCCAACATAGCACAATCGCCGCAATCCTTGCAATCAAGCATGACGACTTTGGCAAGATGCTCAACAGCATGCAGCCTCTTTTCAGTTTTCTTCTTACCCTCTGCTGCACGGTACATACTGCGCATCATGGGGAACAACTTCTTATCAGGTGTGAACATGAGACCATGCATTCCACGCATCAACGAATACATCGCTCCAGCTGGGGCATCTAAGGGGAGATTGGCTCGATTTGTAGGTCGATCTGTGTTCAAACCAGTTTTCTCATCTTTTTCAAAGTAGTAGAATCCATTCGTTTGAGGATAATCAAACTCTTTGACAAGATCTTGCCAATTCGGGTAAAGTTCTTCCCCTTTGTCAAGAATGTATTCTAATTGTTCGTATTTAAGGTTATGCCCGCCAATATGAACTCCGGCACAGCCTATGCCTTTCAAGATCGCGTACAATTTGGCGGCCCTCAACATCCGTTGACCTACCCCTTTATCCGCGGCGCCCTTTTCCTCATTGAGTTCTGCCAAAAGTTTGTCTGTGACGACACAACCAGGCAACTTGTTTTGATTCATGACATTAGCTGCTCCATAAGGCAGCACGTAAATATTTCCCACAACCGGAATATCTAACTTATTAACCTTCAGGAATTGGATGACTTCATGACATTTCCGAGCATCATACCCTAGTTGAGTGACGACAAATTGAGCGCCGCCTTCGATTTTCTTTTTCAGCTTGTAGTATTGAACCATCAGTTCAGCCTCTGTAGACTTGAACGGGGAAACAGCCGCTCCGGCAAAAAAGTCACTGGGTGCGTGATAAGTTGGTCCCTTCATTCCTTGAACTTCTAAGCCCTTATTCATTTCAGCGATCAGTTGTAAGGTATTAGAGGGATCGAGATCAAAGACTGGTTTAGGGCGTCCTTTAAATCCAGAATAGGTGTAGTCTCCTGTCATCACTAAGAGATTGCGAACTTTTGCACGATCTAAAGCGTATAACTGACTTTCCATCTGATTACGATTCTTATCTTTACAAGTGAAATGTACCAAGGGTTCAATCCCCATTTTGAGAATCTCCATGCCCAAATAATCAGCTAGGATTGCCGGATTACCACCAGGGTTATCTGTAATGGTGAGTGCATGGACTCTACCACCTTTAGCAGCTTGTTCTGCCGATGCGATAGCACTCTCTTGGGCCTTTTCATTGGCACCTCTTCCGGGTACAAGTTCCCAAGTTACAGAAAGTGTGTTTTTGTCAAGTATCGACTCTTTAAACTTATTTAACATTTAACAGACCTCTCCCTTTTCTCCAATATCGATCTTGTTTTCTTATTTCATTATAACCCTTCTTGGACTATAATTTAAGATGTTTTCCGGCAATTTTAAAAGATTCAATCAACTTAGGCGCTCTAAATACATGCTATTCATGAAGTAACTGGAAAATGTGGAATTTCCGCCCAGTTCCACATGGCGAATTTTAAGATATAACTCCTTGGCCTTCGTTAATTCTTGGTAATTCAGAAGAGCTCGTATAGCTCCTACATGCGCCGCATTACCAACCGATTTAATCTTATCTGGGGATATATCTGGAACAAGACCAATATTTAAAATGTTATTTGCTTTAAGATAGGTTGCAAAGGTCCCTGATAAAATAACTGAATCAAGCTCAGGTACTGTAATATCAGCCATTTCAACTAAGGTTTTAATTCCTGCGCAGACAGCTCCTTTGGCTAACTGCATTTCGCTAATGTCTTTTTGACTTAAGGTCACATCTATTCCTTGATCCGTACCATAAGCCAAGACAAATTCACGCCCTTTTTCACCTTTGCGAATCCGATTGGCTAGTTCTAGGGAAAGCCCTTCTCCCTTTTCAGGATCATAAAGTTTCCCTTGTTTGTTGACAACACCAGACTTTCTCATCTCATCGATCCCCTCAATGAGACCTGAGCCGCAAATGCCGACTGGTTTATGTCTGCCGATCACTTCAAAGGTTACTCCATCGTCCGTGATCGTAACTCCTTCAATGGCTCCCTGTTTTGCTCTCATTCCATGGGCAATGCCAGCACCTTCGAAAGCTGGTCCTGCCGCCGTAGAGCAGGCAATCATCGTGTTCTCGGTTTTTAAGAACAGTTCGCAATTCGTACCTAAGTCAATGAGTAAATGATTCCCTTCTCCCAAAACTTCAGGCGCTCCTACAATAGCCCCCATGGTATCTCCCCCAACAAAGCTTCCGATGTTTGGGAAGAGATGAACCTTAGCTTGAGCATTGATTTCCAGTCCTAATTCCCTCGCCGTGAACGTCAAGGGTCGATTACAGACTGAAACAAAGGGAGAAACTGCAAGATGAGAAACATCCAAACCTAGAAGAAGATGTTGCATCGTCGTGTTACCCACGATCGTCATTTTATAGATCTCGCTTTGTTGGATATCCGTCTTAGAAGCGAGTTCTTCAAGTAAGTGATTAATCGTTCTCCTCACAGCACTGCGTAAAGTCAAGGCATTCTCTCGACTTTCCGTAGCAAAGGAAATACGAGAGATTACATCCGCACCATAAGCTGTCTGTTGATTTTCCGTAGATACAACTTTCAGGACATCTCCTTGTAATAGATCGACTAGGGCGACTGCTACGCTGGTGGTTCCAATATCAATGGCTACACCATAAAGTCGTTTTGTCGTATCTCCCGCTTCGATATCCATAATCTCATCGTCAGAAGCTGTAATCGTTAAGGCGTACTTATCTGCCCGTAAAACGTCCGGAACCTTACCTAGGACATACAAGCTGGCCTTAGTATAACTCTTACCTGTGATCGTGCTTAGGGTATCTACGATACGATCCCAGTCCCCTCGTTCATCAGCAAGGGTTGGCTTGCTGGCCTGAATATATACCTTTTCCACCTTGGCATCTAAGGCAGTCGCCTTCATTCCGAGGAGAGCCCCTTCTTTTCGATCCTGGCTCTCGACAAAGTCCAGTTCAATAACCATACCCTCAGCAGGTACAACGGTACAGGCAAGCCTTATACCTGTCTTTAATTCAATGTCATTGAGATGCGCTAAATCTCGCTCACTTGGCGAAGAGACATGCCCAGTCATTCGAACTTTACATTTACCACAGGTTCCTTTGCCATTACAAACATTTTGCACGGGAAGACGATTACGGATGAGGGCTTCCATTAAGGTTTCATTTTCCTCTGTTGTTATGACTTGATTGGGGTAAATTGTTATCTCCATGACGACCTCCTATTAGCATATCGACTATCTGTCTTCCCCCAAGGCAAACAGTTCACCTGTCCCCTTGTTCTCCCACAGATACTTTCTCCTATAATTAATATTCGCCTCGTTTCATGGTTATCCTTCAAGATAACTCAGACTTATCTGTCATTATTCTACCTTTTCTAAGAAATTCGCCAGTTCTTTAGGAGTATTAAAGAGATGATCTGGAGAACCTTCCTGGAGTTTAGCGGGTGAATGCCATCCCCACGTGACTGCAATGGTCTGGGTTCCAGCATGTTTACCTTCGATCATATCTCCTTTAGTATCCCCCACATAATAGGCGGGGATTCTGGGATGTAAGGACATTGTGTTTTGAATCTTTTTAATTTTACTCTTTTCCTTTTCTGCCCCAATGACATCGATAAAACAAGTAATTCCGTTTTGGCTTAATATCTTTATCGTAGCACTGGACAGATTTGAGGTTATGACATAAACTAAGTGTTTTTCAGAAATACGTTGTAATGCTTCTCCTATGTCAGCAAAGAGTTCAAGATCTGCCAATTGTTCACCTTGTAAAATTTCATATCGCTTTAAAATAGTGTCAATCGTTGATTCATCCATACCGCGCTGCATCATAGTTTCGTAGACATTCCCTTCAAAAAGCCCGATCACATCATGCGGCTCTTGGATCCCTGTGAACCCATTCTCCAGACAGGCTTGTGAAAAGCGAGCTATAAAAACCTCAAGGGAATCAACGATAACTCCATCATAATCAAACATTACAAGCGCCACGTTCTACCTCCTAGCTTGCCAGTAGAATTCCTACTATTCTTAAGCGTACTGACTTGTCCATCAAGCATAGTACCCCTATTAAAGATGATCCCCTCCTCAAGCGAGAGAAGGGGATCATTCACTGATTTGCAGTTTAAGATTAGCCTAAGAAATCGAATTGTTTATTGCGGAAGGCCTTAAGATATTTGACACAATAGTCATCTCGTCCAGCCAGAGCCTCGGCAGTCACCAAGCTCGCCATCATCATCTTATCCAGCGGGTTGATGATGAGTCCATCCAACCCTTTGCCGATGGCCATAATAGCAAAGGCATGGTTCATGAATTTTCGAACTGGCAAGCCATAAGACACATTGGAAAGTCCGCAAATCGTATGGACCCCTTTAAAGCGAGTCATGATGGCTTCCACAGAGTTAATGAACTCAACTGCAAAGGTACTGTTGGTAGAAACAGGCTGAACCAACGGGTCAACATAAATATTATTAAGCGGAACATTATTTTTGACTAAGCCGTCAATCAGTTTTTCGGCAATTCTAAGCCGAGCATCCATTGTTTCGGGCATCCCTTCGTCACTCATGCAAAGGGCCACAACTTTTAAGTCAGTTCCGGCAACGACAGGAATTAAGGCATTATAACGTTCTTTTTCCAAAGATATAGAGTTAATCATCGCGATGCCTTTGTGCACAGACAGAGCCGCCTCGATGGCCTTGGGATCTGGACTATCAATGCAGCAAGGGGCGTCAACTGCTTCTTGAACTGTTTTCACTAGCCATTGCAGGTATTCAGGTTCTTTGCCCACAAAGATACCGGCATTCACATCGATAAAGTCCGCTCCTGCTTCATATTCGTCCTTAGCCACCTGTTGGATATATGCAGCATCCTGTGCTTTGATGGCTTCCCCAACAGCCTTGCGGCTTGCATTAATTAATTCTCCAACTACTAACATTGACTTTTCCTCCTCATATTTCAGTTCAACTTAATCCTCTTAGTGAATACTGCAAATTCTATGCCAACAATTATACTGGCAACAATCCCTCTTAATGACCTGACTCAAGCAAAATATTATCCCAAAAGGTCACTAATTAAATGGATCGGTATAAATATTCACTAACTTGTTACATGTCTCCTAAGTCAGCATCGACTTAAGTCTATCTGACTTAGATCCACTTAAGTCATTCACCCATTGAAAGGTCGTCATTCAAACTCAGATAACGGTAATGACTTAGTCAAGAATAAACTATAGTATAAGCTGAGATAAAATTCAAATCTTTAAAAAATGTTTTTATTTAGCAGTAAGTCGGCGAGCCGTCTCCACTGCTCCGGGAGCGTCAGTGCTCCAACCATCTGCCCCAATTTTGTTAGCAAAATCTTCTGAAACAGGTGCGCCGCCGACCATCGTCTTAAGGCTTAAACCCTGTTCGCGGATTGCTTTAACCGTGACTTCCATAAACGGCATCGTGGTGGTTAAGAGTGCGGACATGCAGATCACATCGGCATTTTTCTCCTTAGCCGTGGCCAGGAATTTTTCTGTATCTACGTCTACACCGAGGTCATAGACTTCAAAGCCGGCACCTTCCATCATCATGGAAACCAGGTTTTTGCCAATGTCATGTAAGTCACCTTTGACAGTTCCGATAATAATGGTTCCCTTTTTCTCGTTTTCCCCTTGAGACAACAATGGCTTAAGTACTTCAAGTCCGGCTTTCATAGCTTTAGCCGCCATGAGCATTTCCGGCACAAAGAATTCTCCTTCAGAGTAGCGTTGGCCAACTTCATCCATGGCTGCGATCAGACCATCACTAAGAATTTCAGAAACGTCAGTCCCACTAGCTACCTCTGCATTAACGAGAGTCACCACTTTGTCGATATCAAATTCAACCACTGCAGCAAAAATGTCTTGTACGCTCATTATTCTCTCCCTTTCCTATCGGCCGCTCTTGGCCGTCACGTTAAATTTCATGATTATGAATTAGTGATAAACTATTTACAATTAAATTATAGGCTCCATTTAGCGTCTCCCGCGACTAGTCCCTTAAAATGGTCACGAACTTTAGCATCCATTTCGTCGGTGAAGCGCGACTTATTAGGTTTGCTCAGAATTTTATTAGCTTCTTTCATCGCTCGGCTATGGGCATCCGGCTTACCTTGATCTTCCCAACGACGACGCATTTCTCTCGTCGCAACTTTAGGGAGAACTGCGATAGTACGCATATTCTTCATAGTATGGTCGGTGTCCATATAACTACCACCAGGTCCAATTTTAGCAATTAGATCTAAGCAGAGGTTCTCTTCGCTGTATTCATAGCCCTTTTTCATTCGTTTGAGCATTAAGGCGATTTCATTATCGATAACCGCTTTAGCAAAGTCAAAGGCCATCAGACTTCCTAAGAGACCACCCATATTGAAGAGGTCTGCCCCTGCCAGCAAGGCACCTGTGGTATTCATACCCGTCTCATAGCCGGATTGAGCATCATTTGAATGAGCATTCGTCAAGCCAATGTATCCACCGGAAGGAACATTGTAAAATCTTGCCATCTCTGTATGAGCCATTTGCATCATTCCGGTCTCGATAGCACCAGGTGCATAAGCCCCTGTCCGCATATCAGCAACCGTTGACAATACCGCATAAATCATAGGGGCACCCGGACGAATCATTTGGATTAGAGTTGCCAATCCCAAGAACTCAGCATTACCAAGCGTTAATGTTCCCATCAAGCTAAGTGGTGAGGTCATCCCTGCATTAGGCACAATCGTTCCATAGACTGGTAAACCTTGTTCAATCAGGTAGATAACTGCTTCCGTCGACTCCACATCAAAGGTCAAGGGAGAAACAACTGGGCAGTAGTGGTGGTTGATGAAGGGACGCTTACGATATTCTTCTTCGCTTCCTGCGATCAGGGCGCCTAACTCTAAGACTGTTTTGAGGTCCTCCATGTTGGGAGTATTACTACGGACAGGTTTTTTGCAGTTTTTCAAAGCAGGGTAAAAACGAGATATACTGAACTGCCCTTCTGGGGCATCATCAGCTAAGGTAGAAATTGAAAAAACATCAAAGCCTGGCAGTTCATTAATCAAATAAGCAATATTGGCAATATCGTCAGATGTTGCTCGACGTTCTTCGCCTGTTTTAGGATCGATAATATTAGGTGCTGAACTTCCTGTTACGACGATCGGTCGGTCTCCGGGCATTGTGACATCGAATTTAGGATCTTGGGCCGTAAAAGTATAAGTAGGAACAAACGACTTTCTAGCGTTCTCGACTACTTCTCTTGGAAACTTGACCATCATTGTCTCCATGTCAACTTGGCAGCCATTCTTAGCAAAAATTGCAAGTGCTTTCTCATTGCGAACCAGCATCCCAACGTTTTCAAGAATTTCCAATGAGGCTTCGTGAACGCGTTCTACTTCTACCTGACTAAATAATTTTGTAAATTCCACAATACTGTCCCCTTTCCATACTATCAATTTTTCTTTTACATCTCATTTATCGAGTGTAAGGTCTCCCGTTTCTATATGCGGGAGAAAAATTGGCACAATTCAATTTAGTGGTAGGGCAAAGACCCTTACTATATTACCGAGTGAATTCACTCTAATATGATTTAAACCATTATAAGGAGTTAGCAACGTCTGCAATCTCTGCTTTATGGTTTTCAATCCAATTCATCAAACGAACATTATGCTGTAAATAAGCAATGTACTCATACTCGTTCAAATTCGTTCCGGCATAGTAGGCTAATACATCCCAGTTAATCAAATAGATATTGGCAGCGGCAATCATCGTTGGCAGATACTCTAACTCCACTGCATTGAGCGGTTCAAGTCCTTTCAATTTAACCAATCTTTGTTGATATGCTTTTAGAAAGATTGCACATTTATCGAGAAGTAATACACCATCCTCGTCATCTTTCCAGGAGCAACAACAATAGGCTAGAGCAAGCGAAACATCAAAGAGCCGATGATCAATTTTAGACCAATCAAAATCAAAGATTCCCACAACCTTGTTATCCTCGTATTTTAAGTTGCCGGCATGAAAGTCATTGTGACAAGGTGTGTATGGCATTTTTTCTAGTATTTCATTGGGGATTCGCGAACTCTCAATAACCTCTAATATTGAGTCAAGCTTACTTTTATAATAGGTGTGAAACTTTGTGTCAATATCGGTCTGTGCTAAAGTCTTATATTTTTCCGGTAGAGCCAAGAGTAAATCCATGATCTTAGGTTCTACCCGCTCTAAACCATGTGAATTAAAATCTCTGGCAGCGTTATGGAACGTTGCGAGAACTTCTCCAGCGCTGGCACATTCTTCATCATTTAAATTAGGAGTATCCCAGGTGTATAAGTCCTCTCCTTTCAGAAATTCATACACCGCAAAATAGATATCCTTCTTCTTTTCTTTCGCTCCCTCGACTTTCTTGACAAATGTTGAACCATCTTTAGTACGAATTAATCCTGCCGCAATATCTAAGCCATGAGCTTTTGAGTATTCAATCATTAAATGTTCAAATGTTATTTCTGACTCTGTAATTCCGTATTTATATTTCCTCACAAAATATTCGTTCTTCTGTCCGTCTTTTTCAGTATAAATGCCAAAACTACGATTAACATATCCACCAAAAATTTCGTAAACAGCAGTAACACTCCCAAGATTATAAGGTTGAAGAGCATCAACGATTTGATTTCGGAGCAGGACTGATTCCATAGACTCAAAGAAATGAGCAGCAGCTTTTTTTAGTTCTTGACTTTGGGTAAACATGGAAAACGTTTGATCCACACTAGGTTCTTTAAGAAGTCTCATCTTTTTTGTGTCCACAGGCACCCTCCTCAAAATTATTACTCTCTAAATCGCAACCCTTCTCTATTTAAATATTATTTACTCTTTAATGCGCGATTAGTTTGACTATTGTTATAATAATAGCATCTAATGAAAACTTTTTTATAACACATTCCTGCTCGTTTTGACGCATTACAACCAATTGAATATTCGTACTATTTAGTACATATTGCTATTCTTTGTTGATATTAGCCAAAGAAGACTCTACCCTCACCTAAGCAAACTACAAAACACCCACTTGCAAGAAGTGGGTGTCTTAATTGCGGCTAGAAATTTAGCGACTTTTTCTACTAATGATCTTAGCTAGATTTTCTTCTAAGAAGACTCGAACTTCAAAAGCATCTTCAAAATAATAATCAGCCCCGATTGTCTTAGCATAACCTGAGTCGACAGGTGCACCTCCCACAATGATGACCAAGTTTTTACGAATCCCCATTAGCTCTAATTCGTCAATCACTTCTTTCATCACCGTCATCGTGGTTGTAAGCAAGGCAGACATCATAAGAATATGGGGTTTTTCTTTGCGAACGACACTGGCAAACTTTTTGGGCGTTACATCCACTCCCAAATTAATAATCTCTGCTCCGGTGCTGATGACTAACATCTTCACTAAGCTTAAACCAATATCATGAAGATCCCCAGCTACCGTTCCCATGACAATTTTAGCGGCAATTTTTTTATCAGAATCCTTTAGCAAGGGTTCTACAAGGCTTAACCCGGCATGCATTGCCCGAGATGCCATGAGAACCTCGGGGACCATCACCCTTTGCTCACGAAACTTCTCAGCTACACGATCCATTCCTGCGATTAAACCCTTTTCCAGAACAGACTCTGCCGAAAAACCCTGAGCTAACGCTTGTTTCGTTAGGGCCATGGTATTTTCTGCTTCTCCAGAAATAATGGATTTAATGATAGCTAGAAAAACCATTCATACTCACCCTCTAATACAAACTGTTTTTGTAGATCAGGGGTGTAACCCCGATATACTTACGGAAGACTTTAGAAAAATAACTTTGGTTTTGAAAGCCAACCGCTTTCGAAACTTGAGCAACACTAAATTCAGGTTTTTTCATCATTTCAACCGCTTGCTCCACTCTCACTCTGGTTAAGTAATCATTAATCGTACAATCGAGTTCTTCTCGAAACAAGCGAGAGAGATGCGAAGTACTTACAAAGAGATGCTCAGCCACATCCGCAACAGTAAGGGGCAAAGCGTAATGTTCCATGATGAAATCCCGAGCATTTTTAACAATGGCCAGGTGTTTTTTATCTGCTAAGGTAAAAATCCCTTCTAAGAAGGTTTCAACAATATGCTGAATCTTGTAAAAAAACTTTTCTACTCTCTCAATACCTTCGATTTCCTTGTTAAATTCTTTTAGATGCATCATAATACGTTCCGCGTTAGCTCCACCTTCGACGGCCGCCCTAGATGTTAAGGTTGCCAATTCCAAGATACGCACTTTGACCGTTTCCAGATCCCCTACAGTTTTGGTATAGAGGTCTGTTAAAAGACTTTGAAGCGTTTGGTTTGCTCTCGTTCGATCCCCAAGGCGTATATAGCGCAAAAATTTACGTTCTTTCTTTAGATAAGTGTCATAATCACTAATATCCGGTAAATTCTTCCGCTTTCTCTCCTCGATTTCCCGGCGTATCTGCTGTTGTTGCAAACGGGTGGCATCAATTTCTGCTAAGCTATTAATATTTCGTTTCACGATATGATTGACTACGACGAAAAGCATATCTGCAGCCGCTTGGGAACGAGCCGGAGAGACAACCTCAAGCTTACAGGCTTTGGACTTTAATTCCTCGAAGTTCTTGATCCCAACATTCAGCTTCTTCAGTTCTTGAAAGAAGAAGTGATCAGGTTCCCACATTAAAACTTGTCCACAGATAATGCTTCCCCTGGAAACCCCTTGAATCGTGATTGGAACGGCCCAAATCACCAATCCTGCATGACAACGAAAAAAATAGGGTTCCTCCCATTTTGCAGCTTCCAAGCTGGCTCGTTTATAGGAATCTTGACATTTTTTTTCTCCTTCAGGTTGGCAGCGAATATAACGACAAAAATCGCTGCGTTCTAATTCTCCAAGTACAGAAAAGGTTGCTCCCTCGTTATTAATCGCCTCGATATGCAAACCAGTAGCGTTGTGAAAACTACCTAGGATTTCTTCAAGATAGTTAGGGTCCAGTAGGTTAGCCTCAAATGTTTTGCGCATCGAACCCATCCTTACCTAAAGGGGTCAGTAATTCCCCTCAAGTTCATTGTTCATTATCTCTTCTATTCGTCAGAACTATTGCAAATCCTGCCCTAAACTGCACGATTTTAAAAGCGACTGAACATTGTTAAACTTCAGTCGCTTAGGAAATGTCACTTTAATATTATGTCAAATTTACGTCTAGTGAACTCGTTCAGTTAACGTCAAACCGAACATCGAGACTTCAAACTAAGATAGTCTCCAATAAAGGTTTGAAACTTGGCTCAACGATTGAAGACTAAGGTTTTCAAGACCACTGGAACAACTCTGCCACCCATAAGGGGTTTCCCAATATCAATATAATCACAATTCTCCACTTCCAGCTGATCAATGCAAACCAATTCTAAGTGGCGATTGGCTAAAGCATTAATACACTGTCCTAAGACTTTCCCACAGTCCGCTTCGATAACCAGAATAAGGGGTTTATCTGTACACAAGTAGTCTTCCAGCCCCCATAGCAGCCCTTGTGCCAAACCATTGATATCTGCAAAGGACATTGTGCGGGGACCTTTCATGGCTAGGGCTATGACTCCCTCTGAGTGATCCACTTGAAGGCGGAGAATCTCGTTTTTAACGACTTCAGCTATGCTTATTGGTGTATCGGGAATCCCGGCTGTGAAGGGAGAAATAACCATGACATTGCGCAATGGCAAGGTATTTTCCTGAAGATGGATGGTACTGCCACTTAAATTGACCGACTGAGTTCCAGTCCCAATGACGGTTGCTCGAACTGTTTCATTCGGCTTTTCTAAGACAAACCCAGCTGTTTCTAAGCTTACTTTAAGCTCCCAGCCTAAAAGCGGACCGAAATCTCCAAAAGCAGTCACTTCTGCCATAGTTGCAGGCCCATTTGAAGCATAGACATAGTCTGCTACCCCGCCAGAAATCATCACTTTTCGAATCGGATGTTCTAACTGCAAAGGAGGGGTCATCAGAAGTTCCTTGGTTAACCCAGCGTGTATAGAGGTCTTGAGCACCTCCACAACACACTCAGCCATTGCTTTAACCAAGGGGCGAAATTGAGCAAGGGTCACTCTCTCTCCTACTTGAAGCCTTTGTCCA
>JGI25322J35698_1001238_pt1 | contig 17654 bp, 18 predicted proteins | sample AutmiccBRH37_all_FD_35698 | JGI IMG/M metagenome (IMG submission 35698) | reverse complement strand
CTGGAGGCCATCGTCAAGCATCTGCCCGCGCCCAAGGGCGACGAGGCTGCGCCGCTCAAGGCGATGCTGGTGGATAGCTGGTATGACGCCTATCTGGGCGTGGTCGTTCTGGTGCGGATCATGGACGGACGCATGAAAAAGGGCGACCGTATCCATATGATGCAGACCGAGGCCACCTATAACGTCGAGCGGATCGGCGTATTCCGGCCGCAGATGGAAAAGGTCGAGAGCCTTGGGCCCGGCGAGATCGGGTTTATCACCGCCTCGATCAAGCAGGTGCGCGACACCAAGGTGGGCGATACCATCACCCACGAAAAACGCCCCTGCGCCAAGGCGTTGCCGGGGTTCAAACCCTCGGTGCCGGTGGTGTTCTGTGGCCTCTTCCCGGTGGATTCGAACGAGTTTGAGGATCTGCGCAACGCGATCGAGAAGCTGGCGCTGAATGACGCCTCTTTCAGCTATGAGATGGAAACCTCGGCGGCGCTCGGCTTTGGCTTTCGCTGTGGGTTCTTGGGTCTCTTGCACCTTGAGGTGATCCGCGACCGGATTGAGCGCGAATACGATATCGACCTGATCACCACCGCCCCGTCGGTGATCTATCACCTCTTTATGAAGGACGGCACGCGCGCCGATCTGCACAACCCCGCCGACATGCCGGATCTGACCTATGTGAGCCATATCGAGGAACCTCGGATCAAGGCGACCATTCTGGTGCCGGATGAGTATCTCGGCGATGTGCTCAAGCTCTGTCAGGATCGGCGCGGCATCCAGATGGACCTGACCTATGCCGGCAATCGGGCGATGGTGGTCTATGATCTGCCGCTCAATGAGGTGGTGTTCGATTTCTATGACCGGCTGAAATCGGTCACCAAGGGCTATGCTTCGTTTGATTATCAGCTGCAGGGCTACCGCGAGGATAGTCTTGTGAAAATGTCGATCCTTGTGAACGATGAGCCGGTTGATGCGCTGTCGATGATGGTGCACCGAGACCGCGCGGAAATGCGTGGCCGCGCCATGGTGGAAAAGCTCAAGGATCTGATCCCGCGCCATATGTTCAAGATCCCGATTCAAGCGGCGATTGGCGGCAAGGTCATCGCGCGCGAAACGCTCTCGGCCATGCGCAAGGATGTGACGGCCAAGTGTTATGGCGGGGATGCCACGCGCAAGAAGAAGCTGTTGGAAAAGCAGAAGGCCGGCAAGAAGAGGATGCGCCAGTTCGGCAAGGTGGACATCCCGCAAGAGGCGTTCATTTCCGCGCTCAAGATGGATAGTTGAGCGCCTATTCCTGTGACGGCGCAACTCTGTCTGGCGTTATGTCGTGCTGCGCGCTAGCGTGTTTCCAGCAGCGAAACAATTGAGGCGCATCATGACGACCAAGGCCAAATCAACGAGCCCGCGCAAGACATCGACCAAAAGCACGACCAGAACGAGCGCGGCCAAGCCCAAGACGGCGCGCAAACCCAGCGTGGTCAAAGAACCCGTCCCCGTGGTCGAGAGTGCGGCGGTCATCGCGCCCCAGAACAGTGCGGCGGATAATGTCATCGCCCTGACCGTGACGGACACGATCCCGGCAGATGCCGGGCCGGAGTTGAAAAAGCAGGAACTGATCGACAAGGTTCTGGGCAAGGGCGATATCAAGAAGAAATACGCCAAGCCCGTCGTTGAGGCGGTTCTTGAAGTGCTGGGCGAGGCGTTGGCCGAGGGGCGCGAATTGAACCTGCCGCCAATGGGCAAGATCAAGATCAACCGGGTCCGTGATGTCGCGAATGCGCGGATCATCGTGGCCAAGATCAGGCAGCCGAAAGCGGGGTCCGGATCGGATGCCGGGACCGATGATCAGGACAGTGACGATGACATGAAAGATGAGGTTGCACAGGGCGAAGAGTGACGCTAAAAGCCCCCACGGCGGGNGATTAGCTCAGTGGTAGAGCGCTTCGTTCACATCGAAGATGTCAGGGGTTCAAATCCCTTATCACCCACCACTACAAAAATCCAATAAAAACAGGAACTTAAGGGAAATTCGGGGTCGGTTTCTATGGTACTTTCCCCCTAATTTCTATGGTACTTTGCCCCCCCTAACGCGGGCCTATTCTTCGGGGTCGGACGCAGGCTCAGGGGGCGTGGTGTAACCTAGTCCTGCAGGAAGGCGCGCGTCTGCCCGGTGATACAGGTCCTGCAACATCGCTTCCTTTGATGTTGCTTCGGGGTCCGTTCCGTCCGTCCTGAAACCGGCGGGCGTTAGCCCGCGCTGTTCGCGGATTGCTTCGATTTTGGCGGCGTGGATTCCGAGTCGGCTCATGATCTCACCCGTTCCTGCGCAGGGCGCGTTGGGCTGCGGACAGACCATCCGCCGCAGTTTGGTTTTGCGATCTTCGGAAACTATCGGCGTCGGGTGTGGTGATATTATAGGTGGGCGAATACTGTAGCATCTGCGCTGCGCCGCCATTTGCGCCGCCGGTTACTTCAACAGGGACCTTGCGCCCCTTGGATAGAGGTATGACCGCTTCGTTATCGTGAAGAATGGCCGGGATTCCGCTGGTGTTCGCCGTTCCTTCTGAAAAGTGCGGCGCATGTCGGAATGCTGAAATCGGCGCGACCGCGCGCCCCGGTAGGTTGCCCGAATAGCCACCCTCTGACCCCGCCCCAAATAGGCCTGCAAGAAAGCCGCCGCCGTCGCCCCCACCGCCGAAAAGACCCGATAGGAAAGACCCTTCGCCACCACCGCCGCCTATGCCGAACAGCCCAGCAAGTTCCTTTGTTGCAAGCTGCGCCGCCAAATCAATCATTGTGTTCAAAATTGAGTCCGCAAGGCGGGCGAAATTTAGTTCCCCGGTCTTTGCCAAATTTGCGATTTCGGCGGAAATGGAATCAAGCACCTCCTCTTCGATGATCCTGCCCGCCTTAGCGTAGGACGGCACGGCGTCGAGCCATGCCTTGGCCCCCTGACTCGCGGCGTTCTGCAGTTCATTGTTCAACTTCTGGGCGACGTCGATTTGACGGATCATCGCTTCCGTTTGGGCGTCCACCGCGCCGCCGCCTTCCATCATGGCCTGCGCCATCAACCGCGCCGCTTCGGACGTTTCAAACTGGCCAGATGTGACCAGACCAATGGCGACATTTTCAGCTTGCAGGCTGGTCAACCGTTCCCGCATGGTCTGCGTCGTTTGCTCAATTGCTTTCTGTTCTTCTGTAAGGGCGGTTGTTCGGGACCCGCCGCGACCACCACCGCCGCCAGTGGAAACGGGGCGATTTGCCTCTGCCAATGTCTTGCGCAAAGACTCTTGCGTCTTTGCGGCCTTTTCTAGGGCTGCAATCTCTTCAAGGCGCGGGGCGATCTGGTCAGCGCCCAGCGGTTCGCCGCGCTTGATTGCATCGCTGATTACTTGGTCCAACTGCACCCGGCGGTTTGCCGTCGCTGCGTTAAGCCCCTGCGAAATTTGAAGATTCAGACTCTTGTTTTGGGCCTGAATCTCGCCAATCTGTTCTTGCACACTCTTACCAATGGCGGACAGGGCGGCGGGGGCAGACCCCAGATTTGCCAAAAGACGGGCGGCTTCATTGGCGGCGGTCCCGACCTGACCAGCAAGAGAACTGGCGGCGGCGGCGGCGTTGTCCGTCGCACTGGTCGTGCCATTCTGCGCCGCAAGGAGTCGAAGGGCTGCATCCTCAGACCGAACAAGCTGCGTCAATACACCGGCTGCAGACCCTTCGGCCTTGTCGAGTCCGCCGGTGGTGGATTCGACGGCCTGTCTTAGACGTGTGACCGCGTCCGCTTGCTCTTGAAACGTGCGAGCGCTCTTGACGTCCTGCATCAAGGACAAGAGGGTCCGCGCTTGGTCGTTCGTCGTTTCAAATGCGCGACGGACCGCGTCCACATCGTTTGTGAATATGTTGCCGTCGCTGGTCAGTTCGCCCCGGATCGAGTCGATTAGGGCCGAATTGGCGAGTCCCGCCTCAAGTTCTGCGACCTTGCGCAATCGTTCAAGATGGGCGTCTAGCTCACTGTTCACGGCCCCATATTGTTCGCGCAGGCGTTCAAGATTGCCACCCGCAAGGGCGTCTGTAGCGCTGCGCAGGGTGCTAATAGCGGAGTCAGCGGCGGACAGGGCGTCCGAAAAAGATTGCGTCTCTTCGGACGCGCCAAGGGCACCCGCCGCCCATTGAATCAGGGCGGCACCGCCTGCGATTACACCGATGGTCAGAAGTGAAACGGGCGAAACCATAGACGCGAAACCCGCCCTCAGGGTGGACAGAATAGAGGCCCGACTCCCCATTTGATTCAGGACCTGCGAAATCTGCGTGCCTTGCTGGACGGCCAAAATCAGGGGCGATTGTCCCGAGGCCAGCATGACGCCAATATCGTTAAACTGCGCCGCCATATTGGCGGTGTGAAAGTTCGACGTCTGGGCGGTGCGGGCATAGGCTGTATTCGCCGAACTGGCGGCGAGTAGCGATTGGCTGGCCTGTTCGCGGGCCAGTGCAGCGCGTCCGGCTGATAGAGCACCGGCGCTTTCGAGCGTTTGAATTTCGCGCAGGGCGGTTTCATATCGCTGCGAATTGGCGAACAGCGGATCATGGGCGGCGCGCAGCCTATTTAGGGCGGCGGTTCGCTGTTCGGCCTCTCTGGTGGCCTGTTCTTGGGCGTTCGCAACTTGAATCGTTTCGGCGCGCAGGCGCTCGGATTCACGTGCGGTCCGATTCAGTTCGGATGCGAGGTCTGCGTATCCCGCGCGGGCCTCTCTGACGTCTAGGCCGCTGGTGGCATTTACCAAGCTGGTGCGCAGGCGATTTAGCCCAGCCTCTAGTTGGGCGAGTCCGGCGGTGTCCCCTACGGATAGGAGTCGATCACGCAGGCGAGAGGCTTGGTCGGTCGAGACGCGGAGCGCGTTAGCGCTGGTGAGGGCAAGCTTGCGTATGTTTTCGGCGGTCTGATTTGCGGCGGTGGTCAGGGTGGATTGTGCGCGGGCTGCGTTCTGCGTCTCGCGTGTGACGGCCTGCATGCCGGATGTGTCGACGCGGCGCAGATTGGTGAAGGCACCGGCACTGTCGCGCTCTAGGTCCCGGACGGCCTTACGTACGGACTCGATTGCCGCCTTAAATTCTGTTGAGCCGCGTCTAGCGGCGGATGCGTCAATCTTTAGACGTAGTTCGTGGGTCTCTGCCATTCTGGATTCTGCCTATTTTGGTCTGATATGATCTGTCTGTTGGGTCTGAAAAAGAGGGGGGACGGCGAGACAGAACACCGTCCCCTGCGCGCGCTGGATGCGCTACGCCTGCGCGTGGAGAAGTTCGCGCGTGCTTGACCAGAGCACNCCCATTTTACCACGGGTCGGGCGATTGACCAAAGAACAAAGAGGGAACGGTTGGGCAGGCCTAGGGGCCTAAAGGGCCTCAGAACATGCAACTATATTTGGTCAAAAAATTGAAAATTTTTGGGGCCATATGTGAATCGAAACAGGGGTCTTCGCTCTAGCGGCGGGTCCCTTTGGTTTGAATCTTACACCCGGCGTAAGACTGTGTAATGCAACTAAAACGGGCGGAATCTGGTGATATCGCAACTACATAGCAACAACAAAGTTGCATAGGTGTCTGTAGCACCTGCGCGCCCTTTTGGGGTAGGGGGATACCCCCGTCTGGGTCCCCTATAAGTAATTGATTTCATTATATAAAATGGTGTTTTGGTGGGTATTGGCATAGCCCGCTACGCGGGCACCAGCCACCACACCTAGTATCCCGGCCCGATTATGTCCTGCATGCCGATTCCGAAGGTCCCTGACCATTCCGGGGGCAATATCAGGCTGTTCTCCACCCATTTTCCCAGTGGTTTCAATGGTCTGGCGTGGGCGCGCTCTGGGCCTCTATACGTGCCAGAGCGTTCTTTACGGTCTGAGGGTGCCAGACCCGTTTACCGCGCGGAGTCGCGACATTTGCGCGGGTCAGGGCGTCTGCGATCTGTTGATATGTCGCTTTGTTTTGTCGCATGGGCTGGGCTATCTGGGCGATGTTCTGGGCGTGATGATCGGCGATACGGCGATTGGCAAGGGCCGCGTTAGCGGCCCCGCCACGGTCACCCCCGAGGGCCTTTCCCTTGGCCTTCACAGAGGCCAGCGCGGCCTTGGTTCTGAGGCTAATAAACTCGCGCTCTTGTTCGGCAAGAGAGGCATACAAATGTAGCTGGAAGTTGTCCGCATGAGGCATGCTAACTACCTTAAATTTAACGGTTTTATCGTCCAGAAGCTGGGCAATATGTAGGACCTTTCTAGACAGTCGGTCGAGCTTTGATACCAGCAAAATGGCCCCAGTTTTACGGCAATGTGCAAGAGCCTCAGAGAGCGCCGGACGGCGTCGCGGATCGTCATACTTACCGCTAGCTACGTCCGTATATTCAGCGACTACAGACGCCCCCTGACACGCGTAAGCGGACAGGAAGAGGTCTATGTCCCGGCGCTGCGCCGCAAGGCCATTTCCGCTCTTTTCCTGCCCGGATGTGGACACGCGGTAATAGGCGATAAAGGGTCCTTCGATGCAGTCATTTTTGGTCATTTTAAATCCATCCTACGTTCGTTGCGATTCTTTAAATGATTTATAGCAGGGGAACGGCACAAAAAGCGAGTCAAATCAATAGCTTATTTTGGAAACAGTGCGTTTATAGCGGCTCGGTATACCATTGTATACTATGGTATACATCTTTTGAGATGTTGCGCTTCGCAGCACGCATGGCGACTGACACGGCTCAAATGCGTGAGCAATATGTGTCACCTGACGCGAGATAGACATAATATCTAGGAGACGGTATGACATTATAGTTGAGCGTAGGAAGATGGCGCAACTATTGAAGGATTAGTAAATGCCTACGGTTCGCCGCAAATGCTTTATTTCATATCACCACGTGGATCAGGACGCGGTGAACAAATTTGTTCGCGACTTTGACCATGAGCGTGACACGTTTATTGCGCGGGGTTTGGGAGAAGAAATGCCTGGTGACGTGATAAATAGTACTAATACGGACTATGTAATGAGCCAAATCCGAAGGCGCTTCTTAGCCGACTCAACTGTGACCATTGTCCTTATGGGAAGATGCACATGGGCGCGGCGTTACGTGGACTGGGAAATTCAATCTTCATTACGACGAGGCGAGAATACCACGCCAAATGGCTTGCTCGGGGTCAAGTTACCGTCTTTCCATACCTTCCCGCCAAGGTTTGAAAAAAACCTTTCCTATAACTGGCCTACGGTGGATTGTTACGCAAGACATATGGATTACCCTGCTACGACAGCGGACCTTGTTGAAGGTATTGAAAGTGCCTTCCAACGGCGTGTAACACATGCCCATCTGATCAATAATCCGCGCGACCGCATGTCTTACAACAGGCAGTGCTAAATGGAGCAGCAAGAAGAAGCAGAAAGGGGCGCTACAGAGGACCTGATTTCGATCATTCTCGCAGATGATTGGAGCGTAAGCCTGCACATCGCACCATTGCCAGTGATCATCCTTATCGTGATTGCTGCCTTGGGGTGGCTTGGCCTGCGATGGTACTACGGCTGGAAGTTGTCAGACTTCGAGATTGATAGTGCGGAACTGGGATTAGGTGATCATAAAGTGTCCTTCCGGCCCAACGACACGGACCGACAAATTGCTTACAGTATCTGGGTCGAGCTAAGCACACGCAAGATTGGTCTCCCGATTGATCCAGAAGATGATGTAATCGCGGAAATTTATGATTCTTGGTACGCATTCTTCGCGGTCACTCGCGAATTGATTAAGGACATTCCAGTTTCCAAGGTACGCGGAAATAGTACCAGTAAGATCATTGACCTGTCTGTCGAGGTCCTTAACGAAGGTCTGAGGCCACACCTGACGAAGTGGCAGGCACGCTTCCGTCACTGGTATGAACGCCAAATGGACAGTAAGTCGGATGCAGAACCTCAGGAGCTGCAGAAGCAATTTCCAGCATATGCCGAATTGGTGGAAGACATACTTGCCGTGAATAAGCGGCTAATCAGCTACAGGAAAAAAATGAACGAATTGGTTCGAGGCTAAAGGCGAATTGTAGTGATAGACTATTTTACCAGAGCTGACTTTCGGCGCTTTGCAACGAACATGCGACTGCAGGACCGCGAAGCGCTCATGAAACGAGTGGAGGAAAGGTCCCCTCACGGCGCAACATTTCTCTCTCATTCAAGCAAGGACGAAGACGCACTAGCGGGGGTGGTGCGTGTTCTGGAGTCTCATGGTGCAAGCGTTTACATCGACAAGAAGGACCCGACCTTGCCTCCATATACCAACAAAGAAACTGCCCAGACCCTTCGGCAAAGGGTGAGCCAATCCAGCCGCTTCGTGCTACTTGCAAGCGAGAACAGCAAGGAAAGTAAGTGGGTCCCATGGGAACTAGGACTCGCAGACGGTTTTAAGAATAACAACAAGATTGCGCTATTTCCCGTAGTCGAGCAATCAACAGACACAGCTTGGATTTCTTGGGAATACTTGGGGCTGTATGATCGCATTGTCTATGGTGATTTGGAGGGGCATGACGATAAGGTTTGGATGGTTCTAGACAAGAAACGGAACACGGCTTCCGAACTTTCAAGTTGGCTTAGAAACTAATGGCTACACCAACATTCCGCAGACGATAAAGGCAGCTAACGCGGCCCTAATATCACATACCTATCCTCCCGCTAACGCGGGCACGGGCCAAAAGGCCGCGAAACCGTAATTTTGAACATGAATTCGTGACTTTGCGTGCTTTTCAAAATCAAATACACGCCTAAAACACGCCAAATACACCGATATTTGTCTTTTATTTGCAATCCTTTATACGAATTCGTGCTTTAGTGACTTTGATTCCGGTATCCCGGCGCTGTATAAAATGACCCCCCCCCCCCTCACGACACGCCCCCTGCAAGGGTGGGGGTCATTTTTCTATAGATTCAGGTACCCTTTTCAAAGTCACTAAAGCACGAATCAAAGTTTTATAATTATTTTTCAATTACTTAACGGCGTGTTTTAGGCGTGTATTTCGATTCCAAAGTCACGCAAAGTCACGCCCATGCGGGCACCCCTCGCCAAACGAAAGGGGGTCGCAGCATGCCGCGACCCCGTAAACTGCGCTGATATGGGGCCTTCTAAGCCGCCGCCCGCTTTTCCAGCTTCGCAATGAGCGCGCTCCTGTGCTGAGGACGCAAACACCGAAACGATTGAACCTCTTCGGCAGTGGCGACGGCCTGCAGGTGTGGTTCCAGAACGGGGCGGGGCTTGACGCCGTTAGGCGTTTCAACCGGTTCCCGCTCCACCAGACTCCAGAGCGCGCCGCCGTTCGTCCGCTTCACAAAAGTCAAAGAGACGGCAATTTCACGGCCCCCATATTCGACGTTGAAAGTGCTATCCTTGGCCTGCGCCAGATATGTTCCGAAGCTCTTCGACGAATAATCGTAATCGCTGATCGCGTCACGCTTGAGACGCAGCGGCAAGCTGATTTCACGGTCCTGCACCAGAGCCAAGAGTCCACCATCACCGGACGCAGTGGCTTCCATGTCCATGGGGTGCGCCCGGTCGCGGGCCGCGCTGTACCACGCGGCCACAAGCGTCTGCATCGGGTTACCATCGCCACCGGTCACGGTTTCCAAATCCTCGCGGTTCTTTTGGAACTGGTCGAGTCCAGCCGCTTCAAGGATTCCGCCCACGGTCCAATACCACCGTTCAAATGAGGCCAGAGGGAGTCCCGTGGCCTTCTTCTTACCGTCCTGAATCCAGAACTTCACCAGCGTAAGACAGGCCGCGATGATTTCGCCACGGTGCAGGCGAATATGGGTTTTTAGGTCGCCCTTCACATTGAAGGTGGACGGGTCACGCTCGCCGGGATTTGCCATCTTCGCATCAAGCTTAATGAGGCTTATGCGGCGCTGCAATTCCGGCGAGAAGCCGGGATTGATCCCCGTCCACACCGTCACCGAACCGTTGCGCACCGTGCGTTCCCCTGTCCGCCCCAAAACGCGGTCAGTCCACTCGCGAGACGTCAGGAAGGACGCAATCGTGGGCGAGTCCATCTGACCATCCACATTGTCATAGACAAGGAAGTTCTTCGGATTCTGCAGGGCCGTGAACAGGGCCTTACGGCGCTCATCCTCGTTTCGCGAAAGGGGCGGGCGCAGATCGGTCTTGCCGTCGATTACAAGTTGGCACGTCTCTGCCAGAAGTGATGCCCCGGTACCGGGGGCGGGTTTTGTCAGAAGGTGCGCTGGCACCACGTCATTGATAATCGGGGCCACAAAAGGGGTGATCATCATACCAATAAAGTTCGTCAGCGATGCGCCCGGATTGGCGACGTTCTGCGCACGCGTACAGCCATCAAAAGGGAAGTCCGCGACCAAGTCCACCAGATACGCCGCCGCACTTACCGCCGCCGCCCTGTCCACCTTGTCAACAGACGGCACGACGAGACCAGCGGCGGGCATATACAGAAGTCCGGACGTCTTGTGGTATCCCGGAGTCTGGATCAAATCACCATCCGACGTGAATGTCGGAACGGTGATGATCTTTTCAAGGTTCGGCAACGGCAAAGCGGGGTCCGAAAACAAGTGTTCCGCTACATCCCGTGGTGCGGCGGCGCTGATATGGTCGCTATCGCCGCGCGTCTTTCGATAGGGGGCCAGCGTATTCAGGGCATGATTGAACGTTTTTTGATTCAATATCTCGATAAGGACGTCGCCCGTCTCGCGGACCCTCACCACCTCAGACCCGTGCGTAAAAAGAGGTGGCCGAGTCCCCCCGCTTCCCTGTTCAAGGTGCTTGCGCCCATATGTACAAAGTTCGTCGAATCCATTCAGGTCGATAACGTTGGACTCTTCGTTCTTCATGCTTTTGGAACGGCGTGCCGCCGCCAATTCGGATTCCGCAAGGTTTCGGGCCGATTCCAGAAAATTGGAATGATACTCGGGCCAGTTTTCCTTGAGTATCCGCTTAATGCGCCCCTTTTCTATGTCGCTTGCGCCGAACGCGTGTAGTTGGGCGAACAACACAACAAGCTGATTATCCTGCAAGGCTACGATCCGCAGACGCCCCTTTTCGTCGCGGCGGGTCAACTTTTCCGCCGCCTCTTCGGGGTCCATAGGCTTGGCAGTGCGCACCTTTTTTATGTCTGCGCCGCTCAGCTTCTCACGAAGCTTTGCCGCCCCCGGTGACATGCGCACCCGTCCAAGCGACGGCAGCGGCGTGCCGTCATCCTCGATCACTTCTTCATTATCGAAGCTCATGCAGTCACCCCTAGCGCATAGGGTGGCTTCGACGGTCGATTGATATGCATAATTTTCTCCTGCGTAAGTTATTTCATGGTCGACTCCTTTTCGACGCTCTGGCGTGCCCGCTAACGCGGGCGGGGCCATTTAGTTGGCAGGCCCCCTAACTGCCCGGACCGGGCTGGGGGCTGGGCAGGCCATCACTCGCCTGCCCGTCATTTTCGGCGAAACCCGCCAACTCTTTGACGCGGCGGGCAAGGTGGCGCAGTTCGGTGGCCCTTGGCCCCGTTAGCGGGTGCAGCGCCAGATTCGCCATTTGGTCGGTAAGGCGGATTATTTGCCCTTCAATTTCTTCCTGTCTTGTTATCAACATTTAGTGGTCTCCTTTTGCTGGTGCCCTCAGACATATTTGGCGATTCCACGTCTGGCAAGGGGCCATGGGAAATAGCACAACTTCCTGATATAAATGGTGAAAGTAGGTTTTCAGCTTCAAGCGCAAAAGACCATCTCAGCGTATAGCTTGAAGCTCAATTCCCACTTTCACTCATACCATATATTGTGTCATGACGGTGGGGTCACACATTGTCGCCAGATTGGAAACAGTCTGTTTTGACTTATGCGGCCTGCTCGATTGGGCGCGAATGATCGTCATCAATGGGTCGATAATCGTCGAGAATCGATTCGATTGTGGCCCCTAGAAGGTCCCAAGAAAGCGCCCGGTCGATGTCGCGCAGGCCCTGCCCGATTATCCAGTTGCCATCGTCATCGGGGCACCACCCTGAGGCGAGTAGAACCCGCCGCGCAAGTTGGGCGTCGTCATCACAGAGGGTGGCGAACCGGTCAAAAGGCATCTTGAAACCCTCGCGCCGATAGCGCTCTGTCCGGGTGGCGATGTTGCGCATCAACAGCGCGATTTCTGCGCGCAACAATCTTTCGCTTTCGGCTGTCCGGGGGATATCCGCGGGCAAGCCCACATTTTTGGTGGGCAAGCGCCCATTGGGATGTTTACTCAATTTCTTCTCCATTTGGTGTAAATGTGGGGTCCACCGTAGATGTGGATGGTCAGGTCCGGCGGGCACCTCTACGACAAACCGCCCTGTGTTTCACGATGCCGGACCTGTTCGTTTTCAGGTGCAGGGCAAAGCCCTATGCCCCGAATTCTCTTTCAAGTTGTGCTGTGACCGCCTCAGCGATTTGCGGCCATGCGGCGCGGAATTGGCCTTCGCCACATGCCAGCCGTGCCGCATTCCAAAGCGCGACCCTGCGCCAATATCTATCACGGGCGACGAGGAAGCGGGCGGCGTCAAAACTACGCTGCATCCCGTGACTCCAAAAGTTGTTCGATCTGGGCGCGCAGCCGTTCCTCTTCGGCGATAAAATCGGCGTCGGACCACGTCGCCCGGACGGCCTCAGCAACACGCCACTTTTCACGGCGCTCTCGCTCTCTCGCCTTCGCTTTGCGACGTTCGATCTTGGATAGGTGCATGTAATCGCCAGACGTATCTATGCCAGCCGCATAGCCGAATCTTGGCTCGTCAAGGACGCTTGCGCCCGCGTCAATTTCGCCCATAGCGGCGGCCTCCTTCATGTGATTCAACGGCACGGGCGCGAAGTGTGTTTCGCTTTCGATCCGCTGCGGTAAGGGGCGCGGGTGCGCGCTCGCGCTCTGGCGCAAAGGCGGCGCAAACCGCCGCATATTCGGCGGCTGAAATGATTTGGCCAGTGGGCAGGAACTTGTGCCCATTTCCGGCCACATGAAAGACGGCCCAGAATGAACCGCCGTGATCCCGGCGGATGGTTTGGATAATATCCGCGACGTTCATACCAGCCCCCACTTTCGGGCGAGCGAGAGTCGCGTCGCCGCGTCGTCTACCTCACTGATTAGACGCAACTTTTCGTCGCGAGAAATGGTGTCATGTGCAGGGGGTGGCGTCGCAATTCCCATTGCGCGGGCCTCAGACAGACGCCGCGCGGCGTGCGCCGTGTGGTGCATATAATGTTCCTTTTCGCGACCTCGATTCAGGTCCGCAAGGGCGGCGGCGCGGGCCTCTTCGTCGCCCTCTGAAATGGCCTTTTTCTGAGCCACCTTCGATAGGGCAGGAAGATTCAAGAGTTCGTCCCGATAGGCGGCTTCGTCCAGTGGCGCACCCATAGCGGCCAGCCGCGCCTCGCGAAGGCTAAGGACGTCGTTCGGTTCAATAGTGACTCCGTGATCTCGGGCGTCTGAAATTGCCTTTTCGGTGATTGCAGCCCAGCGTTCGCGGACGGCCTCAGAACCGTTGACGATGTTGATAAAATTGGCGTGATCATTCATGCGACAAGCTCCAGATTTGCGTGATATTCAGCGAGGGCTGGCCCGTTGTTGACCACGGCGAAGGAAGGGGCGAGCGCGTCCACATTTGGTGGTGTGCCCCCCAGAAGAATCCAGCGCGTAACGTCCGGATTCAGCACAAACAGAGTCCTCAAAGGGTCAAGGTTGCGCACGATAGCAGGCGAACATATGCGGCTGTTCGAGACCGCCACCACAAAGCCATTCTGCGCGGCGCGCAGGCGGTCGCGCGCCGCGCCCGTGGTCCAACCGATAAAGGACTCCGCTATGCTGATCGCAGGTGCCTCAATATACAGGTCCCCGGCGTCCAAATCGCGCGCGGTTCGGGTGAGTCCTTCAATCGCGCCCATTTCCTTTTCGCGAAGGGTCTGGACGGCTGCGCCGAGGGGATACCACTGGATTCCGCGCCCCCGCGTAGGGACGCGAAAAGGGATTCCCTTTAGGCGTCGACAGGCGGTCGCCTCTGAGACACGGACGGCGTTTGCGTATCGGTCGATGGTGGTAAACAAGTGCTCACCTCTCATTTGATAATTTTTGTTACATTGCTATTTTTCTGCTTGCACACTTACTCAAAATATTGCAGCCGTCAAATTTCAGCGGCGATTCGGGTCAAGGTCCGAATCGGACCTATTTTCTTGTGGGGGTGCGCTTTAGGGCAAGAAAAAGGCCCGCTAACGCGGGCCAATGTGTTCCGAACTAAAAGGCGTCCTACCAGTATTCGACCGCGTCCAGAGCCTCGCGCAGCATGGCCAGCCCTTCCGGCGTATCGTTCAAACGGGTTTTGTAGTTTCGAAGGTGCCCTTGTCCGGACACGTGCCCTGTGATCCCCCGGATCACGTCATCCGACCGCCCAGCGCGCTGCAGGCGGTCAACAAGCGTATCTTTGGCGCTGTACAGAACGTGTCTGTCATTATTGAAGCCCGCCGCCCTGATAGCTTTGGTAAAAGAGTCCGACATAGTGCCCGCTACGGACTCGGGCTTGCCGGTCAGATTCCAGCCCTTCAAGTGCATGAAATCGTAAAATCCGGCGATATGTTTTGACAGAGGTAGTTTGCGGCTGATCCGCGTCTTTGTTTCTGTGAGGCTGATAAAATTGGGCGTCACGTTTTCGGCCTTCAATCGGAAAATCTCGACGGGACGCGCAGCCGTATAGAGCGCAACACGAAACGCCCATTTGAAGGCCTCTTGCCGGTCTGCATCATAACGGGAGTCTGGTCCCCATGCTTTTTGAACGATTGCCCAGACCTTCTTAATCTCGTCATCGTCGAAGCGTTGCCACCGCGCCTCTTCAATAGGTGTGTCGTTTCGGGGCATCTTCACCTTATCAATAGGCAGAGCATCAAAACCGGGGACAAGCTCTTCGGACAGTGCCCACCGCATGACCGCTTTCGGGGGTGCAAAATACTGCGCCACCGAGTCCGCTTTAAGACCCTCTTCTAGAAGGTAGTCGCGATAAAGGCGCAGTTTTTCGGGGGTGATCATGGTCAATGGAAGGTCACCGGCAAAGCTTGTCAGCCTGTCAATCTTGCCCCGGTAACTACGCTTCGTGGCGTCGGAACAGTTGTTCAACTTGAAGTATTTTTCGCGCAGTGCTGACAAGCGATATTCGTCATTCTGTTTTGACTGTCCCGACAGTTCGGTAAGGCGCGCGTTTAGCGCGGTGCGCATGGCATCATAGAGCGCCCTTTCAACACCCCCTGACGGGGGCTGCGCGGCGGTCAACTTCAGGACCTCTTGCAAGACGGGCGACGGTTCTTTGATCAGGTCAATATGGGACCGGTCGCCAAAAGCCTGCCACGCGAAACCGGCCAAGGACTCATACTCATATCGGCGCAGGTTTGCCGCGCCTTTCATATGCTCTTCTGTGTCGCGCCACGTCAGCGCAAGGGCGTCTGGGGTCTCTTCAATATCGTCGCGCAGCTTTGCAGCGGTGATGGATTCCACGCCAAGACGTACCACCTCAGAGCGGGAGTCAGGGTTCGCCAAGAGGGCTATGATCCGGTCATGTTCGGCGGTGTATGCGGCGCAGCGGGCGGTTGCTTTTGTCAGGTCACCCCCTAGCGACAGGTCCCACCGTTTGCGCCCCAGAAGGGTGTGAAGCGCTTTCGGCACGTCGCGTTGGTATTTGTACGCCACGTGTTCACGGCGGCGCACGGGGGACATGTAACGGGGCAGAGGGATGGCGCGATTCTTGGGGGGCATTGGGCGAATCCTATGGTACTTTTCACCCTATTTCTATGGTACTTTCTGACGTTAGAGTCCAGTAAAATCAAGGATTTAAGGAGATTTTACACCCTGAGATTGTACAAATCCCTTATCACCCACCATTTCCCTGTTTTTTCGCATTGTGCGGCTGACGTTTGCCGCTGGGTTTTGCAGGCATGCCCGGTTCAGGGCGTGGTGAGGGACAATGGATCGACCCGCGCCTCGCCTGCGATCATGCCGGCCGCTGCGCGGTCGTGGCGGAGATAGGCGATGCCGCGCCCGCCGGATTGGGTGTAGAGCGTGCCTGCGGGTTTGCCCTCGGGGGTCCGGATTTCGCTGCCGATGGGGGCTGTGCCATGGACGGCGACCATGGTCAGACCTTTGCGCAACTCGGTTTTGTGTTTCATGCGGGCCGTTACCTCTTGGCCGACGTAACAGCCTTTGCGGAAATCCACGCCATTGAGGCGCTCGAACCCGGCCTCTAGGATAAAGGTGTCAGGGGTCAGTTCGATACCGGTTTCGGGGATGCAATGGGCCACGCGAATCCGCTCGAAATCGCTGCCGTCGTCGCCGTCCTCATCGCCATAGAGCCGCCAACCCAAGTCCGGATGACGCGGGTCTGTGAATGCGCCCTCAGGGGCCGGGCCGGTGCCACGCAGAACCTTGAGGTCGGTCTGGGTGAGGGTCACGTCGGCGCGCAGTTTGTACAGGGTCAGACGTTGCAGGAGCATTGGCGCAAGGCTGTCGTCGACGTCGAGCCGGATGGCATCGCCGTGGCGCGACAGCAGGAAATCGGCCAGATATTTGCCCTGCGGCGTCAGGATGGCCGCATAGACCAGCCCCTGATCGAGTTTGTTCAGGTCGTTTGTCACCAAGCCTTGCAGGAAATGCAGGGCATCTTTGCCGGTGATCTGCAGAATGCGGCGCGTCATGCCTCTTCCCCCGTGTTGTTCGCCCGTAATATAGGTCACGAAAGCAGACACAACAGGGGTCGTCATGCGCGCAGCACTCTCGGTGGTGATTCCGACACGAAATGCAGGGGCGAGTCTGCCTGTCTGTCTTGCCGCGTTGATGGAGGGGCTAGAGGCAGGTGTGATCCGTGAATTGGTTGTGACCGATGGCGGGTCGGGCGATGCCACGGTGCAGATTGCCGATGCGGCGGGGGCGGTGATCGTTCAGGGGGCGGCGACCCGTGGCGGGCAATTGCGGCGGGGGGCGCAGGTGGCGGGCGGGGACTGGTTGCTGTTTCTGCATGCCGACACGGTTTTGCCTGTTGGATGGGCCGGCGCGGTCAGTGCGCAAATGGCGTTGGGTGGGCCTGCCGCCTTTCGGCTGTCGTTTGATGCGACCGGGGTGATGCCCGGGATGGTGGCGGGCTGGGCCAATCTGCGCAGTCGGGTGCTGGGGTTGCCCTATGGTGATCAGGCGCTCTTGATCCCGCGCAAGGAGTATGAGGCGGTGGGCGGATTTGCCGATATTCCGCTGATGGAGGATGTCGCTATGGCGCGCGCGCTCAAGGGCGGCATTGCGCTCTTGCCGCTGGCGGTCACCACCTCTGCGGCGCGGTATCGGCGCGAGGGGTGGCTGCGGCGGGGGGCACGCAACCTCTGGACGCTGATCCGTTATCTCTGCGGGGCGGACCCTGTGCGGCTGGCTGAGGCCTATCGGCGCAAGGGCTAGAGGGGCACGGAATTTTTAGAGAATGCCGGACAAGAGAATTTTGAATTCGCTTGTTTCAACGCGACCTGGCACCGACGATCTCGGACATACGCAAGAGAGCGCGGCTATGATTGACGCCGCTTGCCAAGGGCGTAAGGTGCGCCGCGAAGCAGCAGGAGATCCCCCCACATGAGCCTCGCCCACGGTCGCGCCTATCTGGCCATTCCCG
>JGI25322J35698_1001230_pt1 | contig 17755 bp, 18 predicted proteins | sample AutmiccBRH37_all_FD_35698 | JGI IMG/M metagenome (IMG submission 35698) | reverse complement strand
TGGATATGTATCCGCAAGGACGACTGTCAAACTATCGCTATCAGGCCGGATTAGACCCGTTTGAGACGCTGTGCTGGTTTGATGCGGGCAACTATTCCATGAAGCGCAAGGCGGATTTGCAAAACCTGTGGATTCAGGGAGGACCGCGTGCGCGGATGTTCTTTGGAGAAGACCCTGCCCGTGCGCCGACCATGGGCAAGGTGCCGCTGGTCAAGTGGGACCGGCGCTATACCTATGTGAGCTCCGCGCATTCTCTGCTGCCCCGGCAATTGAATCATGTCTATGACAGCACAGGCGGCGAGATGACTTCGGGCATTCTCTTGCACAGCAAGTTTTTGAACACGGTGGTCGAGCGCGCCGCAGAAGAACAGGCGAGACAGGAGCATTTTGCCAATAGTAGTCTCTATCATGGCTATTATGACGCCTTGCAGGCTGATCCTGACCTGTGGTGCGAGGGGTCAACACAATTGACCGGCTGGCGGCAATTGGAGGCGATGGGCCTCATGTCGCGCGGCGGCTGGGTCTAGCCGATCTGAGCGATAAGCGCCTGATACCGTGCGGTATAATCTTGTCGGGTCTCGACCGGGGGGCGGAGTGTGATCCTGAGCCCNTGCAGGAGCGCAGGATCAGGTTTGCCAAAGAAACGATCAGCCTCGGCTACGGTAAAGCCTGCGATTTCAGTGGCTTCCATCCACGCACTGATTTTATCAGCCTGCTTGATCTGCTTTTTGATCGCGGGCGGGATCAAAGCGGGAAGACCGAAACGGATGTGAATGGCCGCCGCAAGGCGTTTGTCGAGGTCATCATAGCCCGGCCCGACGGCGTTCTTGACCGGGGAAATCATGTCACCGATCACGTATTCCGGGGCGTCATGCAGCAGTGCCGCAAGCTGCCATTTGGCGGGTGTGGAGGGAGTTAGGCGGGAATAGAGTCTTTCGACCAGCAAGGAATGCTCGGCCACGGAGTAGGCGAAATCACCAAGAGTCTGCCCATTCCAGCGGGCAACAAAGCTGAGACCGTGGGCGATATCCTCGATCTCGATATCAACGGGCGTGGGATCGAGCAGGTCGAGCCTGCGGCCCGAGAGCATCTTTTGCCAGGCGCGGGGTTTGGGCATNGGGCCTCCGGAANTGTTGGACGATCCTGCCTAGCGCGGCTGATCCGGTTTTGCAAAGCCCTGCGCGATNTGTGCCAGAAGCGGCGAGTCGGTGCGGGCGGCGAGGAAGTTGTAGCCCTTGAACGGATCGGTTTTGAGAGCGCGGATTGTGGCGGTGTCGGGCATAGAANTAAGGCCAGTTTCGGTGGAATAGAGACTGNGTCCCGGCTGCGCCAGCAGATGCGCGCTGACGGTGCAGGCGGGGTCGTTGCCGTGATCCTCGTAGATGAGAACAGAGCCATCGGCCAAGGCGCGGGCGGCGCCGGTGATGGCGGCGATCTCGGCGCCTTCGACATCGAGCTTGATCAGGGCGGCGGTGCCGGGCGGCACGAGATCGTCGATGGCGAGGGTTGTTACAGTCTCGGTCCGGTCCTCTGTCCCGGCCGGGGTATCGCCCATCAGACGGGCAGAGGCATGGCTGAGATGGGTGTTGACGAAGGTCAGAACCTCGCCCGAGGTGGCGTGAATGGCGGCGTGATGGAGGGTGACACCGTACAAGTGTGCGGCGTTACCGTACAACCGCTCAAAGGTCTGCGCCGATGCCTCGACCGCGATCACCTGCTCGAAGAGCGGCGCGGCGCGGGTGGTCCAATAGCCCATATTGGCCCCAAGGTCGCAAAAGAGCGGCGTGGCCCCGGCGGCGGCGCGCAAGACTGTGTCAACTTCGGGTTCATAGGGCGCGCGGTAGAGGGCGAAACGGGTCCAATATCCGTCATTGAGGGCGATGCGGTACGGCGCGGCATCAGCGGCATGCAGGGTCACGGCATTCTCTGGATCAAAGAGCCGTCCGAGACCGCGCGCGAAGCGCCCGTAGAGACCACGGGTGACGGCAAGCCGAAAGAGCCCCATCAGGAGGAGGTATTGCACCCGCGCGGCGGGGCTGGAGAAGGTGAGGCGATAGGGTGCTGTCATGGCGACAGAGGTAGGCAAAGCGCGCCCCCTACGCAAACCATAAACACATGCGCCACACGCGCTTGTGCGCGAAAATTTAGTGCAAAACGGGCGACGGATCCCCAAATTAATACCATGGGAACCGGCGCGGCCCTGCGCCAACTCTCAAGTCTGAGGAGAAAAGCCATGTTCAAACGTCTCTGTTCCACTGCACTCATCTTTGGCGCGGCAGCGCTTGCGCCGCCGTCCGCCGATGCTCAAGTGACACCCTGTCTGCCGCGCGGCGATCTGGTCGAACGGCTGGAGGGGCAATTTGACGAACATCTCGTCGGGGGCGGGCTGCAGAGCCCGCAGCAATTGCTGGAGGTGTGGGCCTCTGGCGAAACCGGGAGTTTCACCGTCTTTGTGACCCGGCCCAGCGGCGTGAGTTGTGTCATGGCCACTGGTCAGCATTGGCACACTGCGCCGCCACGCCGTCCCGAGGAAGTCGGGGGCTAATCGCGCATTGCCCAAAGTGGGGGTGAGTGCTATCTGCCTTGCAAAATCGTCATGCAAGGAGCCACTTCAGATGGCAAAAGATTACATCGTCAAGGACATCAACCTCGCGGCATATGGGCGCAAGGAACTGGATATTGCGGAAACCGAAATGCCCGGTCTGATGGCCCTGCGCAAGGAATATGGCGAGGCCAAGCCGCTCAAGGGTGCGCGGATCGTGGGCTCTTTGCACATGACCATTCAGACCGCAGTGTTGATCGAGACGCTGGTTGATCTGGGGGCTGATGTGCGTTGGGCGTCCTGCAACATCTTTTCCACGCAGGATCACGCGGCGGCGGCGATTGCCGCAGGCGGCACCCCGGTGTTTGCGATCAAGGGGCAGAGCCTTGAGGAACATTGGGATTATCTCGACAAATCCTTCATGTTCGAGGATGGCCCGAACATGATCCTCGACGATGGCGGCGATGCCACGCTCTATGTGCTCTTGGGTGCGCGCGCCGAAGCCGGTGAGGACATCATCCCGGTTCCCGCCTCGGACGAGGAAGCGGTGATCAAGGCGCAGATTGCCAAGCGCATGAAAGCCAGCCCCGGTTGGTTCACCAAGCTGCGCGATCAGATCAAGGGCGTGTCCGAGGAAACCACGACCGGCGTGCATCGTCTCTATGATCTGCATAAGAAGGGGCAGTTGCCGTTTCCGGCGATCAATGTGAACGATTCCGTGACCAAGTCGAAGTTTGACAACAAATATGGCTGTAAAGAGAGCCTTGTGGACGGTATCCGCCGCGCCACCGACACGATGATGGCGGGCAAGGTTGCCGTGGTCTGCGGCTATGGCGACGTGGGCAAGGGATCTGCGGCCAGCCTGAGCGGGGCCGGGGCGCGCGTCAAAGTGACCGAAGTCGATCCGATCTGCGCGCTGCAGGCGGCGATGGACGGGTTTGAAGTGGTCGTGCTGGAAGATGTGGTCGGGAGCGCCGATATCTTTATCACCACCACCGGCAACAAGGACGTGATCCGCATCGAGCATATGCGCGCGATGAAGGATATGGCGATCGTTGGCAATATCGGCCATTTTGACAATGAAATTCAGGTGGCAAGCCTGAAGAACCATAAATGGACCAATATCAAGGAACAGGTGGACATGATCGAGATGCCCTCGGGCAACCGGATCATTCTACTGTCGGAAGGGCGTCTGCTGAACCTTGGCAATGCCACCGGACACCCCTCGTTCGTGATGTCCGCGTCGTTTACCAATCAGGTGCTGGCGCAGATCGAGCTTTGGACCAAGGGCGAGCAATATGGCAACGAGGTGTATGTCCTGCCTAAACATCTTGACGAGAAAGTTGCTCGGCTGCATCTTGATCGCATTGGGGTCAAGCTGACCCAATTGCGGCAGGATCAGGCGGATTATATCGGTGTTGGCACCGATGGTCCGTTCAAGCCTGAGCATTATCGGTATTGAGCATTTAGGTAATTGGATAGGAGACCGATGTTGAAGAAATGTATTCTTAATGTCGGGATCCTAGCCATTGGTCTGATGTTTGCGGTTTCTGGTGGAACACCTGCTCAGGCAAAACCAAANGTAACCGAAACCATCAAGACCTATGCGGTATCGGCCACCTCTCTCCAAGGTTTGATACAGGAAATGGATCAAAAAGGCCCCAAGACCTATTGGGCCTTTACGGAGTGGTATGTGCGGTGGACCGGGGATTGCAAACTCAGCGTTACGGTGGACATTACCCTGCCGAAACACAAGAATCCGGAAANAATGCCCGCTGATCTGCGCCAGAAGTTCGACACCATGCTTGCCGCGCTCACAGCGCATGAGCGCCAGCATGGCCGTCACGGTATCGAGGCCGCCCAAGAGATTGAACGCGCCGCCTGTGTCGGCGGTGACGCAATCCTCAAGAAGTACAACGCCATCGACGTCACGTTCGACAAGAAAACCGATCACGGTCGCAAGCAGGGCGTGGCGCTAAACTAGATCCTTGCCCACTGTCATCGGCGGATTCTGTTGGGTTCTCGCCCATGGGGAGCGTTTAGGAAAATTTCCCTTTGTATGGCTAATAACCCCGGCTATCGTGCCGAGAGCGTCATTTGTGAGGCTTGGTGAAACGATGGGCCGGTCATTCGCCGGAAAAAGGGAGANAATTGATGGGAAAGCGTGACGACCTGATCGCAAAATACGCCGACGATCTGCGTAACAAGTGCGGGATGGAACCGGATATGGACCTGCTGACCAAGGTAACGATTGGTTGNGGTCCGGCGATTTACAACGCAGATTCCTCGACGGTCGCGGGCGGCCANCCGGCGGAATTGGAAACGGTCAAGACGAATTTCCTCGTCAAGAAACTCGGGTTGGCGGATAGCCCCGCGCTGATGGATGCGATCAATCAGGTGATCGAGACCTATGGCAAATCCGAACGCAACAAATATCGCGCGGTCGTCTATTACATGCTGACCAAGCATTTCGGCAAGGAATCGGTCTATCGCTGAGGCCTTGACCCGTCATTGACAGAAGCGCCCGCCGATGTGGTGGGTGTTTTTGTTTGTCGCTCAGGAATGGTTCCGAAAGTCGCTGGTATCGAGCACCGGGGCCGCGTCGANATCCTCGGCATCGAGCAGNGTGGCGACCCGTTCAAGCGATGCCACAAGCTGCGCCTGCTCCCAATCCTCGAGCGCCTCGAACTTGCGCACATAGCGCTGTTGCAGGGCGTCGGGGGCGCGCCGGATGGTATCGCGCCCGGCCTCTGTGATCACGATATTGGTCTGGCGGCGATCCGTCTGAGACTTTTCGCGTGTGACCACGCCGTGTTTCACCAATTTATCCACCAAGGCCGTGATGGTCGCCTGAGACACGCGCATCTGCTGGGCAATCTGGGTCGCGGTGCAGCTGGTTCGGTCCGCAACGATCTGAAGCACACGGAATTGCACCGCTGTCAGCCCGGCAGCGGTGGCAAGTTTGCGCCCATAGATTTCGGTCGCGCGCAAAATGCGACGCAGGGCGATCAGGCTTTGGTCTGTGCGGTCCATGCGGGCCCCTCTTGTGATGGCTGTAATGGTTGCAAAGCTGTCGCTCAATTGCAATTTCATTCCTCCTAAGAAAAATTATTTAGTTTGCTAAATAAATATATAGGGTATTTTGTGTAGAAAAATAAGGGCTTTCTTGATAAAACCGCGCTCAGCACGTTAAAATGACTCCGAAGGTTGATTTCTAAGCNTCGATGATATATTTAGTTACACGAAGCAAATAGAGAGGTCACGCACCCATGCGACATGCAATGGAAATGTTTCGGAAAGCCATGCCAACCCTGCGCAAGCCCTCGTCAGAGGATGGCGCAGCGATTTGGGAGCTGATTCAGGCCTGCAAGCCGCTCGATGAGAATTCGATGTATTGCAATCTGATCCAATGCGATCATTTCCGTGACACCTGCATTGTGGCCGAGTTGAACGGTGACGTTGTTGGCTGGGTGTCGGCCTATATCCTGCCGGATGACCCCGAGACGTTGTTTGTCTGGCAGGTTGCCGTATCGGAAAAGGCGCGGGGCACCGGGCTTGGCACGCTGATGCTGCGTGGCCTTCTGTCGCGCGAGAACTGCAAGGGCGTGAGCCGGGTGCAGACCACGATCACGCGCGACAACGGTGCAAGCTGGGCGCTGTTCCGCAAGTTTACCGATCTCAACGACGGTGAGCTGTCGAGCACGCCGTATTTCTCCAAGTCGCTGCATTTCAACGATCTGCACGACACCGAATACATGGTCACCATTGCCATGAAAGAGCGGATGAAGAAGGCGGCCTGATCACAGGCCCCCTGCCCGCCCTCTCTCCCAATCACATGAAGGAACACGTTATGACGACTGACATGTCAGCCGATCTTGCTATTTTTGAACGCCGTGAATCAGAGGCGCGCAGCTATTGCCGCAGCTTCCCCAAGTCGTTCGTCAAGGCGAAGGGGGCGGAGCTGACCGACGCCGAGGGTCGGACCTATATCGACTTTCTGGCGGGCTGTTCCTCGCTCAACTACGGCCACAATGACCCCGATATGCAATCCGCGTTGATCGCGCATATCACCGCCGATGGGATCACCCATGGTCTGGATATGCACTCTGATGCCAAAGCGGATTTTCTGCGGGCGTTCGAGGATATCATCCTGACGCCGCGTGGGATGGATTATAAGGTGATGATGACCGGCCCCACCGGCACCAACGCGGTCGAGGCCGCAATGAAGCTGGCACGCAAGGTCACGGGGCGGCGCAATATCATCGCCTTTACCAACGGATTTCATGGCATGACCATGGGTGCGCTGGCGGCCACCGGGAATGCGGGCAAGCGCGCGGGCGCGGGTGCTGTATCCTTTAGCGATGTGGCGCATATGCCCTATGAGGGTGCGTTCGGCGAGGGCGTGGACAGCCTGCGGATCATCGAGGAAATGCTGAGCAACCCGTCAAGCGGTGTTGATGCGCCGGCGGCGTTCATCATCGAGCCGGTGCAGGGCGAAGGCGGGCTGAATGCCGCCTCGACCGCTTTTATGCAAGGCGTTGCGCGGCTGGCGAAAGAGCATGGCGCGCTGCTGATTGCCGATGACATTCAGGCGGGCTGTGGGCGCACGGGCACCTTCTTTAGCTTTGAGACGATGGGCATTGAGCCGCATCTNATTCCGATGGCCAAAAGCTTTTCCGGCATGGGCCTGCCCTTTGCAGCGCTCTTGATCAAACCGGAGCATGATATCTGGGGACCGGCAGAGCATAACGGGACNTTCCGGGGCAATACCCATGCCTTTGTCACCGCGCGNGTGGCGCTTGAGAAGTTCTGGACGGATGATGCGTTCCAGAAATCTATCGCCACGAAAGCCGAGATTCTGCGCGATGGGCTGGAGCGGATCGCGGATGCGATCCCCGGCGCGCGCCTCAAGGGGCGGGGCATGATGCAGGGGGTCGATGTTGGCCGAGGTGACCTGGCCTCTGCGATTTGTGCGCGCGCCTTTGAAAAGGGGCTTATCATCGAGACATCGGGTGCGCATGATGAGGTGGTCAAGGTTCTGGCCCCGTTGACCATCCCCGAGACAAGCTTTCGCAAGGGGCTCGATATTCTGTTCGAGGCCGCGCGCGAAGTCACTCAAACCCATAAACTTGCTGCGGAGTAACAAGAATGATTGTCAGAGACTTCAACAAGATCATCGAGGAAGAACGAAGCCGCGTCGTGTCGGACGCGCAGTGGTCGAGTGTGCGGATGCTGCTGGCCGATGACGGGATGGGGTTTTCGTTCCACATCACGTTTCTGGAGCCGGGGTCGGAGCATACGTTCGAGTACAAGAACCACTTTGAGAGCGTCTATTGCATGCAGGGCAAAGGCTCGATCACCGATATCGCCACGGGCGAGACCCATGAGATCAAGCCCGGTGTGATGTATGCGCTCGACAAGCATGATCGCCACATTCTGCGCGCGGAAGAAGAACTGGTCATGGCCTGCTGCTTTAACCCGCCGGTGACCGGCAAGGAAGTGCATCAGGCGGATGGCTCTTATGCGCTGGAAAGCGCCTGACAAAAGGGTTCGGGCCCTAGCCCGGATAAGGAACTATGACATTTCCAGATCATACCGTCGAGAAGATCGGCGGCACATCCATGAGCCGTGTGGGCGAGTTGCTCGACACGCTCTTTGTCGGCGACCGGACGGGTGCCGCGCTCTATCATCGGATCTTTGTGGTCTCCGCCTTTGGCGGGATCACCAACAAGCTGTTGGAGCATAAGAAATCCGGCACGCCGGGTGTCTATGCGCTCTTTGCCAATGACGATGACGATCACGGCTGGCTCGATGCGCTGACAGAGGTGGGGCGTGCGATGCGCGAGGCGCATGGTGCAATTCTGGAGCATCCCGGCGACCGCAGCATGGCGGATGAGTTTGTCCGTGAGCGGATCGAGGGGGCGCGGTCGTGCCTGTTTGATCTGCAACGGCTGTGCTCCTATGGGCATTTCCGCCTGAGCGATCACATGCTGGTCATTCGGGAACTGCTGTCTGGACTAGGCGAGTCGCATTCGGCATTCGTCACCACGCTCCTGTTGCAGCGGGCGGGGGTGAATGCGCGGTTCATCGACCTGAGCGGTTGGCGCGATGAGAGCGAGCATAGCCTGATCGAGCGGATCGCGGCGGGGCTGTCGGATGTGGATCTGAGCAGCGAGATGCCGATTGTCACAGGCTATGCGCAATGCACCGAAGGGCTGATGCGCGAGTTTGACCGGGGGTATTCCGAGGTGACATTCGCCACCATCGCCGCCCATACGGGGGCGAAGGAGGCGATCATCCACAAGGAATTCCACCTGTCCTCGGCGGACCCCAAGCTGGTGGGCGAGGGTGCTGTGCGCAAGCTGGGTCACACCAATTATGATGTTGCCGATCAGCTGTCGAACCTCGGGATGGAGGCGATCCATCCCAAGGCGGCCAAGACCCTGCGGCAAGCGGATGTGGCCCTGCGGGTGACGAATGCGTTTGATCCGGGCGATCCCGGGACATTGATCGACGATCAGCCGACCGATGCCCCGAGTGTTGAAATCGTGACCGGATTGAAGGTCGTGGCGCTGGAGCTTTTTGAGCAGGATATGGTGGGTGTCAAAGGCTACGATGCAGCCATTCTGGAAGCGCTCAAGCGGCATAATGTCTGGATCGTGTCCAAGACATCCAACGCCAATACGATCACGCATTATGTGCATGCCTCGCTCAAGGTGGTGCGGCGCGTGGCGCGCGATCTGGAAGAGATCTATCCCTCGGCTGAAGTTTCGGCGCGGACGCTGTCAGTGGTGTCGCCCATCGGGCGCGACCTCAGCGGTTTGCGGGTGCTGAGCCGGGGTCTGGCGGCATTGGAAGAGGCCGGGATCGAGGTCATTGCCGCGCATCAGACCCCGCGCAGCGTGGATGTGCAGTTTGTCCTTGGGGCCAAGGATATGNAGGCGGGGATTACCGCGCTGCACCGGTCTTTGATCGAAGGTGAGGGGGCGCAGGTCCCTAGCAAGGCCGCCTGAGCGCGGCCTGTCCTTAAATTGAAATGAATGCGCGGCATTCGCCATTTGGCGGGGCCGCGCATTTGTCGTAGGGTGAAGGTGTTCGGGCCAGTATGGCCGAGACCTGATCAAGTTACACGTGTGGTGCGTAGGGAGCACGTGGGGGACGGAGGGTGTCGGCATCTGCTGGCATCCTCCGTTTGGGTTTTTGGTTTCGATGCGTGCGGGGATGGTTTTGGGCGTGAGCTGACATTGACCATGGTGATAAGCCGCGCGGTCGCTGGGCCGGGGACTAGCGATGCAACGGCAGAATTNGCCACTTTATGCCCGAAAACTCCGTATGACTTCAATGAGTTGCGCGACGCCTCAAAATCGCTAGGCCGCGGGACGGCCCAGCGATCGCGCGGCGGCGCTACGCGCCTTGTTCCGCGCGCGGAAGGGATACCAACATCTCCTTCAGGCCCGCCCCAGCCCTCTTACGCCTTCAATCCCGCCATATCGCAGATGATGCGCCATTGCTCGGCGGTGACCGGCTGCACCGAGAGGCGGGAGTTTTTCACGAGGATCATTTCGGCAAGGCGCGGGTCGGATTTGATCGTATCCAGCGTGACGGGTGTCCTGGCCGTCTCAATCGCCTTGATGTCCACGCATTCCCATCGGGGATCGTCGGATTTGCTGTCGGGATGCGCCGTGGCGATCACCTCAACGATGCCGACCACGGCCTTTTCTGTCTGGCTGTGATAGAAGAAGCCGCGATCCCCAATCGCCATGTCGCGCATGAAATTGCGGGCCTGATAGTTGCGCACGCCGTCCCATTCCTCGCCCGCGTCGCCCTTGGCCAACTGGTCCTGCCAGCCCCAGGTGGAGGGTTCGGATTTAAACAGCCAATACTGCATCAGATCACCTTTTTCCACGGGATCAACTCGACATTGGCGAAGAGCCCCGCCGTGGCATAGGGGTCGCCCGCCGCCCAATCCTGCGCGGCCTGCATATCGGCCACGTCGAGGATCACGAGCGAGCCGATCATCTGGCCTGCGTCATCGAGCAGGGGACCGGCCTGAGACACAACGCCGGTCTCTTTGAGATACTCGACATGCGCGTCGCGGGTGTCGAGGCGGGTTTGCAGGGCANCGGGTTTGTCGCGGGCTATGAGGGCAATAAGCATCATTCTTCCTTTAATGGGCGTGACAGCAGCATATCCATCGCCTGCGTCACGCGCAATTCGCCTGTGACGAGCGCGGTGACGGCATGGGTGATGGGCATCTCGAGATGAAGGGACCGGGCGCGCTGGAGGACGGCGCGGGCGGTTGCCGCGCCTTCGACCGTGATCGAGGGNTCGAANTCCGTGCCGTCTCCGATGCTCTGGCCATAGCGGTAGTTGCGGGATTGGGCAGAGGTGCAGGTCAGCGCCAGATCACCAAAGCCGGAGAGGCCGGCNAGNGTCTGAGGCTCGGCACCAAGCGCGCGTGCGAGGCGGTTCATTTCGGCAAAGCCACGGGTCATCAGCGCCGCGCGGGCGCTCTCACCCAGACCGGCGCCCATGACAGCGCCGCAGGCGATGGCGATCACGTTCTTGAGCGCGCCACCAAGGTCTGCGCCGATGGTGTCGGTGGTGCGGTAGAGTCTTAGGGTTGGTGTGGTCAGGGCACGTTGCAGGGAGTGGCCGGTGCTGTCATCGGCACAAGCCAGCGTGAGAGCGGTGGGCAGGCCAAGCGCGATGTCGCGGGCAAAGCTGGGGCCGGTGAGGATGGCGGGCGTCGCATCGGGGCAGGCTTGCGCGATGAGCGAGGTGGGGCCGAGGCCCGTGGCAAGGTCCATGCCCTTGCAGCAGGCGACGAGAGGGCGGATGGCCAACGCGCTGTGATGCGCGGACAGGAACGCGCCAAGCGTCTGCATCGGCACGGCAAGCAGGCAGGGCGATGTGCCGCCCGGCAATGGGCCCGTGATCACGGTCACATTGTCTGGCAGGGGAATGTCTGGCAGGCGTCTGGCGTTCTGGCGGGTGGCCTGCATCTCTGCCGCGTGATCTGCGTCGCGCGCCCAGAGGGTGACGGGGCCGTTTTGCGCCAATGTCACGGCGAGGGCCGTGCCGAATGCGCCTGCGCCACAGATGAGGATCATGCCTTGGCTCCCTTTTTGCCGCTTCCCAGCATGGCAGGGCTGGTGTGATCCAAGGGCCAGCGCGGGCGGGCGGCAAGGGTCATGTCATGACGGCGGCCAAGTGCGTAAAGCTCGGCCCCGGCATAGGCGATCATCGCGGCATTGTCGGTGCAGAGCGCCAGCGGGGGCGCGACAAAGGTCACGCCCAGTTCGGCGGCACCAGTCTCTAACCTGGCGCGAATGGCGGTATTTGCGGCGACACCCCCGGCGACGGCGATGACCGGATGCTCTGGGCTATCGGCGAGATAAATCGTCAGCGCGCGGCGGGTCTTTTCGGCCAGCACGTCGCGCACGGCGGCCTGAAACCCGGCGCAGAGATCGGCGCGGTCCTGACGTGTCAGGCCGGATTTCTCGGCCACGATTTCATCGCGGGCGCGCAGGAGCGCGGTTTTCAAGCCGGAAAAGGACATGTCGCAGCCGGGACGGTCCAGAAGCGGCCGGGGAAAGCGGAAGCGGGTGGGATCACCTTGGGTCGCCTCGCGCTCGACGTGCGGGCCACCGGGCTGAGGCAGGCCCAAGAGGCGCGCCGTCTTGTCGAAGGCCTCGCCGGGGGCGTCGTCAATGGTGCCGCCGAGACGGGTGAAATCATCCGCGCCGCGCACGATCAGGAACTGGCAATGCCCACCCGACACAAGCAGCATGAGGTAGGGATAGGTCACGCCATGCGTGAGACGCGGGGTTAGCGCATGGCCCGCAAGGTGATTGACGCCGATCAAGGGAATGCCTGCGCCCGCCGCGATGCCCTTGGCGCACATGACACCGGCGATCACCCCGCCAATGAGGCCCGGACCAGAGGTGACGGCGACGGCCTGCACATCGCGCAGTGTCAGATGCGCCTGTGCCAACGCCTCGCGCACGCAAATATCGAGTTTCTCGGCATGGGCGCGGGCGGCGATTTCGGGCACGACACCGCCGAAATCGGCATGGAGCGCGGTTTGGCCATGCACCACCGAAGACAGGATTGCGGGCACGCCATCGGGGTCAATACGCAGCAGAGCGGCGGCGGTATCGTCGCAGCTGCTCTCAAGTCCGAGGAGGATCAAAGGCTCTGTCATCATGCCCATGCGTTGCGTGACGGGTGGAAGGCAGGTAACACCGAATGAGGCAGGCAACAACTCTGGATGGGCCATGAGCGTTACGATCCTGATCACCCGGCCCGAAGCCGAGGCCAGTCGTATGGCCGAGCGGCTAGAAGAGGTCTTGGGCGACGGCGTGGCTGTGGTCGCCTCGCCCCTCTTGCGGATCGAATACGACGGGGCTTTGCCGGACTTGTCGGGGGTGAACGTCCTGATTTTCACCTCGCGACACGGGGTCGAGGGATTCTGCCGCCTGAGCCGTCGGCGCGATTTTACCTGCTACGCGGTGGGGGATGCCACGGCAGAGGCGGCGCGGACGTATGGATTGCCTGCAATCTCTGCCGGAGGTGATGCCACGGCGCTGCTCGCCCGCATCGCGAAGGACGGGACGCAGGGCCCGTTTCTGCATCTGCGTGGGGCGCATGTGGCGGCGGATGTGGCGGGAGCACTCGGCGCGGCCGGGCATGATGCACAGGATGTTGTGGTTTACGATCAGGTCGAGGCGACGTTGAGCGCGCAGGCGCGGAACGTGTTGAGGGGTGCGGGCGTTGTCATTGTGCCTCTGATGTCGCCACGCTCTGCGCGGATTTTCTTTGATCAGGCGGGGCGGATCACAGCACGGTTGTGCATCGCGGCCATAAGCCGCAAGGTGGCAGCAGCGGTGCCGGAGGGTGCGGCGACGCGGGTCGATATTGCGCAAACGCCGGATCTGCCGGGTATCCTTGCGGTTCTGCAAGGGCAAGTCGGCGCGGCCAAGCGGCTTGAGGGTGGAAAACGAGCGCTGTAAGGTCAAGTTGACAGGGACGCATCGTGAGATTCGAAAGGGTGGCGCAAGGTGGCCGATAAGAAGAAAGCTGCAAAGGGCAAGACCGAAGCGGACGCGCTGTCTGATGCGGTCGATCCGGTAACAGAGGCAGCACCGGAGCCTGAGACGCAGGACGCGCCGACCGATCCTGTCGCGCAAGATTTGGCGGAGACCGATGAGGACCATCCCAAAACCTCGGATGCGCCAGACCCTGCGGCGGGCGATGACGAGATGTCGGAAGGGCTGACGGAGGCCGCAGAGGCCCGCGAGCCTGAGGTAGTGGAATTTGAGAGCGACACCAGGGCAGACGTACCCGGCGCCATTTATGCCCGGACGGAAGAGGCAGAGCCGCAGCACGCCGCCATGGTGAAGACCGAACAGGTGTTTGTCCGACAAGGTGGCTTCTGGTCGATGCTGCTGGGCGGTGTAGTGGCGGCGGGTGTGGGCGTGGCCGCCGCGCCCTATGTGCTTCCACCCGCGTGGTTCTCTAACTCCGACGAGGGTGTCGAGGCAGCGTTGAGCGCACAGAATGATCGGCTCGCGGCGTTGAGCGCCGAGGTGCAAGGGCTGGAGACCCCACCAGACCTGAGCGGAGAGATGGGCGGGCTGAGTGAAACGCTGACAGCGCTTACAGGGCAGATTTCGGAGCTGGAAGGTCGTCTTTCGGCGCTTGAAGAACGCCCTGCGGCGCAGGGCGATAGCGTGCCTGCGGCCGAGTTGGAGGATTTGCGCGCGGCGCTCGCGGCGCAGGCGTCAGAAATCGAAGCGTTGCGCGGGGCCGCGGATGCGGAAGAGGCCGCTGCGCGCGACAGCGCAATGGCCGCGCTGCGCCGCGCCGCGCTCACTCGGGTGATGACCGCGCTGGACAGCGGCAGCGATTTTGCCCCGGCGCTGACCGATTTGCGCGACACCGGGGCCGAGGTGCCCGATGTACTGGCCGATCAGGCCGATACTGGCGTGCCGACACAGGCCGCTCTGGTCGAGAGCTTCCCCGAGGCGGCGCGCGCGGCGCTGGCCACGGCACGCGCTGAAAGCGGCGATACGGTGGCCGGGGTCGGCGGCTTTCTCAAGAGCCAGCTGGGCATCCGGTCACTGAACCCGCAGGAGGGCGATGATCCCGACGCGGTGCTCTCGCGTGCCGAGGCGGCATTGACCGAGGAGCGTCTGGCGGATGCGCTGGCCGAGATCGAAAGCCTGCCCGAGGCCGCGCGCGCGACCATGCAGGACTGGGTTGCCGAGGCCACACGCCGCCAAGAGGCGCTGTCCGCCGCAGAGGCTCTGGCCGGAACATTGAATTGAGTTAGAAAAGGCGAGCGCCATGCTTTGGTCGATTATCAAGATTGCGGTTTTCATTGCCCTCGTGGCGGGCGTGACGCTGGGCGCGAGTTTCCTGCTCGAACTGGATGGCGGCGTGCGTATCGTGATGGCAGGGGTCGAGATCAACCTGACCCCGATCAAGGCGGTGATTGCGCTGGGTGTGCTGGTCTTTGCCATTTGGCTCTTGATGAAACTGACCGGGCTCTTGGTGGCGTCGCTCAAGTTCATCAATGGCGATGAAACCGCGCTGTCGCGCTATTTCGACCGCAGCCGTCAGGACAAGGGCTATCGCGCGCTGTCCGAGGGGATGCTGGCGCTCGCCTCTGGCGAGGGGGAGGTGGCGATGGCGCAGGCCGCCAAGGCCGAGAAATATCTGCGCAAACCGGCGCTGACCAATCTGATCACCGCGCAGGCCGCCGAGATGGCGGGCAACCGCAGCAAGGCCGAAGAGGTCTACAAGCGGCTTTTGACCAATGAGAAAACCCGCTTTGTCGGGGTGCGCGGCATCCTGCGGCAAAAGCTGGCCGAGGGTGATACCGAGACCGCGCTGAAACTGGCCAAGACCGCCTTTACGCTCAAGCCACGCCATGCCGAGGTGCAGGATACCTTGCTCGACTTGCAGGCCAAGACATCGGATTGGAAAGGCGCGCGCGAAACGCTGAATGCCAAGCTGAAATACGGCAACCTGCCGCGCGATGTGCACAAGCGGCGCGATGCGGTGCTGGCGCTCTCGGAGGCGCGCGATGTGCTGGATGAGGGCAAGACCATCGAGGCGCGCGAAGCTGCCATCGAGGCCAATCGCCTCTCGCCGGATCTGATCCCGGCGGCAGTTCTGGCGGCGCGCGGCTATATTGACCAAGGCAATACCCGCAACGCGCTGCGCGTCATCAACAAGGCCTGGCTGGTGCACCCGCATCCCAATCTGGCCGCGGCCTTTGCCGCGATTGAGCCGAATGAGACACCGAACCAACGGCTCAAACGCTTTGCCAAGCTATTGAAAGTGCATCCCGATCACCGCGAGACGCGGCTGTTGGCGGCGGAACTCAACCTTGCTGCCGAGGACTTTCCGGCTGCGCGCCGCGCGCTGGGCAATTTGGCCGAGGTCGAGCCGGACGCACGTGCAGTGACGATCATGGCGGCGATCGAACGGGGCGAAGGCGCGCCCGATGCTGTGGTCAAGGGCTGGCTTGCGCGGGCCTTGTCCGCCCCCCGCGGACCACAATGGGTCTGTGACAAATGCCAGCATATCCATGCCGAATGGTCCCCCACCTGCGAGAATTGCAGCTCCTTTGATACGCTGAGCTGGCGCGCGCCGCCGAACAGCACAATAGCCACGCCCACAGGCCTGGAAATGCTGCCGCTGATCGTGGGAGCGCTGGACGAGCCGCACAAGGAAGCGGCGAAGGAGATGGACGACACGGTCGTCGATGCCGAGATCGTGGCGGAAGAGGACGAGGTAAAGCTCGAAAAATAGGGCTTTTCCCCTGCCATACGCGATGCTATAGCGCCGCCACCGGGGCCGCTGTAGCTCAGCTGGTAGAGCACGTCATTCGTAATGATGGGGTCGGGGGTTCGAGTCCCTTCAGCGGCACCAGAAATATCGCCATAACAAACTGATTTTATTGGCGTTTGTCCTGTCCCATTGCGCCTGTGTTATGCACGCCCGTATACACAACCGGGTTAGCATATGCGGAGTTTTGCGGTGAAACATGTCCAAGTTCCCACGAGGGATGGGCCCTAGGTCTATAAGCGGCGGGTGCCGGTTGCCCTAGCGGGACCAATCAAGAAGCCGCACTTCATAAAGACACTTGGTCACACAGAGGTGGAGGCGTTGATCGCCTAAGCACCTTGAGGTCCTACGTCTGCTCCGCGACGTCCTCCACATGGACCTTGCCAAACGGCGCAGCTCGGAAAAGACTATCGTCTGAACGACATGGCCAGAGACTATGACAAGGTTCGGGCCTGATCGTACAATTAACCCGACACGCTCCGCCTCAGAGCGCATTGAATGCTCGGCTGGCGGCTTCAAATCCCGAATGCAGCATATTGAACTTCTGTTCTGCGGCCCTTTTAGCGGTTTCGGCAATCGTCACGAGATTATCTGCCGTCACCTTTACCGCTTCGAATTTTGGAATGGTTTTGTCGCGCAGTTTCTGCATATCGTCAGACAATGGTGTGGGTGCCGATGACACCTCCGACCTCATTGTCGTCAGGGTGTTTTCTGTTTTGGCAGCAGAGAGGCGCGCCAGCCGTTCACGGTTTCTCGCGTCCCTTAAATCGATCAGCGCGCCCAGGCGGTCCCGCTCGGCCTGACGCATAGTTTCTTGCGCAGCCGCCTTTGTCGCAGCGGCCCTGAGCGCCACCTTGTCGGATGTGTCCTCGGCCTCTGCTTTTTCAGCGGCGACCGCAGTAGCCGACGCTTCCATCACGGAGCGCGCCAATGCGATGTTTGCATCGTCCAATTTTTTCTGTCTTTGATCGTCCACTCTGGCGCTTTTGAGTTGGCTTTTCAGCTTTTCGTTTGCGGCACGGGCCGAATTCAACTGTGTTTCAAGGGCCACGATGTCATCGGCGGCTTTGGTCACTGCAGGCTGGTCCGACGGGTCAGTTTTCGCGGCCTCCACCTTGCGCTTTTGCAAATCCTTATGCAGGGTGTTCAGCTTGTCATTGGCCGCATCGCGCCGGGACTGCAGACGGACAAGGGTTTCGGCACGGAACTCCGCATCGTCTTCAAACATCGCTTCAACGCCATCAATCTCGGTGGACCATTGCGCTTTGGCTGCGTCAAGCGCATCGGGGCTGCTGTCCAGCGCCGTGCGCAGCGCGTCTTTCCGCTCGGTGCGCTCGTTGGCGACTTCGGTAT
>JGI25322J35698_1001218_pt1 | contig 18010 bp, 17 predicted proteins | sample AutmiccBRH37_all_FD_35698 | JGI IMG/M metagenome (IMG submission 35698) | reverse complement strand
CCAGCCACATTGCGCGCGGCCTCAATCACCGCCATTTGCATGCCAAGACAAATGCCCAAATAGGGGATCTTGCGAGTTCGGGCGAATTCGGCAGCTTTGATCTTGCCTTCGGTGCCACGCTCACCAAAGCCGCCGGGCACCAGAATGGCATGAAAACCCTCAAGATGGGCGGCGGGGTCTTCGCGCTCGAAAATCTCGGCATCGACCCATTCCACGTTGACCTTGACCCGGTTAGCCATGCCGCCGTGAATGAGCGCCTCCTTGATCGACTTGTAGGCATCTTCCAATTGCACGTATTTGCCGACAATAGCGATATTTACTGCCCCATCGGTATTCTGGATACGGTCCACCACATCCAGCCACACCGTCAGGTCCGGTTTGGGCGCGGGGCTGATCTGAAACACGTCAAGCACCGCTTGATCCAGCCCTTCACGGTGATAGGCCAGCGGTGCCTCATAGATCGACTTGAGATCATAGGCCGCGACCACATGCTCTTTGCGGACGTTACAAAATAGTGCGATTTTCTCACGTTCCTTGTCCGGGATCGGCTGTTCCGAACGGCACACGAGAATGTCGGGCGCGATGCCGATGCTCTGGAGTTCCTTGACCGAGTGTTGCGTCGGTTTGGTCTTCAACTCGCCACTTGCCGCCAGATAGGGCAGAAGGGTGAGATGCATGAAAATACACTGTCCGCGCGGTCGGTCATGGCTGAACTGCCGGATCGCCTCAAAGAACGGCAGACCCTCGATATCGCCGACGGTGCCGCCGATCTCGCAGAGCATGAAATCGACCTCATCCTCGCCAGTGCTCAGGAATTCCTTGATTTCATTGGTGACATGCGGGACGACCTGTATCGTCTTGCCTAGATAATCGCCGCGGCGTTCTTTTTCCAGGACGTTCGAATAGATACGACCAGAGCTGACAGAGTCGCTGATCCGTGCCGGAACCCCGGTGAATCGCTCATAATGGCCAAGGTCGAGATCGGTCTCTGCGCCATCGTCGGTCACGAATACCTCGCCATGTTCAAACGGACTCATCGTGCCAGGATCAACATTGAGATAGGGGTCAAGTTTGCGCAATCGCACCGAAAACCCACGCGCCTGCAACAACGCCCCAAGGGCGGCCGAAGCCAGTCCCTTGCCAAGCGAAGACACAACGCCGCCCGTAATGAAAATATATCGTGCCATGCGCTGAGGCCCCCGTGTTTCTACGTGTTTGATGGTCGGTCAAAAACCCAGAGATGGCCTCAAAAGACCGCTCTGCCACGGGATTTAACCCTTACAGGATTCGCGAGGTTTGCGCAAGCCAACCGCTAGATGCTGTTGCGCGGCAATCTCCGCCCTCAAAGATTTGTGTCAGTCGGCAGTGGGCGTNANCGGAGCCGTATCGCCGGATGGCGGCGGCAGGAGGCTGTCTGCATCCGGAAGTGCAGGCNCAGACTGTTCTGTGGTGGGCGGTGAATCAGTCAACCGATCCAGCACCGAAACCCCAGCCGCGTTCTGTGCCGCAATGATGGTAAGTGTAATTGAGGTCACAATAAAGGATGCCGCGAGAATCCATGTCATCTTGCCCAGAGCCGTGGCCGCGGCGCGCCCCGTCATGGCCCCACCGCCACCGCCGCCCATCCCAAGTCCGCCGCCTTCGGAGCGTTGCAGCAGTACCACGCCAATCAGGGCGAGCGCCAAAAGAAGGTGGATGGTCAGGACGACATTTTCCATGGATCAGGGGGCCTACGCTTATGTCTCGATCTGCCGCTATCTATGCAATTCTGAGCCTGCCCGCAACCCGGCAATCGGCGCAGGTGCGTCTTATCATCATCATCGGCCATTTTGACGGATCGCTCAGCCGGTGGATCCCTCTCTCGTTCAGCGTGACGTGCCGCAGATGTCTGCATCCGTTCACAGCTTTGGACGAATTAGATGTTTCACCCGGCGCGTCCCCCCGCTATACCAACGCGCGGTTTGGACCAAATGCCGAGGGGTAAATCATGGCAAATGTCGTCGTCGTCGGGGCCCAATGGGGGGACGAGGGAAAAGGCAAGATCGTCGATTGGCTGAGTGAGCGCGCCGATGTGATCGCGCGGTTTCAGGGTGGCCATAACGCGGGCCATACCCTCGTGATCGACGGCAAGGTCTACAAGCTCAATGCGCTGCCCTCAGGCGTGGTGCGGGGCGGAAAGCTGAGCGTGATCGGCAATGGCGTGGTGCTGGACCCCTGGCATCTGATCAAGGAAATAGCGTCGATCCGCGAACTGGGTGTGACAATCACGCCGGAGACGNTGATGATCGCAGAGAATACACCCCTTATCCTGCCGATCCACGGCGAGTTGGACCGCGCCCGTGAAGAAGCCGCGAGCAAAGGCACCAAGATCGGCACAACCGGTCGCGGTATCGGGCCGGCCTATGAGGACAAGGTGGGTCGGCGGTCCGTTCGGGTGGCGGATCTGGCGGATGAGGCCACTTTGATCGCGCGGGTTGACCGCGCACTCCAACATCACGACCCGCTGCGTCGTGGTCTCGGGATCGCGCCGGTCGATCGCGAGGCCTTGATCGCGCAGCTCAAAGACATCGCACCGCAGATCCTTCCCTATGCCGCCCCCGTCTGGAGAGTGCTCAACGAGAACCGCCGCGCGGGCAAGCGTATCCTCTTCGAGGGGGCGCAGGGCGCGCTGTTGGATATTGATTTTGGCACCTATCCCTTTGTCACGTCATCCAATGTGATCGCCGGTCAGGCGGCCACGGGCGTGGGACTTGGACCGGGGGCGATTGATTACGTGCTGGGCATCGTCAAAGCCTATACGACGCGCGTGGGCGAGGGGCCGTTTCCAACCGAATTGCACGATGCGGATGGTCAGCGCCTTGGCGAGCGTGGGCATGAATTCGGCACGGTGACAGGACGCAAGCGGCGCTGCGGCTGGTTCGATGCCTGTCTTGTGCGTCAGACCTGCGTGACCTCGGGCGTCACCGGCATTGCGCTGACGAAGCTCGATGTGCTCGACGGGTTCGAGACGCTGAAAATCTGCGTCGGTTATGACCTCGACGGCACGCGGCTGGATTACCTGCCGACCGCCGCCGACCAACAGGCGCGCTGCACGCCCATTTACGAGGAACTGCCAGGTTGGTCGCAATCGACCGAGGGCGCGCGCAGTTGGGCCGACCTGCCCGCCGAGACGATCAAATACGTTCGTCGCGTTGAAGAGTTGATCGACTGCCCGGTTGCTCTACTTTCCACCTCACCCGAGCGCGAGGATACGATCCTCGTGACAGATCCTTTCGCGGATTGAGGAGACCCGATGCCACTCAGTTACAAGGCCCGGAAACGTTGGTCACTGGTCGTCTTGCTCATTGGCCTGCCAGCCTATGTGGTGGTAGCCGTGAGCCTAGTGAATTGGATGAACCGACCGTCGATCTGGGTGGAATTGCTGATCTATGTGGGGCTTGGCTTTCTTTGGATCGTGCCGCTCAAGCGCGTGTTCATCGGGGTGGGCCAGCCTGACCCAGACGCAGGCAAAGACTGAGCTTCGCCTTTCATCGTTCTGAAAATACTCAAAAAGACGGCGTCTGCCCCAGAGCAGGCGCCGTCTTTCTGATTTTAGCCGNGCATCCGCGCGCCATCCACGTCAAAGAGCGCTTCGGTGAGCATCGTCGCCCCATAACGCCGCCCGAGAATCNCGATCTCCGCACGCAAGCCTGGCTGCGCCTGTCCCGCAGGAATGAGCGCGAGTGCTATCGACTTGTCAGCGTGGTGCGAATAACCACCGGAGGTGCAGAACCCAGCCACCTCACCCGCGATCCAGACCGGTTCATAGCCGTTCACATCGGCATCCGTCGCCTCGACCTCAAAGGCCACCAGTTTGCGCGCGGCGCCCTTGGCACGTTCCGCTTCCGCCGCNGCGCGCCCGACGAAATCGGCGTTCTTGGTAAAGCTGATGAACCGGTCCATCCCGGTCTCGCCGGGGGTGTAATCGGGCGAGAATTCATTGAGCCAGGAGCCAAAGAAGCGATCCAGACGCAGCGACATCATCGCGCGCATGCCAAAGGGCTTCATCCCGTGGTTCTGTCCTTCGGCCCATAGCACATCCCAGAGCGCGCGCTGTGCCATCGGGTCGCAGAAAATCTCATATCCCAGATCGCCAGTGTAACTGACGCGCTGCACCAGGCAATCGGCCATGCCCACGGTCGCGTGTCGCACATCCATGAACCGCATCTCGCCCAGCGGATCGCGGGTGCAGGCCATCAGCACATCCCGTGCGCGTGGTCCTGCGATCTGAAACCCGTTGAGCCGATCCGAGACATTCTCGACCCTGACACCCTCTGCCTCGTTCTGCGCGAACCAGCGCATATGGACGGCTTGTGCACCGTAAGAGGCAGTGAGTTGGAAGCTCTCGTCATTGAGGCAAGACACCGTGAAATCGCCCCAGAGCCGCCCTTTGGGTGAGAGCATCGGGGTGAGCGAGAGACGACCCGGTTTGGGAATCCGCCCCGCCATGATCCGGTCGAGCCAGCCGCGTGCGTTAGGGCCGGAGACAAGGTACTTGCCAAAGTTATGCACCTCGTTGATGCCGACGGCCTCTCGCACGGCCTTGACCTCGCGGGCCGTGGCCTCCCATGCGTTGGAGCGGCGGAAGGATGGGGTCTCATAGCGCGGCTCGTCGCCGGTCGCGAAGTAATTGACCACCTCCAGCCCGTATTGCGCGCCCCAGACCGCGCCCATGCTGTCGAATACGTCGTACATGGGCGTCTGACGAAAGGGGCGGGCGGCGGGCAGCTCTTCGTTCGGGTAGCTGACGGAGAATCGTTTTTGATAGTTTTCAATGACTTTCGGGCGGGTATAGCCCGGCGTTATCCAGTCGCCAAAGCGGGCCACATCCATCGCGGTCACATCGCGTTCACATTCGCCCTCGATCATCCATTGCGCCAGCATCAGGCCCACACCGCCGCCTTGGGAAAATCCCGCCATGACGCCGCAGGCCGACCAATAGCCGCGCAAACCGGGAATGGGGCCAACCAGCGGATTGCCGTCGGGAGCAAAGGTGAACGGGCCGTGAATGACCGACTTGACGCCAGCCTGCTCCAGGACGGGGAACCGGCGGTAGGCAAATTCGATGCTGGCCTCGATTTTGTCGAGGTTGTCGGGCAAAAGCTCATGGCCAAAATCCCAAGGCGTGCCATCGACCGCCCAAGGTTTGCAGGGCTGCTCATAAAAGCCAATACAAAGTCCACGCCCCTCTTGGCGCAGATAGCTTTCGCCTGCCGGGTCCATGACGTGGGGGTGTTCGGTATCGCGACTGTAGATTTCGGGGATTTCGTCGGTAACGATATACTGATGTTCCATCGGGTGCAGCGGCAGGTAGACGCCCGCCATCGCCCCCACTTCGCGCGCCCAGAGACCGCCCGCGTTGACCACATGGTCCGTGTGGATCGTGCCCTTGTCCGTCACCACATCCCAGGTGCCATCTGCGCGTTGGTTGGTTCCGCGCACCATGCAATGCGTTTCGATCTGCGCGCCACCCATGCGCGCGGCCTTGGCATAGGCATGTGTGGTGCCGGACGGATCAAGATGGCCGTCAAGCGGATCGTAGAGCCCGCCCAGAATACCGTCGATATTGGTGACCGGGGCAATATTTGCGATCTCTTCGGGGGTCACGATATGGGTGTCGAGGCCCATGTAGCGATGCTTGGCGCGCTCGGCCAAGAGCATGTCGAACCGGTCGCGATTGTCCGCGAGCGTGACACCGCCGACATGGTGCAACCCGCAAGACATTCCGGTAATCTCTTCGAGTTCCTTGTAGAGGCGGATCGTATAGCCCTGAAGGGCAGCCATATTGGTGTCACCGTTGAGGGTGTGAAACCCGCCTGCGGCATGCCAAGTTGAGCCTGACGTTAATTCTGAGCGTTCCAGAAGCATCACATCGGACCAGCCGAGTTTGGTCAGGTGATAGAGCACGGAACAGCCGACGACACCGCCGCCGATCACGACCACACGGGTGCTGGTTTTCATTGAGAGCCTCCTGATGTTTTGCCAGAGCCTGCCCGCTACGCGTCAAAGATCATGTCTGTCAGCGACAAATTCTGACGTATTTGTGGTTCTGGTGCCCATTGAAACGTTGGCCATCGCGGTGTGGCGATTTTCAAAGAAAACTTGTGCCTCGTTTTATTACCGCGACAAAGTATGTCGGAAAATGGCATTCATCCGGAGCGGGGTCGCCGCAGTTTGTGCCGAAACTTGATCAAGGGACCCGCCATGAAGACCCATGCACAGGCCGTCGTGATCGGCGGCGGCGTTATCGGATGCTCGATTCTCTACCACCTGACCAAACTGGGTTGGACTGATGTCGTCCTGCTTGAACGCAACGAATTGACCAGCGGCAGCACATGGCATGCCGCCGCCAATATCCACGGGCTGCATGACAGCGCCAATATCAGCCGCCTGCAGCATTACACGATGAAGCTCTATAACGAGCTGGAGGCCGAGACCGGGCAAAGCTGTGGCGTGTTCCAGCCCGGCAGTCTCTACTTGGCGCAGACAGAGAATCGCGAGCATCAATTGCGACTTCAGGCGTCCAAGGCCAAGCTCTATGGCATGAACTTTCACGAGATTGGGCGGGATGAGGCCGAGCGGCTGCATCCGCTGGTGAATTTCGACGGCATCCGTTGCATTATGTACGAGCCGGATGGCGGCAATGTAGACCCGTCGGGTGTCACCAATGCCTATGCGGTGGGGGCGCGGCAGCGGGGTGCCGAAATTCATCGGTTCACGCCGGTGACGGGGACGGTGCCGCAACCGAACGGGTCTTGGATCGTTGAGACGCCCAAGGGCAATATCCATACACCGTGGGTGATCAATGCCGCCGGTCTCTGGGGGCGTGAGGTGGCCAAGCTGGCGGGGATCGAACTGCCGCTGCAACCGACCGAGCACCAGTATTTTGTGACCGAGATGATCGCTGAAATTGCCGGAATGGACCGGCGCTTGCCCTCGGTCGCGGATCGGGACGGGGAATATTACCTGCGACAAGAGGGCAAGGGCCTGCTGATCGGCGCCTATGAGCGCGATATGCGATTCTGGGCCGAAGAGGGCACGCCGCTTGATTTCGCGCATGATCTTTTCCCCGATGATCTGGAGCGGATCGAGGAAAACATGCTGCGTGCCATCGACCGGGTGCCGGTGGTGGGCACAGCNGGGATCAAGCGGGTGATCAACGGGCCGATGATCTGGTCGCCTGACAGCAACGTCATTCTTGGGCCGGTGCCCGAACTCAAGGGCTATTTCTGTTGCAACGGCATCATCCCCGGCTTTAGCCAATCGGCAGGCATGGGTTGGATGGTCGCCGAATGGCTGATCAACGGCGAGATGAAATACGACATGTTCGCCTGGGATGTTGCGCGCTTTGGCCTCTGGGCCAACAACCGCGATTTCGTCAAGGCCAAGGTGCGGGACCAATATGCGCATCGTTTCTCGATTCATTTCCCCAATGAAGAGCGCAGCGCCGGGCGTCCGCTGCGCACGCGGCCTGCTTATGAGATGCAAAAGGACATGGGCGCGGTCTTTGGTCTCAACTATGGTTGGGAACATCCGCTGTGGTTCTCGGATGCGCGCGGCACCGTGGATACCAACGGCTTTACCCGGCAGAATTGGTGGGCACCGGTGGGGTCGGAATGCAAGATGCTGCGCGAGCGGGCAGGGATTATCGACATTTCTAATTTCGCCAAGTACCGGGTCAAAGGGCCGGGGGCGGAGGATTGGCTGAACGCTGTCTTTGCAAACCGGATGCCCAAGGCGGTCGGGCGGTCATGCCTGACGCCGCTGATTGGCGTGCGGGGTGGAATCGCGGGGGATGCGACGGTGACGCGGCTTGCGGAGGATGAATTCTGGGTCATTTCCTCAGGCATGGCGGAACGCTATCACAAGCGGTTCTTTGATGCGGTGCCGTTGCCCGAGGGGACCACGTTTGAGAGCCTGACCGACATAGTCTGTGGTTTTAACGTGGCGGGGCCTCAATCGCGCGAGATGTTGCAACGGTTGACGAATGCCTCGCTGGCGACGGCGGATTTCCCGTTCATGGCAAGCCGCCGGATCGAGCTGGGCGGGGTCGCGTGCGTAGCCATTCGTGTGAGTTTCACCGGTGATCTAGGCTGGGAATTGCATTGCGCGGCTGAGGATCAGGCGCGGCTCTATGCGGCGCTGCTGGAAGCAGGGCGTGAGATAGGCGCGGGGCCAGTGGGCAGTCGGGCGCTGATGAGCCTGCGCATTGAGAAGGGTTATGGGTCCTGGAGTCGCGAATACAGCCCAGAGTACTGGCCGCAAGAAGCTGGGCTGGATGGTCTTTGCAAGATGGACAAAGCGTTCCTGAACAAGGCCGCGCTGCAGGAGGTGATCACGCAGGAGCCGCGCGAGCGACTGGTGATCCTGCATCTGAGTGAGGCGGATGTCACAGCGTCGAACGCGGATGCCACGGGCGGAGAGCCGATTTTCAAGGATGGCGTCGGTGTGGGCCGTGTGTCTTCGGGTGCCTACGGCTATTCCGTCGGCATGAGTCTCGCGCTTGGCTATGTCAAAGGGGGCGCAAGGCCTGGTGATGAGGTCGACGTCATGGTCTTGGGTCGACCGCACCGCGCGCGCATTCTGGATGCGGCTCCGTTTGATCCTGAGGGCACGCGCCTGCGCGCCTGAGGAGTCAGCCGTCGCCTTTGTCGGCGGCGGCCTCCTGGGCGGCCTTGAAGCGTTTAAGCTTGTCCAAAAGCAGTGCCCGCGCCTTGATATTGGCGCGGCGTACGCGAACAGCGGTCAAAAAAGCCTCTTCGGCCGTTTGCGAGGTGGCCCCGAGGATGTTTTGAATGTCGGTGATGATGGTCTCATCGCCCGTGGCCTCGATCGCCTTGATCACATCGCGTGCCAGTTCATCCGCCAGATCCTCGGTCACTCCCATGGGACAATCCTCAGCGCGTGTTCTCGGTCAGACGCCGTTTGACATAGGTGCTCACCGACCCGATCATCGTGTCCATATGCGGTTCCTTGAAGAAGTGATCCGCGCCGTCGACCTCTTGATGGGTGATGGTGATGCCATGCTGCTCATGCAGCTTGTTCACCAGCGTCTTGGTGTCCGCAGGCGGAGCAACCCTATCGTTGCTGCCATTGATAATCAGCCCGGAGGCCGGGCAGGGGGCAAGAAAGCTGAAATCATACATGTTGGCGGGCGGGCTGACCGAAATGAAGCCAGTGATTTCCGGCCGCCGCATCAAGAGTTGCATCCCGATCCATGCGCCAAAGGAAAAGCCCGCGACCCAACAATGTTTTGAATTGTTGTTCATTGATTGCAGGTAATCGAGCGCCGAAGCGGCATCGCTCAGCTCACCAACACCTTGATCATATTCGCCCTGACTGCGGCCTACGCCGCGGAAATTGAATCGCAACACGGTAAAGCCCATGTTGTAAAAGGCGTAATGCAGGTTATAGACAACCTTGTTGTTCATCGTGCCACCGAATTGTGGATGCGGATGCAGCACAATCGCAATGGGCGCGTCTTTTTCCTTTTGCGGGTGGTAGCGGCCTTCGAGCCGACCCTCGGGGCCGGGAAAGATAACCTCGGGCATGGGTTCCCTGTGTCCTCTTCATGGGTGAGTGCGATAATCTTGACGACTTCGCTCGGGCACCTTAGAACTGTTCTAAATTGTGATCCGGGCCAGGATGGCTCAGAGCGAGATAAGCCTTGCGCGGCGCAAGGTCAATCAGTTCGCGTAGGGGAAGATCAATGAAACTGAGCACAAAGGGGCGTTATGCCATGGTTGCACTGGTCGATATCGCCTTGCAACCGGCTGGGGCGGTCGTAACTCTAGGGGATGTTTCGCGACGGCAGGATATATCGCTGCCTTATCTAGAGCAGCTTTTTGTCAAACTTCGGCGCGCTGAACTTGTGACCTCGGTCCGGGGTCCGGGCGGCGGATATCGGTTGATGCGGCCTGCGTCGGAAATCCGGGTCTCGGATATTCTCGCGGCGGTGGATGAGACGATTGATGCGCTGCACAAGGGGGCAGGGGCCTCTGGTGGGGCGAGCGGATCGCGGGCGCAATCCATGGCCAATCGGTTGTGGGAAGGCCTGAGCGCACATGTCTATGTGTTTCTACACCAGACTCGTCTGAGCGATGTGGCGGGCAATTCGCTGGCCCCTTGTCCCGCCGTGCCGCACCTCTTTGCTGTGGTGGATGAGGATTGATTTCAAACCTGTGACGGCATTGCCGTCACAGACCCAGCGTATTTCACCAACAAGAATGGGCGATCATGCACAGGGTCTATCTCGATTACAATGCAACGGCTCCGCTGCGTCCCGAGGCGCGAGAGGCCATGATTGATGCCATGGAACTCCTCGGCAACCCCTCAAGTGTGCATGCTGAAGGACGTGCCGCCAAAGGGCTGGTGGAGCGTGCGCGTGCGCAGGTCGCGACAGCCTTTGGGGCCGATGGGGCGGATGTGATCTTTACGTCCGGAGCAACAGAAGCCGCGGCTCTTGCCTGTGCCGGGCGCACCCTGCACGGAAGTTTGGTCGAGCATGATGCGGTTGGCGCGTGGATCACTCCGGATTTGCCGGTGGATGCTGACGGGCGCGTCACCGTCCTTGATCCCGCGCAATCGGTGTTGCAATTGGCCAATTCTGAGACCGGCGTGGTCCAATCCCTGCCTGAGGGATTAGCGGTCAGCGACATGACCCAAGCCTTTGGGAGATTGCCCCTGGCCTTTAACTGGTCCGGCGCAGAAATGGCGCTTGTCTCCGCTCATAAGCTCGGGGGGCCAAAAGGGGTAGGCGCGTTGATCATCCGGCGTGGCACGGATCTGGCTGCGCAGATCCGCGGCGGAGGTCAGGAAATGGGCCGCAGAGCCGGTACTGAGAATGTAATCGGTATCGCCGGATTTGGCGCTGCGGCAGAGGCTTGCGGGCTTGATCTTGAAGACGGTCAATGGGCCCGGATTGAAAAACTTAGAAACATTCTAGAAAATACCATTGCAGAGTTTTCAAATGAGACTATTTTTGTCGGGAAAGCTGCCGCACGTTTGCCGAATACCAGTTGCTTTGTCACTCCGGGTTGGAAAGGCGAGACACAGGTCATGGCGATGGATCTAGCCGGATTTGCGATCTCTGCCGGGAGTGCATGTTCCAGTGGCAAGGTCAAATCCAGCCGGGTGCTGCGCGCGATGGGGTTTGACGAGGTCTTGGCGGGCTGCGCGATCCGCGTGTCGTTGGGGCCGCAGACGACAGAAGACGATATACTGCGCTTTGCCGAAGCTTGGCTGAAGCGACTGCAAAAGCATCGGGGCCGATTGGCCTGATACGGAAGGAGATGGGAATGGCTGCTTTGGATGACGTTCAGGTCAAGGACGGTGTTGATCGTGAAACCGTCGATGCGGTGCGCCAAGTTGGCGAAGCCTACAAGCATGGCTGGAACACCGATATCGAGATGGAATACGCGCCGCTTGGGTTGAACGAAGACATTGTTCGGCTGATCTCGTCCAAGAATGAAGAGCCCGAATGGATGACCGAGTGGCGGCTAGAAGCCTATCGTCGCTGGCTGACCAAGACCGAGCCGGAATGGGCCATGGTGGATTATCCCAAGATCGACTTTCAGGCGCAGTATTACTATGCGCGCCCCAAGTCGATGGAGGTAAAGCCCAAGTCGCTCGACGAGGTCGATCCCAAGTTGCTGGCCACCTATGAAAAGCTGGGTATTCCCCTGAAAGAGCAGATGATTCTTGCCGGAGTTGAAGGTGCTGAGGATGCGCCCGCCGAGGGCCGCAAAGTGGCGGTGGATGCGGTGTTCGACTCTGTGTCTGTTGGCACGACCTTTCAGGCGGAGCTGCGCCGCGCCGGGGTGATCTTCTGCTCGATCTCCGAGGCGATCCGCGAGCACCCCGAGTTGGTCAAGAAATACCTCGGATCCGTCGTGCCGGTCAGTGATAATTTCTACGCGACGCTGAATTCGGCGGTCTTTTCAGACGGTTCGTTTGTCTATGTGCCACCCGGCGTGCGCTGCCCGATGGAGCTAAGCACCTATTTCCGTATCAATGCCGAAAACACAGGCCAGTTCGAGCGGACGCTGATCATCGCCGACAAGGGCTCTTATGTGAGCTACCTCGAAGGCTGCACCGCGCCCAAGCGTGACGTGGCCCAGCTTCATGCCGCCGTGGTCGAGATCATCATCGAGGAAGANGCCGAGGTGAAATACTCCACGGTGCAAAACTGGTATCCGGGCGACGAGAACGGCAAGGGCGGGATCTACAACTTTGTAACCAAGCGTGCCGATTGCCGGGGCGACCGGGCCAAGGTGATGTGGACGCAGGTGGAAACCGGCAGCGCTGTCACATGGAAATACCCGTCCTGCATCCTGCGCGGCGATGACAGCCAGGGCGAATTCTATTCCATCGCCATCGCAAACAACTATCAGCAGGCCGATACCGGCACCAAGATGATCCATCTGGGCAAGAACACCCGCTCGCGCATCGTGTCCAAAGGGATCAGCGCAGGCCATGCGCAGAACACTTATCGCGGGCTGGTCAGCATGCACCCCAAGGCCAAGAACAGCCGCAACTATACGCAGTGCGACAGCCTGCTCATCGGCGATCAATGCGGGGCGCATACGGTGCCCTATATCGAGGTCAAGAACAACTCGAGCCGCGTCGAGCATGAGGCGACGACCTCGAAGGTGGACGACGACCAGATGTTCTATTGCCGTGCGCGTGGCATGGACGAGGAAGAGGCGGTGGCGCTCGTGGTCAACGGGTTCTGCAAGGACGTGTTGCAGGCGCTGCCGATGGAGTTTGCCATGGAGGCGCAGCAGTTGGTGGCGATTTCGCTGGAAGGAAGCGTGGGTTGACGCTCGCGTAAAGGACTTTTCGCCATGATCATCACCACCACCAACACCATCGAGGGCCGCAAGATCGTGGACTACCGCGGCATCGTCGTAGGAGAGGCGATCATGGGTGCCAATATCGTGCGCGATTTTTTTGCTCAGATCACCGATGTGGTCGGCGGTCGGTCTGACTCTTATGAGAGCAAGCTGCGCGAGGCGCGTGACGCGGCGTTGAGCGAGTTGGAAGAGCGCGCGGCAGGGCTTGGGGCCGATGCGGTGGTTGGCGTCGATCTCGATTATGAGGTGGTGGGCGACTCGATGCTGATGGTGTCGGCCAGTGGCACGGCGGTCGTGCTGGACTGATATGGCTGAGGCAGACACCATAGACAGGCCGGTTCTTACCCTGCCCGACGCCGAGGCTGCGCATCTGCGCGAGGTCTATGCGCGGGCAGACGTCATTCTCGAATATGGCTCCGGTGGATCGACCGTTGTCGCCGCCGAAATGCCAGGAAAGCGAGTCTTCTCGGTCGAGAGCGACGAAGAGTGGGCGAAGATGATGCGCGGGTGGTTCGCACAGAATCCACCCGCAAAGGACACGAACGTCGACGTTCTCTGGTCGGACATCGGTCCAACCAAGGAATGGGGATTCCCTCGGAATGCGAGCGGCTGGCGGCGCTATGCGCGCTACCCCCTCAAGGTCTGGGGCCTGCCAGAGTTTGTTCAGCCTGATGTGGTCTTGGTTGATGGTCGTTTTCGCACTGGCTGCGCTTTGGCAGCAGCACTAAGCACCACGAGACCGATCACGGTCCTGTTCGACGATTACACGCCGCGCAAGCACTATCACCGGGTTGAGGATCTGATTGGCGCCCCTCGACGGATTATCGGTCGAATGGCCGAATTCGAGGTAGAGCCGATGGTCCTCAAGCCCGAGATCTTGTTGACAATTATAGAGATGATGACACGGCCCTGATGCCGCCACGACATAGAGAAGGATGATAAAAATGTTGGAAATCAAAAACCTGCACGTCGATCTTGAAGAAGAGGACAAGACCATCCTCAAGGGTGTGAACCTGACCGTCGAGGCTGGCAAGGTGCATGCGATCATGGGGCCGAACGGCTCTGGCAAATCCACATTATCCTATGTTCTCTCGGGGCGCGATGGTTACAAGGTGACCCAAGGCAGCGCCACGCTCTCTGGCGTTGACTTGCTTGATATGGAGCCAGAAGAGCGCGCGGCGGCAGGGTTGTTTCTCGCATTCCAGTATCCGGTGGAAATCCCCGGCGTGGGCAACATGACCTTCTTGCGCACCGCCGTGAATGCGCAGCGCAAGGCGCGTGGCGAGGACGAGATGAGTGCAGCAGATTTCCTCAAACTTGTGCGGGAAAAGGCCAAAACCCTGCAGATCGACGCCGAGATGCTGAAACGCCCCGTCAATGTAGGCTTTTCCGGTGGTGAGAAAAAGCGAAATGAAATTCTCCAGATGGCCATGCTGGAGCCCAAGATGTGCATCTTGGACGAGACTGACTCGGGCTTGGATGTGGATGCGATGAAGCTGGTGGCGGACGGGGTGAACGCTCTGCGGGATGCCGGACGCGGTTTCCTTGTCATTACGCACTACCAGCGTCTGCTTGACCACATCAAACCGGACGTAGTTCACATCATGTCTGATGGCCGGATCATCAAGACAGGTGGCCCGGACCTCGCCCTTGAGGTAGAGCAGAACGGGTACGCCGACATTCTGTCGGAGGGCGTGTAATGGCTGCGCCGCAAGCAAAGCNGGACGTGGTTGAGGCGCGATTGAGTGCGTTGACCCTGCCGGAGGGGGGCAAGTGGATCACAACAGCCCGTGAGGCCGCTTTGCGGCGGTTGAGAACATTGGGATTGCCGGACCGCCGTGACGAATATTGGAAATTCACCCGACCCGACACACTGGTGCAAGCCAATGCGCCGGAAGCCGCCTTGTTACAAGGGGCCGAGGAACCAGAGGGTTTTGACGCGGTCAATCGCCTGAAACTGGTGTTTGTGGATGGGGTGTTCGATNCCNAGGCAAGTGATGATCTNGCACTCGACGGCGTGCGGATCGAGCGACTAAGTGAGGCTGCAAAAACCGATATCCATTGGGCGCGCGACCTCTATGGCGTTCTGGAAGAGCGCGGACAGAGCCCCGTTCCCCGTTCCCTCGCGGCATTCAACACGGCCTTTGCAAGTGATGGGATGCTGATCCATGTAACGGGTCGTCCGAGCAAGGCTATAAATCTGATTTATATCCATAAATCAAAGACTTCAGACGCGGTATTGCACCATGTGATCAAGCTGGAGACCGGAGCTGAGCTGACCATTCTTGAGAGTGGTCCGGCGGCGGCGCGGCTCAACAAGGTCATGGAAGTCGANATCGCGGATGAGGCGACATTTCACCACATTTGCACCCAAGGCCGAGATCACGAGCGGCGCGCGGTCACGCATCTTTTTGCNCGGCTGGCGGCGCAGAGCACGTTCAAATCCTTTACCATGACAGCCAATGGAAAGATGACACGCAATGAATGCGTGATCGAACTGACCGGCGATGACGCTGTGGCCCATGTGGCGGGCGCTGCTATGGGGGATGGTGATTTTCATCAGGATGACACGGTGTTCGTCACCCATGATGCGCTGCGGTGTGAGAGCCGTCAGGTGTTCAAGAAAGTCTTGCGCAAGGGCGCGACCGGCGTATTTCAGGGTAAGATTCTGGTCAAACCGGGCGCGCAGAAAACCGATGGATATCAGATCAGCCAGGCGCTTTTGCTGGATGAGGACAGTCAGTTTCTAGCTAAACCAGAGCTGGAAATCTANGCTGACGATGTGGCCTGTTCGCATGGCTCGACCTCGGGCGCAATTGACGAGGACGCGCTCTATTATCTGCGTGCGAGGGGGATTCCAAAGTCATTGGCGACGGACCTGCTGACATTGTCGTTCTTGGCTGAAGCTGTTGAGGAAATCGAAGACGAGACCCTGCGTGAGGAAATCAACGGTCAGCTGGCTGGCTGGCTGGAGCGCAGGCGCCGCTGATGCCGGTCACAACAGACCTCGTCGCCACCTATCGCGGTCCACGCCGGGTGGTGCGGCGCTTGCTCGCCATGGGACCGCGTGAGGATCGCGCGCTGGTGATCTTGATCGCGGCCTGCGTTGTTGTGTTCGTTGCACAATGGCCGCGGCTGGCGCGCGAGGCACATTTCACAGGGCAGGAGTTGAACCCCATGTTGGGGGGTGCGTTGCTGGCGTGGATCTTCTTTGCGCCGCTCATTTTCTATGCTTTGGCGCTGATATGCCATGGCATTGCGCGGCTGTTTGGCGGTCGCGGTTCGGCCTATGATGCGCGGGTTGCGCTTTTCTGGGCGTTTCTGGCGGCAAGTCCTCTCATTCTTTTGCATGGGCTCGTGGCAGGATTTGTCGGGCCAGGACCGGGATTGCAGGCTGTTGGTCTCTTGTGGTTGCTGGTGTTCTTGTGGTTTTGGATGTCGGGTATGATCGAGGCGGGATGGAGCAAGGCATGACCCAGGCGCAATTCAAGGCGCTCTTGATAGAAACCCTGTTTCGCCCGCGTGACGCTGCGCGGGCGCTGATGGGTTTCGGGCTCCCGCAAAAGATCTTGTGGATGGCTTTGGTGCTGATGTCTGTGCTGAATGCCATCGTCTATTCCGTATCGTTGCGCCTCTCGCCTCCGACGGATCCCACCGCCGTGACGATCATGCCGCCTGCGTTCCATTCCCCCCTGCTCTTTACGCTTTTCTTGTTTGGGGCGCTCGCCATCACCGTATTTGCTCTGTTCTGGGTGGGTCGATCGCTTGGCGGCAAGGCGCGGATGGAGGATGTGCTGGTCTTGATCTGCTGGTTGCAGGTGCTGCGACTGATCCTGCAAATGGCGGTCGCCGTTCTTGTTTTGACTGTGCCTTCGGCTGCGGTTCTGTTGATCTTTCTGTCTTCAATCTGGGGGATCTACATTCTGATCGGCTTTGTCGATACCGCGCATCGCTATGATAACATGCTGAAATCTGCTGGTGTGATTGTACTCTCCATCGCCGCGATGGCGGTAGGATTGACCATTCTGCTAAGCTTTATCGGCGTGGCTGCAATGGGAGGAGCATGATATGCTCGATGTTGAAAAAATTCGTGCCGACTTCCCAATCCTTGGACGAGAAGTGAACGGCAAGCCATTGGTTTATCTCGACAATGGAGCATCTGCCCAAAAACCGCAGGTTGTCATAGATGCCGTCACCAAGGCGTATTCGATGGAATATGCCAATGTGCATCGCGGGCTACACTATCTGAGCAACCTCGCAACCGAGAAATACGAGGCGGTTCGTGGTATCGTCGCACGGTTTCTGGGTGTCGCGGATGAGGATCAGATCATTTTCAATTCTGGCACCACCGAGGGCATCAATATGGTCGCCTATGGTTGGGCCATGCCGCGGATGCAGCCCGGCGACGAGATTATTCTCAGCATTATGGAACATCACGCCAATATCGTGCCTTGGCATTTTCTGCGGGAACGGCAGGGGGTGGTGCTCAAATGGGTGGATGTGGATGCGCGCGGGGGACTTGATCCACAAAAGGTCATTGATGCCATCACGCCAAGAACAAAACTGATTGCAATTACACATCTTTCCAATGTGTTGGGGACCAAAGTTGATGTGAAGGCGATTTGCGATGCGGCGCATGCCCATGGCGTGCCGGTGCTCGTCGATGGCTCTCAGGCAGCGGTGCACATGCCCGTCAACCTCGATGAGATGGGCTGTGATTTCTATGCGATTACGGGCCACAAGCTCTATGGGCCGTCGGGCTCTGGCGCGATCTATGTGCACAAGGATCGTATGGCTGAAATGCGTCCCTTCATGGGGGGCGGTGACATGATCCGCGAGGTGACGCGCGACAGCGTGACCTATAACGATCCACCGATGAAGTTCGAGGCGGGAACGCCCGGTATCGTGCAGACCATCGGGCTTGGCGTGGCGCTTGAGTATATGATGGGCGTTGGGATGCATGCGATCAGCGCTCACGAGGATGATCTGAGCCGATATGCTCAAGAGCGCCTTGCGGGGCTCAACTGGATCAACGTCCAGGGTAGCATGCCGGACAAGGCCGCGATCTTCTCCTTCACAATGCAAGGGGCTGCGCATGCCCATGATATATCGACCAT
>JGI25322J35698_1001207_pt1 | contig 18207 bp, 20 predicted proteins | sample AutmiccBRH37_all_FD_35698 | JGI IMG/M metagenome (IMG submission 35698) | reverse complement strand
AGGGCTTGAAAGCCACCGTCTTCAGACTCGAAAGAGAGCAAGAAGACATGGCCAATAACAGACTCAAACTCACCCAAACCAATGTTCAGCGCCTTATCAGGGCGCATGACGGGGCAAAAAAGGTGCGCCACTGGGACACTGAGGTCCCGAAACTGTTTTTGGCCATCACGCCGAAGGGGAGCGCAGCCTACAAGCTCCAGATCGTGAAACCCGACGGCAGCAAGACAGACGCGAAACTGATCGCCGCAAATGACGGCTCTCCCGAAATTGCCCGCGCCATGGCCATGAAAGAATTAGGCCGGATGGCGATGGGAGAAGCAGACCTGGTCACCCGCAAACGGAAAACCAAGGAAGCGGCCGAGAAGGAAAAGACTTCCACGTTTGCCGCCCTCGCCACCCGGTTCATGGCGACGCCCGAGAAATCCCCACCTCGGGTCAAGCAACGCACCTATGATGAACGCGACAGGCTATTGAGAGTCCATATCCTGCCTTCGCTTGGGGAAGAACAATTCCGGCAGATTACCAGGGCGCAGATCCGCGAACTCGTTCGCGCGATCCAGGCCGAGGCAGCCAAGCACCCCCGCGCCAGGGAAGGCAGCAATCCCGGCGCAAAACTCGCCAATGAATGCCAGGGTGTTATCCGTGCGGTGTTCAACTGGGCCATCGAAGAAGAACTGGCAGATATGAACCCGGGCACCTTCCGGAAACTGTTCAAGGACACACCCGACAAACGCTCCCAGATGCCTGACGGGGCGCTGAAGCTCATGTGGGACGCATTGAACGAAGAACTGCGACGCGACGAGGGACGTCACGGCTGGGGATCCGCGCTGGCCATCATGCTACATGCCCACACCTTGCAAAGGCCCGCCGAAATTGTTGCTGCCCGGCGCGACCAGTTCGACTGGACGCACGGAAAGGAAATGTGGCGCATCCCGGCCGGCCAGACAAAAACAAACGAGGTTTACGAGGTGCCGCTGTCACCTCAGGCAGCCGCGCTGTTCCGCGAAGCACTCTCCAAACACAGGTCGCCATGGGTGTTTCCGAACAAAGCGGGCGATGATCACATTCGCCACGACGGTCCGAAACAGCGCTGGATGAGAATACGCAACAAGCTGGTGGCGGAGGCCCGGAAAGTCGATGAGCCCTGCCCACTCGACGGCGTTCAACTCTATGACTGCCGGCGCCTCGGCCGGACCCTTCTGGTACGAGAGCTCGGAGTGTCACCCGTGATCGCCGAGGCGTGTATCAATCACGCGCCCGACCGATCAATGCACACGCGTTATGATGTGGGTGAGAATATTGACGATGTTCGCCGAGCGATGGAGTTGTGGGGCGACGAGGTGGAACGGCTTGTCGGTAAACACTCGCGAATAGCGATGTTGACCATTTCGAGAAACGCATGAAGGCAGTGAAGTGTTAGGGTATGATGATCCGGCTTGGACGCTAAAATCCGGCGGCGATTTTGACCTTGCCACCATGGCACAGGCCGACGTTACGGGCAAACTCGGCGGGAGATTGCCCATTGTGAGCCATGTGAGGCCGGCTCTCATTGTAGTCGCGTCTCCATGCCTCGATCAGCCGCTTTGATTCCACCAGGGAAGCAAACCAATTGATGTTCAGGCACTCGTCACGCAGCGATCCATTGAAGGACTCAATGTGGGCATTGTCCGTAGGGGTGCCGGGGCGCGAGAAGTCCATTTTGACCTTGTGATGATATGCCCAGAGATCCACGGTCTGTCCGGTAAATTCGGCGCCATAGCACGTTCGGAACGCTTCCTGGTTCGATCTGATTTTGCTCGAACAGGGAGTGACCATGGCAGACTGAAGGTCTTCTATTGTGAAGGTACCAGCCCCACGAAAGGAGACCGAGACCGCCATGATCACCAACCATATTATTCCAGAAGACGCCGTGCTTGTCGCCATCGACATTGCCAAAGCCCGCAATGATGTGCTCATCGAAGTGCGCGGTAACAAGCGGCGTAAACGGCTCGTCGTGTTGAACACACGCGCCGAGCATGATCGCTTCATTGACATGCTGACTTCATTCGATCGCCCGATCATCGCCGGTTTCGAGGCGACGGGTAACTATCACCGTGCGCTGGCCTGGCGCCTGCTCGATGCCGGGTTTGATACACGGCTCATTTCATCCATGGCACTCGCCCGAACCCGCGAAGCGATCCACAATGGATGGGACAAGAATGATCCCAAAGATGCGCAGGTCATCCTGCATATGCTCTCAACCGGCCTCAGCCAGTACTATCAGGATCCACTCGTCGCGGGCATTTCCGACATACAGGAACTGTCGAAGACGCATGAGATGGTTTCGAAGGCCAAGACTGAGACGCTGCATCGCATCCTCACCCACTACCTGCCTCTGTATTTTCCTGAGATCGAACGGTTCCGGAACGGATCGCGCAATGACTGGTTCTTTGCTTTCCTCGAGCAGTTTCCGACGCCTGCATCGGTCATCGCGCATGACAAGGACGCCTTCATTTCCGCCGCATGGGACGTCGTTGGACGCAAGGTCTCGAAGGCTCGCCTGATTGCGGACATCTACGAAACAGCAACAGAATCAATCGCTTTGCCGATTCCGATCGACAGCAAGGCGGTTGTCATGTTCCGCATGGTCCTTGCCGAGATCCGAAGCCTGATCCGTCAACGTGATCAGATCGAAGCCGAGGCCGAAGCGCTGCTGGGCGACACGCCTGACTATGTCGCACTCAAGCAAGTGCCTGGAATCGGCCCGATCAATGCGTTGACCATTCTGGCAGAAGCCGGTGACCTGCGCCGGTTTGGTCATCATCGTCAGTTCCTGAAATTTTGCGGCCTTGACCTCGCAACCCACCAGTCGGGTACATTCCGGGGACAGACCAAGCTTGCCAAGTTCGGCAACGCGCGCCTGCGCCGGTCTCTCTGGATGGCCGCCAATGTCGCCATTCGTCAGAGGGAAAACAGTTTCCGGGACAAGTACGCGCGCTACATCGCTAAGGATCCGACAAATCCGGATCTGAAGCGTAAAGCGCTCACAGCCGTTACCGCCAAGATGGCCCGCGTGGTTCACGCCGTCATCAAAAGTGGAACCCCCTACCGTCCCTTCTTCCAAGGGGCGGAGCCGAGAGGAAGAACCCCTGTCTGAAGGGCCGTTGAGGCACGTGAAAACGCGACCTCGTAGATAATGTTCGGGTCTTCCGCTCGGATCGGCATCCCGTGTTAAGGACGGTGAGGACCAGCGAAATATGCTCGTGTGGATCCTGTGTTTGCTATGGCCGAGAGCTCTTCCAATAGAAGCGGAAGTCCCTCGGCAATTGACAAATCAAGCCGCGGAGACATTCTGCGGATAGAAGGCTTTTTGCCTGCTGGTCTGATCGCGCTCCGTACGTAGGACGTTGTCGGCAAACAATGCCTTCGGAGCGCCGCGTAAATAGACCAGCCGGTTTAAGACCCTTGCCACATCCTCGCCCCTCAGGCGCGATCCGACTTCGATGGCAAGACATTCACGGGAGTAGATATCGATCACTGTCAGCAAGCGGATCTTTGCGCTGCATGACAGCTGATCGTGCACGAAGTCCAGGCTCCATGCCTCGTTCAGTCCTGAGGGCTGACAGCGCGCTTCCCGATGAACCGCCATCTTCCGCCTGCGGGGCCGCTTTGCCCGCATACACAGGTGAGAACGCCGGTGCAATAATCCACCACACGAACGGCGATATAGTATCGCTTTGGCCGGAGCAAAACTCCGCCACTGATAGGCTCCCGGTTTTGTTCGGGGGATAAGGTGAAGAGTGTGGATTTGTATGGTCGTGTTCGTCGTTCAGTTCTGGTTGATGGGATGAGCCGACGGGAGGCAGCGCGTTTTTTTGGGATCGACCGGCGAACGGTCGACAAGATGCTGACCTTTTCGGTTCCGCCTGGATATCGGCGCAGTCAGCCGGTCCGGCGCCCGAAGCTTGATCCGTTTGTCGGTGTGATTGATGCGATCCTTGAGGCGGACAAGACTGTTCCGCGCAAGCAGAAGCACACATCGAAGCGGGTGTTCGAGCGGTTACGTGACGAACATGGGTTTTCTGGCGGCATCACGATTGTGAAGGACTATATCTTCGCGGCAAAGCAACGCCAGCGGGAGATGTTTGTGCCGCTGGTGCATCCGCCCGGGCATGCTCAGGCGGACTTTGGTGAAGCGCTCGCCGTCATCGGCGGAGTTGAACGCAAGATCCATTTTCTGGTGATGGAGCTCGCCCATTCGGATGCCTGCTTCCTGAAGGCGTATCCGGCAGAGACCACAGAAGCGTTCTGCGATGCGCATGTGTCGGCGTTTGATTTCTTCGGCGGCGTGCCGGTCTCGATTCTTTACGACAACACACGGATCGCGGTTGCCCGCATTCTGGGCGACGGGACACGCAAGCGCACGCGGGTGTTCTCGGAACTGGTCTCCCATTATTTGTTTACTGATCGCTTTGGCCGCCCCGGCAAAGGGAACGACAAGGGCAAGGTCGAAGGGATGGTGGGATACACCCGCCGCAACTTCATGGTGCCGAGACCCCGGTTCATCAGCTTTGATGATCTCAACACCCATCTGGCAGACCAGTGCCGCAAGCGGATGGGAGACAGGCTACGCGGCCACAAGGATACGACTGGGGAACGGTTCTTGGCGGATGCAGCACAGCTGCGGCCTTTGCCTGCAGTGCCCTATGACGCCTGTGACAAACAATCGGTGCGGGTCAGCTCCCTGTCCCTGGTCCGCTATCGCGGTAATGATTACTCTGTTCCGACAGCCTATGGCCACCAACAGGTCCTGGAACGTGGTTATGTACATGACGTGGTGATCGCCAGCGGGACGCAGGTGATCGCGCGCCATCCAAGATCGTGGGAGAAGGAAGACTATATCTTCGACCCATTGCACTATCTGGCATTGATCGAGCAGAAAACAAACGCACTTGATCAGGCCGCACCGTTGGCTGACTGGGACCTGCCGGACGCGTTCACCACTCTGCGACGTTTGCTTGAGGCCCGCATGGGCAAAGCTGGCAAGCGCGAGTTCGTCCAGATTCTACGCCTGCTGGAGACCTTCCTGGTGGCGGATGTCGAAGCCGGGATCGACAGCGCTCTGGAGCGCGGCACCATTGGCTTTGATGCCGTCAAGCACCTGGTCCTTTGCCGGATCGAACGCAGGCCGCCGAGGCTGGACATGTCGGTGTATCCGTATCTGCCAAAAGCGCATGTCGCAGCCACATCGGCTGGCGATTACCTGGCGCTGCTGACGGCCGGCAGGTCATGACCGATACACCGCAATTATTGCTCGGCCATCATCTGAAGTCGCTGCGGCTGCCGACCTTCCTGCGCGAGTATGACCGACAAGCCAAACAGTGCTCCAGCGAAGGCGTTGACCACACGCGCTATCTGTTGCGGCTGGCCGAGCTCGAACTGATCGACCGGGAACGGCGCATGGTGGAGCGACGGATAAAGGCTGCGAAGTTCCCGACCACCAAGAGCCTCGACAGCTTTGGTAATCATCCCCGAAATTAAGGGACTTGAAAACTGGACTTCTCCGGCTTTGATAAAGCACGGAGACGACAATGAAGAAATCGAGATTTACCGACGCACAGATCCTCGCAATCCTGAAGCAGGGCGAAGGCGGTGTGCCCGTTGCGGACCTCTGCCGCGAGCATGGGATTAGCAACGCGACCTATTACAACTGGCGAGCCAAGTACGGCGGGATGGATGCAGCGATGCTGTCCGAGATGAAATCCATGGCCGAGGAAAACCGGCGGCTAAAGAAGATGTATGCCGAAATGGCGATGCAGAATGAGCTCTTGAAGGATGCCCTTGGAAAAAAGTAGCAAGGCCGTCTCAGCGACGCGAGATGGCCAAAGAGGCTGTTTGGACCTGTCCCGGTTTGATTCCGACCTTGATAGACGATTATCTACATTCAAGGAGACAGGACGATGGGACATGTACACACAGAAGAGTTTAAGCGTGAGGCGGTTCGGCTGGCGAAGACCAGCGTCCTGACGCGCAAGCAGGTTGCAGCAGATTTGGGGATCGGGCTTTCGACGCTGGGTAAGTGGATTTCGGCTTATCGGCCAGAGGCGCCAGCGGACCTGCCATCGGCGGATATGCTGAAGGAGGTTGAACAGCTTCGCCGGGAGAACCGCATTCTGAAGGAGGAGCGGGACATCCTAAAAAAAGCGACGGCGTTCTTCGCAAGCCAGAAGTGAAGCGTTTCGCTTTCATTGAGACTTGGAGGAACGCCTGGCCGATTGAGCAGATGTGCCGTGTGTTGAAGGTGACGTCGCGGGGATACCGGGCCTGGCGATCCCGGCAGATGAGCAAACGTCAGCGCAGAGATCTTGTGATCCTGGCGCATATCCGTGAGCAGCACGGTCTTGCACTGGGCAGTTATGGCCGTCCGCGCATGACCGAAGAGCTGTAAGAGCTTGGTTTGGATGTCGGCCATCGGCGTGTCGGTCGATTGATGCGGGAAAACGCCATTTCTGTTGTCCGTACGCGCAAGTACAAGGCAACGACCGATAGCAATCACCGGTTCAATATCTCACCAAACCTGCTGGACCGGGATTTCACCGCGAGTGGCCCCAACCGGAAATGGGCGGGTGATATCTCCTATATCTGGACCCGCGAGGGATGGCTCTATCTGGCCGTGATCATTGATCTGTATTCCAGGCGCGTCGTCGGCTGGGCGGTCAGCAATCGTATGAAGAAGGACCTTGCGATCCGCGCACTCGACATGGCGATCAATCTGCGTCAGCCACCACCGGGCTGTATTCACCACACCGATCGCGGCAGCCAATATTGCAGTCATGACTATCAGAAAAGCCTGCGCGATCAGGGCTTTCAGGTGTCGATGAGCGGCAAAGGAAATTGTTAGGATAATGCGGCCGTTGAGACCTTCTTCAAATCTCTGAAAGCCGAACTGATCTGGCGGCAAACATGGACGACAAGGACAGAAACCGAGGCCGCGCTCTTCCAATATATCAACGCCTTCTACAACCCGCGCCGTCGGCACTCAGCCCTCGGATGGAAAAGCCCCTTGGCATTTGAAAGAAAGGCCGCTTAACTGAGACTCAAGGTCGGAACGAAAGCGTGACAGGTCCAGTCTGGATTTCTCCAATTCCGGCATTCACTATTCAGCTCCAGATCGGCAGATTAGAGCCAATAGCAGCGAGTCGTGGAGGTCTGATCGAATGACGGCGACGCTCCATTCGAGCCTTTCAGAGCATCCGTTTTTTAAGTCATCTTCTCCGGAATTGGCATAGTGCTTTATTGAAGCCGCGGCTCATGACGCGCACGACCAGACCCTATCGAGCCTTGCAAGACCCCTCAATCCGTTCCGACCGTTTGCGACTTTCCCAACTATCAGAAATTAGCGCGAAATCAGAGGATTGGACCTGTCAGCAACGACAGGAGCCACTCCCCCGATGTCCGCACCCGCCCGAACGCTTGAGACCGACCAACGACGCGTATCCATGCTGCGGTCTGCCTGCGAAGGCGCGGTGCGGGCAGCGCTGGACGCTGATGACGTCATCGAAATCCTCGCCAACCCTGATGGCTCGATCTGGATTGAACGGGCGGGGCGAGGGGTCGAGGTCAGTCCCGACAGGATTTCAGTCACCGCGCGCGAACGGATCATCCGCCTTGTCGCGAGCAGCATAGGCGAGGCCTGTGATCGGTCCGCCCCGATCGTCTCTGCCGAACTCCCCGGCAGCGGCGAGCGGTTTGAAGGGCTTCTCCCACCTGTCTCGACCGCGCCATGCTTTTCGATCCGCAAGCCCGCGACGACGCCTTTTTCAATTGGCGACTATGTCACCCAGGGCGCGCTGGCTCCGGCGCTGGCACAGGCGCTCAAGGACGCGATTGCGACGCATGCGAACATCCTGATCGCGGGCGGCACGTCCTCCGGCAAGACGACCTTCACGAATGCCTTGCTGCCAGAAGCCTCACTCCACGACGACCGCATCGTCATCCTCGAAGACACGCGCGAGCTGCGCTGCGCCGCGCCCAATGTGGTTCAACTCAGAACCCATCGCGGCGCCGCGAGCCTGCGGGACCTCGTCCGCTCCACGCTGCGCCTGCGGCCTGACCGGATCATTGTCGGCGAGGTGCGCGGGGCCGAAGCGCTTGACCTCCTTAAGGCCTGGAACACGGGCCATCCCGGCGGGATCACAACGCTTCACGCGAACTCCGCCCATGGCGGGCTGGCCCGGCTTGAACAGCTGACGCTCGAAGCGACACCGCGCGCGCCCTTCGATCTGATCGCAGAGGCCATCGATGTCGTCGTGTTCATGAGCCGCGCGGGCGGCCAGCGGCGCGTCGAGGAGGCGCTCCGCGTCACCGGCTTTGACGGCGAGGGGTATCAGACCGCCCCGCTTGTCTCCCGTTCCCTGTCCCTCGTCCAACATGGAGAAACCCAATGACGCTCTACAACCACCTTCAGACCGTGAACCGAACGGTACAGGTCGCGGCCTGTATCGGCCTCGGCCTCATGATCGCAGGCCCGGCCCATGCGGCAGACTCCGGCATGCCCTGGGAAGGCCCGCTTGATCAGATCCTGACTTCGATCGAGGGCCCGGTCGCGCGCATCGTGGCGGTGATCATCATCACCCTAACGGGGCTTACGCTGGCCTTTGGCGAGACCAGCGGCGGCATGCGCAAGCTGATCCAGATCGTGTTCGGGCTGTCCATCGCCTTTGCCGCGACCTCGTTCTTCCTGACCTTCTTCAGCTTCGGCGGCGGAGCGCTTGTCTAGCAGGCTGCTGAAAAAGGTCTCGTTTTGCTTTGCGAAGCATGATTCTCTCTTTTGTGTGGAGAGGGAGGCAGAGATGCGTGGTGAAGATCGGACGACGGATCAGTTGTTTTCGTATGTGAACGTAGAAGACCGGATCGCATCGGATCATCCTCTGCGGCAGATACGGCAGCTGGTAAATGACGCGCTGAAGGCTCTGGACGCAGATTTTACGGCACTTTACGCGCAGGATACCGGTCGCCCGTCGATCGCGCCGGAGCGTCTGTTGCGGGCGATGCTGTTGCAGGCGATCTATTCGATCCGGTCTGAGCGCCAGCTGATGGAGCGGCTTGAGTTCGATCTCCTGTTTCGCTGGTTTGTCGGGCTCGGGCCCGATGAGCCGACCTGGGACGCCTCGACGTTTTCAAAGAACCGCGACCGCCTTCTGGATGGGGATATCGCCGCAAAGTTCCTCAACGCCGTCCTGTCGCTTCGGCGAGTGAAGAAGCTGTTGTCGCGTGAGCACTTCAGTGTGGATGGCACCCTGATTGAGGCCTGGGCCAGTACCAAGAGCTTCCGTCCGAAGGATACCGATAGCGGCGGTGGTCCGGATAGTGGAGGTGGTGGTCGCAATGCACCGCACGACTTCCACGGCGAGAAGCGGTCGAACCAGACGCATGCCTCATCGACCGATCCCGATGCTCGGCTCTATCGCAAGGGCCGGGGCAAGCCGGCTCAGTTATGCTACATGGGGCACGTCCTCATGGAGAACCGGCAAGGCCTCGCCGTAGCGACACAACTGACCCATGCAACCGGCAGAGCCGAACGCGAGGCGGCCCTCGAGATGATCAGGAAACGCAAGGTTAAACGCGGCGCCACACTTGGTGCCGACAAAGGCTACAATGCCTGGACCTTCAAGCGCGATCTGGAGCAGGCCGGTGTCAGGCCGCATGTCGCCCTGAAGTCCGAGACCGGGAGGTGCGGCCTGCCCATCAAGACCCCCGAGGGCTATGAGGTCTCCCAGCGCATCCGCAAAAGGATCGAGGAGATCTTCGGGTGGACGAAGACAACTGGCGGCTATGCCAAGACGAAGTTCAGGGGAAAGCGGCGCGTTGCCCTCGGCTTCGATATCGCCATCGCCGCCTACAATCTCGTCCGACTACCGAAGCTACTTGCGGGGGCCGCAGCATGAACGCCACCATCGCCGCTGCTATAGGTCAGCGCATAATCCGTAGAAAGATGGTCTATGCCGAAAGAGTGACCTCAATGCCGGCGGAAACGCGCGTCCCGACGCCAAAACGGCGAAAAAAAGTCTCACAGACCCCAAAAAATCTATACTCCACAACGTGCAAACAGGCTTTTTCAGCAGCCTGCTAGTGGCTGACGGCTATGAAATCCCGCTCCATCGCTCGCTGACCGAGCCGATCCTGATGGCGGGCGCGCCCCGCACGGCCGCCATCGCCATCGGGACGCTCGCCGCTGCTGTCGGCCTGGGCCTCCAGCTCTGGATACCGGGCCTTGTTCTCTGGGCGGTCGGGCATTCGGCAGCGGTGTTCATGGCGCGCTCTGATCCGGATTTCATGGCCGTTGCCGGCCGGAGCACGCGGCACAAGGAGCATCTGACATGCTGAACCTGAAAGAATACGCAGAGACCCTGGTCCTACTGGCCGACTACCTGCCCTGGGCCTGTCTCGTCGCGCCGGGCGTCGTCCTCAACAAGGATGGCAGCTTCCAGACCACGTTCCGCTATCGCGGCCCTGACCTCGAAAGCTCGACAGACGAAGAACTCGTTTCCGTGATGGCGCGGGTCAATAATGTGCTGCGCCGGTTCGGCTCGGGCTGGGCGCTGTTCTTCGAAGCGCAGCGCCATGAAGTGCATGATTATCCGGAGGCTGAGTTCCCCGACGCGCTGTCATGGCTCGTCGATCAGGAACGGGCATTACAAGCCGAAGAAGCCGGAACCCGGTTCGAAAGTGCCTACTATCTGACCCTGCTCTGGCTCCCACCCGCCGATGCCACGGGCCGGGCCGAGAAAGCCCTGATCCAGCGCGCCGAGACCGAAGACGCGGCGACCTGGCGTCATCGCCTGGAGACCTTCCAGCAACATGCCGCCCGCGTCTTCGATCTCCTCTCCACCTGTCTCGCCGAAATCGCAAAGCTCACCGATGACGAGACGCTGACTTATCTGCATTCGACGATTTCCACGAAGCGCCATCCGGTCGTGAGGCCCGAGTTGCCCGTCTTCCTGGACGCCATTCTCGCCGATGAACCCTTCGCCGGTGGCCTCGAACCCATGATCGGTGACGCGCATTTGCGCACGCTGACCATTCTCGGCTTTCCGGCCTCAACGCTTCCCGGCATTCTCGATGAGCTCAACCGGCAGGGCTTTGCCTATCGCTGGGCGACGCGGTTCATCGCGATGGACAAAGCCGAGGCCGAGAAAGTCCTCGGCAAAAAACGCCGGCACTGGTTCGCCAAGCGCAAATCGATCGGCGCGGTCCTGCGCGAGACCCTGTTCAATGAACAAGCCGCCCTCGTTGACAATGACGCCGACAACAAGGCTGCCGACGCCGATGCGGCTTTGCAAGAGCTTGGCTCCGATCTTGTCTCCTATGGCTATGTCACCACGACCATCACCGTTGCCGATCCCGACCGGCGCACCGTCGATGACCATATCCGAATTGCCGAGCGCATCGTGAATGGCCGCGGCTTTACCGCGATCCGCGAGACGCTGAACGCCGTCGATGCCTGGCTCGGCTCATTGCCCGGCCATCCATACGCCAATGTCCGCCAGCCGATCCTGCACACGCTGAACCTTGCCCATATGGTGCCGCTCTCGGCGGTCTGGGCGGGCGAGGAGACCAATCGCCATCTCAACGCCCCGGCGCTGATCCAGGCGCAGACCGATGGCACGACGCCGGTCCGGCTGAACCTGCATATCGGCGATGTCGGGCATACGCTTGTGGTCGGCCCGACCGGCGCGGGGAAGTCGGTGCTCCTGTCGCTGCTTGCCCTGCAATGGAAGCGCTATGAAGGCGCGCAGGTCTTCCTCTTTGAAAAGGGCCGTTCGGCCCGCGCCGCAACGCTCGCCATGGGCGGCGCACATATCGATCTCGGCGGTGCCCGCGCCCCGAGCCTTCAGCCGCTGAAGGACATCGACACCGGACACGGGGCGAGCTTTGCCGCCGACTGGCTGGCGGGCCTGTGCACCCATGAAGGCGTGGCCATGACGCCGGAGCTCAAGGCCCGGCTCTGGGAAGCGATCCAGTCTCTCAGCTCAGCGCCTGAGTCCGAGCGGACGCTGACAGGCCTCAGCCTGATGCTGCAGGACGAGACGCTCAAATCCGCTCTGCATCCGTTCACGCTGGAAGGCCCGCATGGACGGCTTCTGGATGCTGATCATGAAAGCCTCAGTCTCGCGGACACCGCCACCTTCGAAATGGAAGAGCTGATGCACGCCAAAGGCGCGGTGGTACCCGTGATCACCTACCTGTTCCACCGGCTTGAGGCCCGGTTCACCGGCAAACCAACGCTGCTCATCCTAGATGAGGCCTGGCTGTTCATGGATGATCCGATGTTCGCGGCGCGCATCCGCGAATGGCTGAAGACCCTGCGAAAAAAGAACGTGTCCGTCGTGTTCGCCACGCAGAGCCTGGCCGACATCGCGAACTCAAGCATTGCGCCAGCGCTCGTCGAGTCCTGCCCGACACGGATATTCCTGCCCAATGAACGCGCGCAGGAACCGCAGTCCCGCGAGACCTATCACCGGTTCGGCCTCAACGCCCGCCAGATCGAACTGATCAGCCGGGCCACCCCGAAGCGCGATTATTATCACCAGTCGCCGCTGGGTGCGCGCGTGTTCGACCTCGGCCTCGGGCCGATCGCGCTCTCGATCTGCGGTGCGTCCTCGCCCGACGATCAGGCCATGCTCGACCGCATCTGGGCCGAGACGGAAGGCGACGGGTTCGCGGCCTGCTGGCTGATCGAGAAGGGCCTGCCCTGGGCGGCTGAGCTGCTCACCCGCTGGCCCGGACATGCGCCGGAGTCCGAAGCGCACGCGCCCTTCAATCCCGCCCACATCCTCGCAGCCGAATAGGAACCCCCGATGAAACGTCTTCTCTCCTCCGTCCTCATCTGCGCCGCGCCGCTTTCTATCCTCATCGCGCCGCCAGCTTCGGCCCAATGGACGGTCTATGACCCCGCCAATCACATCCAGAACATCTACCAGGCCGTCCGCTCCCTTCAGGAGGTGAACCAGCAAATCCAGCAGCTCACCCATGAGATCGAGATGCTGGAGAACATGGCGCGCGATCTCGAAGCGCTGCCTGACAGTATTGGACTTGTACCGGTTTTGTGCCGGTCACTTGAGAGTTAAACACTCATACAAGGAGACCGAAGAGATGATGAAGCATACAGAAGATTTCAAACAGGAAGCGGTTCGCATTGCGCTGACCAGTGGATTGTCCCGGCGGCGTGTGGCTGCTAATTTGGGTGTCGGATTGTCGACGCTGGGCAAGCAGGTGACCGCCGAACTCAACAAGGGTGAGGCGCGCAACACTCTGGCCCGGGCCGTTGCCTTCCACCGCCTTGGCCGGTTCCGAGATCGGGGCCAAGAAAACCAGCAAACTCGCGCTGCCGCGCTCAATCTTGTGACGGCGGCAATCATTTTGTTCAATTGTCGATATCTCAACCGGGCCGTGGGCGCACTCAACCTCCGCGCAATGCCTGATCATGCAGAGGCGCTGCGGCAATTGTCCCCGCTGGGCTGGGATCATATCAATCTGACTGGCGACTATGTTTGGTCTGACGTCGGCAATTTTGATGATGATGGGCTTTTACCGCTGAAAATCACCGCAAAGTGATCAGCTTGCATGGCCCTTCCGTGAATCTGTGTCCCAATAATGCACTGAGGCCTCCAGGGGGATGGTTGGCTGGTCGACGAGCCGGTCGGGCAACTGTTGGGACAATGCCGCGATGGAGAGCTTCTTCTCCTTGCTCAAGACCGAGCGGATCGCGCGGAAAGTTTATCGCTCGCGCAACCACGCTAGGGCCGATGTGTTCGATTACATCGAATGCTTCTACAACCCCATCGGCAGGCACTCGACCATCGGATACAAAAGCCCCATCGACGTCGAACGCGAAGCCGGTGTAGCATGAATGAGCCTATCTCCGTGTCCACCAAACGGCAGCAGGCCACAACTGGGCCTGCGGGCAAGACGGCGGTCAATTGACAGCATGCGCGCCTGCGCGTCATACGGAACAGAAGGGCGCGTTGCGCATAACACGCCGGGGCCGCTAGGAGAAGAATGCAACATGCTGCAAGGATTGATGCAGGACGCACCGTTGCTGGTCAGTGGTATATTACAATATGCCGCCCGCGCGCATGGCGAGCGGGAGATCGTCTCGAAGCTCGTCGATGAGTCCGTCTGGCGGTATGACTGGCGTAGCTGCGACCAGCGTTCGCGCCAGGCGGCGCAGGCCCTTGGCGTGCTCGGTGTTGCAACGGGCGACCGCGTCTCCTCACTCGCCTGGAACACGCACCGCCATCTCGAACTCTTCTATGCGATTCCTGGAATGGGGGCCGTTCTGCACACCGCCAACCCGCGCCTCAGCGACGAACAGATCGCCTTCACTATCGAGCATGCAGGTAGCCGTGTCCTATTGTTTGAACCTAATCTTGCCGAGCTCGTCGCACGGTTGCGCCCTCTCCTCCCCGGGATCGAGCATTATGTCCTTCTCGCCGAGCGCGCAGCTTTCGTGCCGGATCTTGCCGACGCGTTGAATTATGAGGCCTTGCTAGCGCACGAGGACGGCGCCCTCGCATGGCCGAGCTTCGATGAAAAGGCGGCCGCCTTTCTTTGCTATACCTCGGGGACGACAGGCGACCCCAAGGGCGTCCTCTACAGCCACCGCTCGATCGTTCTCCATGCCATGGCGGCCGGCCTCAGCAGCGCCTTCGGATTCAGTGCTTTCGATGTCATCATGCCGTGCTCTTCAATGTATCACGCCACCGCATGGGGTCTGCCCTTCACGGCTGCGATCAACGGCTGCAAGCTTGTGCTTCCGTGCGACAAGATGGACGGTGCCAGTCTTGCCAACCTGATCAACGAAGAGGGCGTCACCTTTTCGGGCGGCGTGCCAACGATATGGACGATGTACCTCGCGCACCTTGATGCCACGGAGAAAGGCGTCGGCAATCTCAAGCGCCTCGTGATCGGCGGCTCGGCCGTGCCGAGGGCAATGGCCGAAACGTTTCGGACACACTATGGAGTCACCGTGCTCCAGCTCTGGGGCATGACCGAAACCAATCCGCTCGGGGTGATTTCGACACCCACCCCGCTCCTTATGGCTGAAGGTGACGATTTCGCGATCGATGTTCTGCTCAGCAAGCAGGGTCGCATGCAGTTCGGCATCGAACTGCGCATTATCGATGATGGCGGCGTGCCGCTGCCATGGGACGGCGAGCAGGCTGGCGCGCTTCAGGTGCGCGGACCATGGGTCGTCGACCGCTATTTTCCCGATATTGAAGGCGTCGGCAGCGATGGCTGGTTCGACACCGGCGACATCGGCACGATTGACCGCTTTGGCTTTCTCCGGCTGACCGATCGCGCGAAGGACGTCATCAAGTCGGGCGGCGAGTGGATCAGCTCGATCGACCTCGAAAATGCGGCGGTTGGATATCCCGGCGTCCGGATTGCAGCCGTTATCGGCGTCTATCATCCAAAATGGGAAGAACGTCCCCTTCTCGTGATCGAAACACATGAGGGCCAGGTCGTTACCGCCACCGACATTCGCGCGCACCTAGAAACGAAGGTTGTTCGCTGGTGGCTGCCGGACGACATCCTGTTTGCAAAAGTGCCGCTTACAGCGACCGGAAAGATCGACAAAAAGGGCTTACGCGAAACGTATCGCGACCACCTTGCCTAGGCGAGGTCACATCCGGCAAGGCCATATAGAATAGAATTCAACGCCTACGGGCAATAGCCCGCTTCTCTTTTTTCAGTAGCTTCTTGGCAGACCAAGGACATGTTCAGCGACATGGGACAGGATCATGTTCGTGCTAATCGGGGCCACTTGATACAACCGGGTTTCACGTTACTTGCGCTCAATGTCATATTCGACAGCAAAACCAAATCCGCCATGGGTCTGGATGCAGGCTTCACCGGCAGCCCAGCTTGCCTCTGCAGCGAGCATTTTTTAGATATTGGCTTGCTCGCCAACATTTTCGCCCGCCTCATATTTGCGCAGCCCGTCATGCACCATCAACTCGGCGGCGCGCATTTGTACGTAGGCGCGCGCGATAGGAAATTGCACACCCTGATTCTGGCCGATAGGGCGACCGAAAAGAACGCGCTCATTCGCGTAGGCCGTTGCCTTGTTGATGAACCATTTAGCATCGCCCACGCATTCCGCAGCGATCAGCAAGCGCTCGGCGTTCATGCCTGACAGGATGTATCGAAAGCCTTTGCCCTCATCGCCAATCAAATTTGCGACAGGTACGCGTAAGTCCTCGAAGAAAACTTTGGTGGTCGCGTGGTTCATCATCGTTTCGATGGGTCGTATGGTGAGGCCATTGCCGATCGCTTCGCGCATATCGACGAGGAACACCGAGAGCCCCTCGGTGTGCGACGCACCTGATCTTGCGGCGTGGTGCGAGCGAGGAGAATCATCAAGTCCGAATGTTCGGCGCGGCTGGTCCACAGTTTCTGCCCGTTGATGATATAGTGATCGCCATCCCTTTTTGCGGAAGTTTTCAGGCTTAGTGTATCCGTGCCACTGGTCGGTTCGGTTACGCCAAAGGCCTGCAGCCGCAATTCGCCGCTCGCAACCTTGGGAAGATATTGTGCTTTCTGCGCGTCGTCCCCATGGCCGCATAGCTTACAATAAATGGCCTCCGACAATCCCGGGGCGGTTCAATTTACATGGATCAATTTATCCAGAGCGTGATGAACATCGGAAAGCCTTGATCATAGTTTTGGGATGTAGATAGGCGAATCGAACCGGAAATCGCTTCGCGCTCAGCAAGTGACATGACGCCCAGCTTTCCCCCAGCTGGGATTAGAGCCGAGCCACGTTGTCGCGCATGAGCGCTGTGTACCCCGTCAGCATTTTGGCTGCATCCGCTGTGCTAAACATCGCCATCCCTTTGACAAGTCCTGATAACGAGTCCAGCTTGTTTTAGTCGGCAAGGTTGGGTAGCGTCCCATCACGTGGTGTAATTCGTGCACGCCGTCTCGGCTGCGGTGATGGGTTCAGTTGCCCACGCCGGGCAGACTGAGAACAGGGTTATCGACGATCCTGGCGAGACTTTCCAGTGACATGTATCGCCGGGTGAGCGCCCATTCGTCGTTCTGCTCAAGCAGCAGTGCGCCGACAAGGCGGATGATGGCGGCATCGTTCGGGAAGATACCGACGACATTGGTGCGTCGCTTGATCTCCTTGTTGAGGCGTTCAAGGGGATTGGTCGAGTGGATCTGCGTCCAGTGTTCCTTCGGGAAGACCATGTAGGCGAGCACGTCTTCCTCGCTGGCGTCCATCAGTTCGGCGACTGAGTTGAAGCGCTCTCGCAGATTATCGGCAACACTGCGCCATTGTTCACGGGCTGCCTCCTGGGTCTCCTGAACGAACACCGTTTTCACCAGGGCGGCGACGGCGGCCCGGTGCGTCTTGCCGACACGGCCAAGCACATTGCGCATCCAGTGCACCCGGCATCTTTGCTGGCTGGTGTTCAGCACTTTCGATGCGGCCGCACGCAGGCCTTTGTGATCATCGGCGATGACGAGCTTCACGCCGCGCAGGCCGCGTGCTGTCAGGGACCTGAGGAAGTCCTTCCAGAACGGCTCTGCTTCCGATTCGCCGGTGGCGAGGCCCAGAACCTCGCGCTTGCCTTCGGCATTGGCCCCGACAGCCACTATGGCAGCGGTCGAGACGATCCGTCCGCCCTGCCGGCTTTTGATGTACGTGGCGTCGATCCACAGGTAAGGCCACTCGCCTTCGATCGGGCGGTTCAGGAAGGCTTGTACACGCTCGTCGATCTCTTCGCACAGCCGGCTGACCTGGCTCTTCGATATGCCCGTGCCACCCATCGCCTTGACCAGGTCGTCCACCGCGCGCGTCGAGATGCCCTTGATGTAGGCTTCCTGGATAACGGCCGTCAGCGCCTTCTCGGCCGTTCGGCGCGGTTCAAGGAAAGATGGGAAGTAGCTGCCCTTGCGCAGCTTCGGGATATCCAGATCGATCCGGCCAGCCCGTGTGTCCCAGGCTCTCTCCCGGTAGCCATTCCTGTAGGTCTTGCGATCCGCGGAGCGGGCACCGGGAGCCGCGCCCGTATGCGCCTCCACCTCCATCTCCATCAAGCGCCCGGCTGCAAAGGCCAGCATGTCGCGCACCAGATCGTTGTCTGCGCTCTGGTCAATCAGCTCGAATAAAGCCAATCTGTCTTCGGTCATCGTGTGAGGTCCTTCTGGTTGAGT
>JGI25322J35698_1001203_pt1 | contig 18250 bp, 16 predicted proteins | sample AutmiccBRH37_all_FD_35698 | JGI IMG/M metagenome (IMG submission 35698) | reverse complement strand
CAATTAATAATTCCTTTATCCATTGCCAAATAATTCTTGTCATTTCGTCCCCGTCCATTTCTACTAAGGGGACATTCATTTGAATTTTGCTCATAAAGGTTCTCCTTCCTGATCTTCAGCGGTATTGTACTATTATTCTACACAAATCTTGTTAGTCCTCCATTTTATTGATAAATGGAGATTTGAAATTGCTTAAGGACTATTAGTCTGATTCTCAGGAAACAGGCGTCCCAGAAAAAACACCTGACCGAAAGCCGATAATTTTTCCTTGACAAATAATCCTGTTCCCATTACAATACCAGTATACCCCTAGGGGGTATGCGGGGTGAGGGTAACTAGTTAAGCTTAGTACCAGTAAGCTTATACTAATAGCCAATTAGGTAAAATACTTTGCAGGAGGGTTGTTCGAAAATGAAAATATCAGTCCAGAAAAATCGATGTCCCCAAAATCATTCTTGTCCTTCTATTAGAGTATGCCCTGTGGGAGCGCTAGAACAGAATGGCTTTGATGCACCAGTTGTTGATGAAGATAAATGTATAAAGTGCAACAAATGTGTCCGATATTGCCCAATGGGCGCAATACTGATAAAAGACTAAGACGGACAAGGAATTCTATGGCCGAATATGAAAAGTTTGCCCCAAAATAAAGTTGGCTAGCCAACGAGTCAGTAATATTAAAGACAGCCAGAATTGCAACTATCTGGCTGTCTTTTTATAGTCAATCGACATAACCTCTACCGCAAATTTTTTGTTGCAACCTTCCAGAAAACTATTATACTCTAATTATCTTTAAGAAACTACCTTTATCGTGCATTCAATAGCTGATTATACACAATACATAATGAGCATCGAGAGGGGGTACCATTTACTTCAAATTAGCGTTATTATAGGATTATGAAAGAAATTTTAAGCCAATTGACTATTTAGAAGATTTACATTATATTAAGAACAGTGGTACGTACGTCGTGATGTTGCGATGTATTATTTTAACCCATATAGCGGAAGTGGAGCGATTTAAAAGTGAAAATAAATACTAAAAGTCAATTACCATTACATGTTCAAATAAAGGATTGTCTGAATGACGAGATTCGAAATGGAAATATTGAGGGTAAGATACCCAGTGAAAGAGAACTCATGGATATTTTTTCTGTGAGCCGAACCACGGTTCGAGAGGCAGTAGGGGCCTTAGAACGAGAAGGAGTCGTAGAAAAAAAGCATGGTAAAGGGACATTTGTTTCATTGAGACCGATCCAAGAACAATGGCTGGGAAATATTAGTACTTTTTCTGAAACGATTAAACGAGCAGGAATGAAACCAGGGGCCAAGTTGCTCTCTAAGGGAATTAAGTCTTCGCCGCAAGTAATTTCGGATATGTTTGGAGGACAAGAATTCTATGAAATTGAAAGATTGCGTTCTGCCAACGACAAAGTAGTTGCCATTGAGAGAAAGTGTTTCAAAACAGAAACGGGACTAAGATTGGCGAGTTATGATTTAAATGATACCAATATTTATAAGCTGCTGGAATCTGAGATGGGAATTACTCCATGGTCGGCTGAAGAAATAATCACCAGTAACAAACCTTCAAAAGAAGATGCTGCCTTGTTAGGTATTTCTAAAACAGCAAGCGTACTTGTAATAAAAAGATCGACCTGGGATAATGAGGGTGTGCTGATTGAGTTTGTTAGTTCAACTTTACGAGCCGATATATATTCAGTAAATATTAGGATGTCACGTCAATAAGGAAGCGTTAAGAGTCCTCGCCCTTGAAAAAGGTGAGGACTTTCTTTATTTTTACCATTGCTGTTGATTAGTAAAGTAAGATGGGTGGGAAATAGATAATTGATCTCTTTGGCCATTAAAATTCTTTATTAAGGACTAGTGTCAAAAGAATTGACTTATTGATTAGATGACCATATAGTATAAACAATCAACTGGTACGGACATCATGACGTCCGTACGAAAGTCGAAATAACTAAAGAAGTAATTGAGAAGGAGGGTTAAAGAAAAATGGCAAAAGTCAAAATGACACCAAGTGAAGCTATTTGTGAGACACTATTAGCAGAGGGTGTAGACCATGTAACTGGTATTCTAGGTTCAGCATTTATGGATCTACTTGACTTATTCCCGACGGCTGGAATTAAATTTATCCCGGTGCGTCATGAACAATCTGCGGGCCATATGGAAGATGCCTTCTGTCGCGTTACAGGGAAATGTGGTGTAATCATCGGACAAAATGGTCCAGGAATTACGAACATGGTTACCTCTGTTGCTGCTGCGAATTCGGCACATACCCCAATGGTTATTCTTTGTCCATCTGCTGGTACACCTACTATCGGTTGGGATGGCTTCCAAGAAGCTGATACTGTACAAATTTTCAAGGCTATCACAAAGGCTACAATCAGAGTTCCGCATCCCAAACGTGCTGCAGATTGTTTAAGAACGGCATTCCGCATTGCCTATGCAGAACGTGGACCTGTACTTTATGACATCCCCCGAGATTACTTTTACGGAGAAGTTGAAGAACAGATTTTAGAACCTCATCAATATCGAGTCGATAACCGTGGTTGTGGTTCTATCGAGGCTCTTGATAGGGCTGCTGAAATCCTCCTTTCCGCTAAGACTCCTGTCATTGTTTCCGGACGTGGAGTCGTAGATACCAAGAGCACTGATATTGTGGCAAGAATTTCTGAACTTCTAACGGCTCCGGTTGCTTGTACTTATATGCATAATGACGCCTTCCCATGTGATCATCCTCTCTGGGTTGGACCAATCGGTTATATGGGATCTAAAGCAGCCATGCACTCACTGGCCGAGGCTGATGTGATCTTGGCTCTCGGAACTAGGTTATCCGTATTTGGGACCTTGCCGCAATACGATATCAATTACTTCCCGGAAAGTGCCAAGATTATTCAAGTCGATATAAATCCAAGAAATCTAGCTCGTACACATCCTGTGGAAGTGGGTATTATCGGTGACGCTAAGGAAGCTTCTCTGGAGATCCTTAAGCGCTTAGAAGATAAACTACCTGCTCCTAAAGTAGATCAAGCTCGTATGGGGACAATCGAAGCACGCGTAAAGGCTTGGAGAGAAGAATTGATCACCTTAGCCATGGTTGATGGAGTACCGATTAATCCCCGTCGTGCATTGTTAGAAATTCAAAAAGCCTTGCCGGACAATGCCATCGTAGCGACGGATATTGGAAACGTTGCTTCGACGTCGAACAGTTATCTTGAGTTTAAAGGGGAGGGTAAGCATATTGCAGCTCTTACCTTTGGGAACACAGGATTTGCTTATCCAGCAGCACTAGGAGCCCAAATGGCTAGTCCGGACGTACCCTGTATCTCAATTGTTGGGGATGGAGCATGGGGGATGAGCTTGCACGAGGTAAGTACTGCAGTGGAGCATAACCTACCCGTTGTAGCCATTGTTTTCAGAAATGGAGCTTGGTGTGCTGAAAAGAAAAATCAAGTCGACTTCTACAATAATCGTTTCGTCGGTGCAGATATCCCTAATCCTGTAAGTTTTGTGCCGGTTGCCATTGCTATGGGTGCTGAAGGAATCCGTGTAGAGAAACCAGAAGAGGTTGGCCCCGCCTTAACACGAGCAATAAGCTTACGTAAGCCATTCCTACTAGAAATCGTTTGTGATGGAACCCAACTTGCTCCTCCGTTTAGAAAAGATGCCTTGCAAATGCCTACCCGTTTTCTTCCTAAGTACCAGCACTTAGATGTAAGGAACTGGTAATTAGTTTAGATAGGGCGTGTAAGTTCGTGTGATTTCACGCCCTCTAAAAGGACAATCATAAAATTAGCAGGGTAAAAAATTTAAATAAAAATAGACTGAATTTTCAAAATTAACTATTAAATAATTTTATGGCTAGCAATTATAAATCTAACTCAGAGAATAATGAAAAGAAGGAAGGAAGGAATATTAAATGGATGCTGAAGCAATCGTTGATACAAAGCTAATTATTGAAGAGCTCATAACTAGAGGGCGCGCGGCTATGGAAGAAATCAAGGATTATACACAGGAACAAGCGAATACGTTGGTTCAAGCAGTAGCTTGGGCTATTTACCAACAGGAACATGCTGAAGAACTCGCTCAGATTTCTGTTCGAGATACAGGATTAGGTAAATTTGAAGACAAGGTCACTAAAAATAAGCGCAAAACCTTTGGTACCTTGCGTGATTTGTTGGATCAGGTGGCTAAGTCAGTAGGAGTTATAAATATTGATACGGCTAAAGGGATTACGGAAATTGCTAAACCTGTGGGCATTGTTGCGGCAGTGGTCCCATCCACAAATCCAGGTGCAACCCCCGCCAATATTACGATGATGGCTTTGAAAGGACGCAATGCTACCATCATTGCCCCGTCCCCTAAAGGGTACACTACTTCAGAAAAACTGGTAGAGTATATTCATGTAGAACTAAAGAAAATAGGTGCACCTCTTGATCTAGTACAGACCCTGCCCTTTCCGGTGACTAAAGAATCAACCGGAGAATTAATGAAACAAGCTGACTTGGTAAGCGTAACTGGGTCTGGTAATAATGTTAAACTTGGTCAAACCTGTGGCACCCCTAATGTATGTGTCAGTGCTGGTAATGTTGTTTCAGTCGTCGATGCCAGCGCTAATCTACAAGAGGCTGCCCACAAGATTATGTTGAGTAAGACCTTCGACTTTGCAACCAGTTGTTCAAGTGATAATGCGGTGGTCATAGAAGCGGCAGTCTATGATCAGATGGTTGAAGCGTTAAAAAAAGAAGGCGGTTATCTCTGTAATGCTGAGGAAAAAGTTCAACTGCACAAGGCGATGTGGGATCAAAATGGGAAACGGCGGGGTATGACCACTGCTAAATCCGCAGAAGAAATGGTTAGAGCAGCCGAGATAACTGCACCAGACGCTGAAAATGCCACCTTCCTCATGGTTGAGGAAACAGGGGTAGGTAAAGCATTTCCTTTCTCTGGTGAAAAAATTTCCTTAGTCTTAACAGTTTATAAGGTTAAAGACTTTGAGCAGGCATTAACGCTAACTAAGCAAATTTTGAAATTTGTCGGACGTGGGCACTCTTGTGGTTTGCATACTAATGATGAAGCCCATATCGAGCGGATTGGCTTGGAGATGGACGTTTGTCGACTCTTGATTAACCAAGTTCAATGTTTCGGTAATGGAGGAAGCTTCGATAACGGTCTTAACTTTACGCTATCCATGGGTGGAGGTACCTGGGCAGGTAATAACATCAAGGAAAATCTTTCTTATAAACACTTCATTAATATTACGAAAGTTTCCAGGTTGATTCCAGAAGTAATCCCTACTGAAGAGGAGTTATTTGAGTCATATTGGACTAAATACGGTCGCTAAAATAGGGAGGCTGAAAAAATGAAACTGTTTGAATATCAAGCAAAAGAACTGTTTAAAGAGCAAGGAATTCCTGTTCCGGCCAGCACGCTCATCAGTAGTATTAGCCAATTAGATAATGCTTTGACCGAGATTGGTCTTCCTTGTGTACTAAAAGCACAAGTTTTGCAAGGTGGTCGTGGTAAAGCCGGATTGGTAAAATTTGTAGCAACTAAAGAAGAGGCAAGTGTTGAAGCTGAACGTATCTTAAAGGTTACTGGTAAGAAATTATTGGTTGAAGGTGCAGTTGAGTTTGAAAAGGAAATGTATATGGCCATCACCATTGATCCGGTCAGTGGATCAGCACTTGTCATGGCATGTCTCGATGGCGGGGTAGAGATTGAGGTAACAGCTCGTACAACACCGGAAAAAATAATCAAGGAAAAAATCGATCTCGCGAAGGGTCTGATGCCGTTCCAAGCTAGTAATGTTATGTACTCTCTGGGACTTAACAAAGATCAAACTGCCTCGGGAAGTAAAGTCCTCTTAAAACTTTATGAGTTATTCGTAAAATATGATGCAGAACTGGTGGAGATTAATCCACTGATGATCCTTAAAGACGGAACGATGATCGCTGCCGACGGAAAGTTCAGTATTGACGATAATTCTCTATTTAAACAGAATCGCTATTCTTTCACTAAGGATTACTATAAAAATGATTTTGAATACGAAGCAGCTCAGGATGGTATACCTTATATCCAATTCGAAGGAGATATTGGCCTGATGGTGGCCGGTGCAGGTCTGGCTAACGTAGTCTATGATTTAATCAGCTATTACGGCGGCACTGTGGCAAACTATCTTGAGTTTGGAGGACCCAACTATCATAAAGCCCAAAAATGCATGAAAATGATGCTGGATAGTAAACCAAAGTGCATCCTGATTGCTACTTTTGGCACAATAGCACGTGCCGATATTATGGCTCAAGGAATTGTTGATGCTGTTAAAGAGTTAAAACCAGATATTCCGATTGTGGCTGTTATCCGCGGTACAGGTGAAGAAGAGGCCCAGGAGTTGTTAAGAAGTGTTGGCTTGAATCCACTTAATGATACAGAAGAGGCTGTTAAGAGAGCAGTGGAGTTAGCGGGAGGTGGTTCAAGATGAGTATTATCATTGATTCCAGCACAAGAGTACTTATCCAAGGAATTACAGGTAAAGAGGGAAGCTTTTGGGCTAAGCACATGAAAGACTATGGGACGAATGTCGTTGTGGGTGTTACTCCCGGAAAAGAGGCTCAGGAGGTTGACGGGGTACCGGTTTATCATACAGTTCGCAGAGCAGTAGAACACAAACAAGTCGATGCCTCCTTACTCTTTGTTCCACCGCGTTTTGCCAAAGGTGCTATATATGAGGCCTTAGACTCCGGTATTAAAATAATTGTCGTTACAGCTGAGGGAATTCCACTCCATGAAATGGTCCAAATCCGTAAAGCGGCTCTTTCTGAAGGTGCCATGGTCATCGGAGGGAATACAACAGGTATCATCTCCACTGGTAAAGCGATGATGGGCTTTTTTCCATACTGGTTGGAGAGGGTTTATAAACCTGGTCGTATTGGGTTAATGACCAGAAGTGGATCCTTAACGAACGAGGTTACAGCTGAAATTGTTAAGGCCGGCTTTGGTTCTACCTCTGTCATTGGGGTCGGAGGGGATCCTATACCTTTCACACGTTTTGCGGAAATCCTGCCGCTTTTTGAAAAAGACCCCGATACAGATGCCGTTGTAATGATCGGAGAAATTGGCGGGACTATGGAAGAGGAAGTTGCAGAGGCTATTGGAAATGGGGTATTTACCAAGCCATTAATTGGTTTTATGGGGGGCAGAACAGCACCAAAAGGCCAAAAGATGGGCCATGCAGGAGCAATTATTACTGCAGGTAAAGGCACAGTAGCTGACAAGGTTGAAGCATTAACTGCCGTAGGTGCTATTGTGGCTGACCGACCAAGTATGATTGGTACATTGCTTAAACAGGTGCTTTAAAGTACAAGATTTGTTCACATTCAATAAAGGGTTATAACAAACTTCAAGCATGTCAATTGAAAATTGAAAGTTGTATAATCTTTTGTCTAAAATATACAGAATATTAAAAATAAAGAAGGATGTTATTATGTTAAAGAAGAAAATAGCAATATTTATCGAAGATAATTATAATGAAATTGAGTTTTGGTATCCGTATTATCGTATGCTTGAGGCAGGGTTCGAGGTTATTGTAATAGGCTCTGGAAGAGCAGATGTTTATACAAGCAAACTTGGGACGCTCACTAGAGGGCTTAATCCTTCGACCATTAATTGTGCTGAATTAGAGGGTGTCATAATTCCCGGCGGATTTGCTCCCGATAAAATACGATTAAATACGCAAATGTTAGAAATCGTCCGCAAATTATTTAATAATGGCAAACTAGTTGCGGCGATCTGCCATGCCGGATGGGTTTTGATATCGGCAGGTATTACAAAAGGTAAGCAGGTAACTGCCTGCCAATCGATTAAAGACGATTTAGTTAATGCGGGTGCCGAGTTTTTGGATCAAGCAGTTGTCGTTGATGGCAACCTAATCACTTCCCGTGTACCGGATGATGTGCCCGCATTTTCGAGAGAAATCCTAAAATTCTTAGCCTAAATTATAGTAATTACCTTCTTTTATACAGCATTAATAGGGGTATGCGGATTAATCTATAACGTGCGAGAAGAGCTCCTATTCAAATTAAAACATCTTTCAACTTTGAAAGAGAGGTGATAGTAGCTTTTCCTGAAAAAATTTCAAACTGGAGACCATTCCGAGTGATATACAAGGGGAAAAATTATAATCGAAGGAGGACTTAAGATGAAGCAAGTTTTAAGTGCAAACTGGGGTATAAAAAAGCTTGGAGCTTTAATATTAGTTATAGCCTTAGTTCTAACGATTGGAACAGGATGTGGAACAACAAGTAAACCAACAAGTGTTAGCCAAAAGCCCGATAATGCCCCAGCAAAAGTGGAAAAGTACCCGACTAGACCAATAAACATCATTGTACCATTTGGACCCGGGGGAGGCGCAGATCAATTAGGTCGTTTGCTTAGTAAAGAGTTAAGCCAAAAGCTAGGTGTCTCCTTCCCGGTTGTGAATATGGCCGGAGCCTCTGGTGCTGTAGGAATGGCAAAACTAGTCACAGAGCCAGCTGATGGATATAACATGTATGTCTATGTAACAGATACCCATGCGACGCTGGCAAGTGCTAAACCTGCTTTCAAATTAGAGGAATTTACAACGGTTGCTCGCATGCTCAAAGCTCCATCGTTCTTCTTTGTAAAGATGGATAGCCCTATAAAGACTTGGGCTGACCTAGAAAAGAAAATGAAAGATAATCCAGGCCAAGTGAAGGTTGCTGGAAATGGAGAAGGATCCATTGATGATGTGGCGCTTACCTATTTAGCCAAGAATCATGGTATTACAGTCAACAAAATTCCATATTCCAACCCAGGGGAACGTTATACCTCGATTTTAGGTGGCCATGCTGATGTTTTATACGAACAAGCTGGGGACGTGGCTTCTTATTTAGACCAAAAGCAAATGCGTCCGGTTTTAGTGTTTGACGAGAAACGGATGCCAGAATTCCCTGACGTTGTATCGACTGGGGAGCTGAACATGAAGGTATTCTTCCCCTTTGACCGTACAATCATTATGAAAGCCGGAACCTCTCCCGAGCAGATAAAGATTTTAAGTGATGCTATGAAAGAAATATATGATAAATCACCTGATTTCCAAAAGTTCCTAAAGGTTAACTATACTACTTCGGATAGTTTTATGGGACCTGAAGACGCCAAGAAAGCGTTGGCAGACAGTGTGGCGGAGATGAACAAAGCTTTAGGGAAATAAGATTAGGCTGATAATTAAAGGGCAAAGAGTTAGCACGGGCTGAAGCTTTTGCCCTTTAATTTAAGAATTATTGTATAACTAGATAGGGGGAGTGACAGTGGACAAGAAAAAGTCTCAGCAGCTTATGATCAGTGTTTTGCTTATACTATTTAGTTGTATATGTTATTATATGGCAACTAAATTTGTTGTGACTAAGACGCCAGGGCGGCTTGGACCGGATTTCTGGCCTAAAATGTTATGTATCTTGATTTTTGTCTTTTCGGTCGCGGATATCATCTTGATCTACTTAAATATCGATAAGCAGCCTTCAATATTAGAAGCGAAAACTGACGAAGAGGCTGAATTAGTGACTTTAGATAAAAAGTATCCGTTGCTTTTAGTAGGTGGCATGGTAGGTACTGGGATATACATCTTCCTACTACCTATTATTGGGTTTATTATATGCACTACTTTCTATCTTGCTGCAATCATGTTTTTAGGCCGGTACCGGAATAAAAAGGTGATTGTAAGCAGCAGTTTTATTGGCTCCTTTATCCTCCTAATAGTTTTTAGTAAGATTGTCTATATCTCCTTACCCACAGGAATTGGGTTCTTTGGTGAATTTACATTTTTACTCTATAAATTGTTAGGAGTTAGTTAATTTGCGTTATTGTAGAGATTTACTACAATTCAGAAAGGAGCGAATCAATGAACACCTTTATCCAAATTCTATCCAGCTTGGGTCAGGGAATAATTGCGGATTTGAATCTGGTTACGTTACTGATGATATTGGTCGGGGCGCTTGTTGGGATGATCTGTGCTGCAGTTCCTGGTCTAACACTTATAACCGGTATAATCCTTGTGTTGCCCTTTACCTATGTAATGGATGCCACAAATGCCATTATATTATTAACGGCCATCTATCTCGCAGGTACCTATGGAGGGGCATTTCCAGCGATATTATTTAAGATTCCTGGTGATCCGATCCATGTACCGTTGCTTTGGGATGGTTATCCAATGGCTCGTCTAGGACTGGGAGCAAAAGCCTTGGGTTGGACTCTCGTGTCTACGATCTCAGGTGGATTGTTTGCAGTAATCCTCTTGGTTTTAGTTTCAGCTCCCTTGGCTGTGGTAGCTCTCAAATTTTCAAGTCCTGAGTATTTTGCGATTGTCTTTTTAGGACTGACAAGTGTTTTGTTTTTAGGGGATGCTTCACTACGCCATAGCATTGTATCCTTGGCCTTGGGACTTTTGATCTCTACTATAGGAGTAGATGCCATGTTCGGGGTGGATAGATTTACGTTTAATACTGATTTGCTCCGTGGTGGGGTCGATTATCTAAACGTCTTAATCGGGGTTTATGCCGTAGCAGAAATCCTTGCCAGGATGGAACAGGGCTTTGCGGCACCAAGTTTAAAGCTGGTCAGTAAAGTGAAAACAACATTGCCTTCGTTTAAGGAGTTTAGTAACTTATTCCCTACTTATTTCAGGAGCAGTATTCTCGGAACCTTTATTGGTTTTGTGCCCGGAGCTGGAGCGACAATCGCTGCATTTCTAGGATACGGTGTAGAAAAACAGGTTGGGAAGAACCGGAAACAATTAGGTGAAGGGGCCCCTGAAGGGATTATGGCCAGCCAAGCAGCAGCTACGTCATCTGTCGGAGGCGCTTTGATTCCCTTACTTACCTTAGGAATACCGGGAAGTGGCGCAACGGCAATTCTAATGGGGGCATTCTTATTACACGGGATTCAACCCGGACCAGGAATTTTCATGAATAATGGTCCACTAATCTACGCAATATACGGGTCGTTGTTTCTTTGCTTAGCATTGATGATTATACTCGGCTTCTTGTCAGTGAGGCCACTAATGACAATACTAAAGGCACCGGAAGCAGTCACGTCTTCCTTCATTTTGGTACTTTGTATGTTGGGAGCTTATGCGCTCCGGTCAAATATTCAGGACGTATGGATTTTATTTGTTTTTGGATTAGTGGGTTATGTATTGACACGATATAATTATCCGACTACCCCATTGGTACTCGGGGCAATCCTTGGTCCGTTGGCGGAGAGTTCCTTTTTGACGACGATGATCAGCTTCCATAATGATTGGACTGTCTTATTTACCCGTCCGGTTAGTGCAGTATTTATGATATTAGCTTTGATTAGTCTTTTGGTAGCTGTATTATTACCTGTGTTAAAGAGAAAGAAGGAATTAATCAAGAATTAATCAAAACACTTGTAATAAAGTTCTGTCGAGACAACGCATGCAACTAAGGCGAAGACACAGGACACTGCCTAGTATCGAATACGCCATGAATGGTACGGATTCGACCGGTCGCCTTCCCCAAGGTTTGGCACCAGCTTTCATAGAAGGGAGGCCTTGTCATGGATGAATCGAAATCATGGCAGGAACACCAAAAGTGTAAGAAGGTTATACATTCCCTAGCAAAAAGACTGTATAGTTGCATCGCCTTTTCTTCAAACAAACATCATCTTTAGCAAATTTACCATTTAGATCCTTTGGTCGTTGAAGGTTTTTGCTATGACCTTAATCGATCACCATCCTGCTCGGGGACATCATTTTATACATTCGGAACTCCTCCATACGCGAAGGAAGCAGGACCTTACGCGGAACGACAATAGATCCTTCTTTATTGTGGCACGGACAGACTTACTTACTAATTTAAAATCTTTTAACACGGGTGTAGAAGATCGTTCTCTCTATACCCGTGTCTTTATTCTAGACATGTTTTCGTTAAAATTATTACCTTTGTTGTTGTAATTGGCTAATTAATTTATAATGGTTGATATATGATATACAGCAATCCTCCAAAGACGTGAGATTATCGCACTATTCATAACTTGAGCTATAAGGACAAGGGAGATGGAATGTCGATGAGCAAGATATTACGGGTGAATATGTCAAATTTGAGCCTCGTGACAGAAGTGCCCAAAGAAGACTATCGCCTTCTCGGCGGTCGCGCGTTTATTGCTAAATATATGTTGGCAGAAGTGAAGTCAATCTGTGAACCTTTAGGACGGCATAACGCATTAATTTTTGCCCCAGGGCTTCTCGGTGGCAGTAAGGCCTTTAGCTCTGGGCGAATTTCCATTGGAGGCAAAAGTCCGTTAACCGGTGGCATTAAAGAAAGCAATGGGGGCGGAGTGGTTGGCATAAAATTAGCTCGACTCGGCTATCAAGCAGTGATTATTGAAGATCTCCCCAAAGCTGCTCAGAAATATATCCTTAAAATCACAAGCTCAGGAGCAGAGCTGCTTTCAACTGAAGATTATTGGGGCCGTGGAGTGTATGAGATTGTAGCTCGTCTGAGACAAGACTTGGGCGAGAAGTTTGATGTGCCGGAGGAAGAACTGGATGATGTCCATCAAGTGTCCAGCGGGAGATTAAATGCATGAGTATATTAAGAGACTTAGATTATAGAAATATTGCGGCAGGAATTGCCTCAGGACTCTTGGCGATAACGGGTCCACCTGCCATGGTAATAGAGGCTGCTTCAAATGGTAACTTTACTACGACACAGACGATTCTCTGGATGTTCGCAGTCTATGTGTTCGGTGGGATTTTTAGCATTCTAGTGCCACTGTACTATCGTATGCCGATTGTGGGGGCCCACTCAATTACGGGTATAGCCTTTCTAACCACAGTTACGGCTCAATTTACCTATCACCAGCTCATCGGTTCCTACCTTTTTGCCGGCCTATCGATGCTCTTGATTGGCTATCTGGGCGTTTTTTCAAAGCTGCTTGAATATGTACCCAAACAAATCATTGCTGTAATGTTAGCAGGAATGATCACGAAGTATATGGTTAATTATGTGGGGGCGATACACCAACTCCCGCTGCTCGGTGGAATCTCCCTCCTTACATATTTTATGTTTACCAAATTTCGAACACGGATTCCCCCCATGGTAGCGGCTATAGCGATGGGTTTAATTCTCTTACTTTTAACACAGCCCTTGAATAGCAGTGGATTAATAACGTCCTTTGTAATTCCGACTCTTCAACTTCCAGAATTTAATCTCATGAGCTTTATTTCCGTTTCGATTCCTCTCGCCCTTCTTATTTTAAGTAATGATGCTGCCGTCGGAATAGGCGCTTTGGAGCAAAATGGTTATCGGCCCCCAGTGAATCGAATCATAGCCTTAAGTGGAGTTTTTACGATCATTACGAGTTTTTTCGGAGGGCAGTCTGCCAACGTGGCAGGAATGATGTCAGCTATTTGTTCAGATCAAGAGGCTGGGCCGAAAGAAAAACGATATATGGGAGCAGTGGTCTCGGGCTGCATCATTCTTGTGTTCGGCTTATTTGCCTGGAAGCTGGTTCCCTTGTTTCAGGCTTTACCAAAGGCGTTTATTTCAATACTTGTTGGCTTTGCCCTGCTGGGAGTGTTCGGAAATAGCTTGTCTGTTGGCTTCTCGAAGCCGACGATGAAAATGAGTGCGGCCTTTACCTTTGTCATCGCCGTATCGAGTATCACGATTTTTAATATAGGTGCTCCGGTATGGGCCTTAGTCGTTGGTACGTTCATTGCACGTTATATTGAGGAAGCTTAATCAACAGACGTTACAAACATAGAATCTTCCGTACAATAAATCGGCCTACCCTTTTTAAGAATATTTGGGAACCTAAATGAAAGTTCCTCTTCCCATCTCATTACAATTTTAACAATCTTGTCTATCAACAGAAGAATTTCCTGATCTAAAGATGGAAGTCTGTGTTCAATATCAGCATACTCCAATGGAGAGTATATTTCATCATCCGAGCATATTTTTCTGTTAACAAGTTTCTTTTGTTTTCCTGCGCCATATAAAGGTCATTCAGATAGCTTTCCAGGGTGTCCTAAGACCAGCTTATCGCTTGTTCCCCGGCACCTAACTGTTGACTTTTAATGTTAATCGTGTTTAGGGATAAGCTTTCCAGCTTCCGTAGTTAAAATCTCTCCATTTGACACAACAATCTGTCCATGAACTAGTGTGAAATTAAGCCCTATGGGAAATTCGGAGGGCTCGTTGAAATTCTCAATAGCATTGATTTTTTCTGGTTCAAAGATGACTAGGTCAGCATCATAACCCGTTTTAACAAATCCCTTATTAGGTAGATTTAACCTGAGGGCTGGGTCTCCTGTGATTCGCTTGATACCTTCTGCCCAAGTCATGAGCTTTTTATCTCGGACATATTCTCCCAAGAACTTAGGGTATGTGCCATATAAACGGGGATGAGGTTTGCCCGTAGGAATTCCATCCGAACCTATTTGACACAACGGGTGTTTCAGCAAAGCAACAATATCTTCCTCGGCAAAAAGATTGTGCAATACCATAGAACACCGACAATCCTCGCTAATCAAAAGTTCAGCGATCTGATCAATTATTTCATGAACGAGTTTGGTTGGTTCTAAGCCTGTTTTTCGGACTAACTCAGTCGCTGTTTGACCTTCAGCCCATTTGTTTCGCTGGTTAAAGGTCGAACTAATCATAATATTTGACCATCCTACCATTCCAACAAAGTTATCCCAACCCGGATAATCTGGTCCATTATCATTCAATTCTGCCTTTAGCCTAGCTCGCTGTTGAGGGTCCTTTAGTCTGCGAATAATTTCAGGACTACCACCTTCCTTGGCCCAAGGGGGTAGAATTTGAGACAAAAGTGTACTGCCGGCCCGATAAGGGTGCTGATCAAAGGTGACATCGACGCCATCCATCCTAGCTTGTTCCACCATTTCTATCAATTCCTGACCAGTAATACCGAACTTTGGATTAGCGTAGGAGCGCATATGGGATATCTGCAACTTAACCCCGGATTCTTTGGCTACAGCTAGGGCCTCGGTCATTCCCTCACGGACTTGGCGAGAGTGGCTGCGAATATGAATCATCATGATGCCATTATGAGCTGCCACCACCGAACTTAGTGCGACGAGTTCTTGTTTAGGGGCAAACATTCCTGGTAAATAAGCCAAACCATAGGAAATACCTAAAGCTCCCTGTGACATGGCTTCTTCCACGATCATGCTCATCCTCTCCAAATCCTTTGCTGAAGGTGTGACATTTTTTAAGCCTAAAACTTGGGCTCTAATAGCTCCATGCCCGATCAAAGGTACTATGTTGTTGGACTTTTTTGCTTTGTTTAAATCAGATAAAAAGGATGAAAAATTGGGCCAATCCCAAGTTTGGGGCAGATTTCCTAAGATTGGGGCTAAATAATTGCGCCAATCTTGCATCGTTTCCGTATGCGGAGCTGATCCGAGACCACATTGCCCAATCAGTTCAGTTGTAACCCCTTGTCTTATTCTACTTTCACGGATTGGACCAGACATAAACGGTACTAAGTCACAATGACTATGCACATCGATGAACCCCGGAGCAACCATTTTGTGGGTGGCATCGATGACGAGGTTAGCGTCTGTTGACAGATCTTTAGCCACCTCTACAATCATGCCATCCTTAATCCCAACGTCATTATGCTTGGGCGTATTACCCGTTCCATCCAACACTAAGCCACCTATTATTGCAATATCTAACATTAATAACAGAACCTTTCAACTTAATCTTAACGTCTAATTAATAATTTACTCTACCAAAATAAAGTTGATTGTTCAACTTCCAAAAAGCACCTGTACCAATAAATGAGGTGGTCATTTCTGAGGAAAAACAAGGGGTCAGGTGTGTTGTTTCGGATAATTAATTCGAAACAACACACCTGTCCCTCTGTTTCGGGGCGTTTAGGGAGTAAATGCGGGTCTACCCTCATCAATAATTTCCGAACTTTCAAAAAAACCTTTAAGTAAAGCGGCTTGTGATTGTAAAGCCATGCCGTCAATATGTCTTCTATCCATCATTAGGTAATCATTTCCGCTTTTTAAGTATGGGTTTGGACCGACAGCACACAACACTTTGAAACCGTTATCGAGTAGATATTGAAACTTAGGGTCACCGGGTAGGACTGAACTTCCAAAGGGATAAATATATACATCCGTAAGGCCCGTAAAAGGGGCTACCTCCGTTTGCCAGCGCTGGGTATCTTTTGTCAATACAGTTAGGGGGATTTTTCTGGCATCAAGGTGACCGTACCCATGGGAAGCAAAGGACCAGCCAGTTTCTTTCAAGCGTTTTATGATGATGAGTGCTTGATTTTTTTCAAAGTCGAAGTTGGGGGAGTCTAACTGATTTGTTCGGTACCCTAAAACCCCTTCATACCCAGTGAGAGCAAGGATACCTTTGGCTCCATTTAAAGAAAAGTCTTCGTGTTCCTGTACAAATTGATCGAGGATAGGGATGATTTCATTATCTCGAGAAGTAGTAGGTACTCCCTGTGGAGACAAGGAAAAGGTGGCAATATTTCCGTGTTCATCAAGGATTAACTTATGCACTGTGCCATTCGGAATCATATATTCGTAGTAATTTAGGTCATCAATTGAAATAATCAAAGGCTTCTTACCGGCTGGTAGTAATAAATCTTTTCTAACAGTCAGAGGCTTCCCATCTTTCGAGGGGTTTAAAATTGCATGAATATCAATCAGGATATAGTTGTTTTTATATAAAGAATCTAGGATTTTTTTAAATTCTTTGACAGTTATAAACCAGTCATTAAAACCTTTAGATTGCTGGTCATTATCAAAAGCCAGCTCAGGATAAGCTAGTAAGGGGTGAAAAAATATGTGTTCTATTGGTCCTTGATATACAACCATTGCGTGGGCTTTTTTGTAATCGGTTAGCTTGGTCAATATCTCACTATCATTCGGATAGTACTCGGAGATCGTCTGAAGGGTATCGTAAGCTTCTTTGTATTGTTGCTCGTTGGCAAGAGCAGCGGCAATAGCTAGGTACTCTGAGTATACAATAGCTAAACCTTCTTTGATTTTTTCCTGAGCAACTTGAAAGTCCTTTTCATCCTCTGGAATTACGTTTTGGTACAACGGTATGGACTTAAGGTAATCGTTAGTGGCGAAGTATTGATTAGCAGTGGTTAAATCTTGACGGGATTGATAATAAGCTTCAAGTTCGATTTGATAGGATCTGACCGAATTTTCAAAGCCAAGTTTCTTTATGTTTTGCAGGTAATAAGTAATTTTATCGTAATCTGCCCCAGTATCAATATAAACCTTTGTAACCTCCTTTAACTGAGAATCAATAATGGGAAGCAACTCTTTTTGGAATAGAGTAATCCCATGATTAAGTTCAGAGGTTTGGAAACCTGATTTCTCCAGTAAGATTTGATCGGTGATACTGGCAAATTTATTGGCTAAAATTTCGTTAATCTGAATTGCGGTGGAATCTTTTAGTCTTCCACGAACTAGGGTATTGATCTCATTTAACTCAGTTCGGGCGTTATCGTACTGGTTGTTATGTACTAGGCTTATGAAGTTATCAAGTTTCGAGGATAGATGGGGGGGAATTACTAGATAACCAAATAAAGTGAGTATGATCAATACGACTTGGAATGAAAGCATAGCAAAGAGGAAAAGGTAAAATCCTAAAGGTTTAAAGCGGTTTACGAGCAGAGCATTGTTGTTAGGTTTATGTGGCTTAAAGTTTGGAACGGAATTCATAAAAGTCTCTCCCTCGTGTTAAAAAATGCACCATTTATAACAAGCTTTATTATTTTCGACAGAAAAGCATTATTTTCCTACCCAAGTCAAACAAGTTACGCAAGAAGATTAGAGAAAATTTCAAAATATGTACAGTCAATTTGGGGAACAGAGGGACAAGAGTGTTGTTTCTTCTCTGTTTCTTCTCTGTTTCTTCTCTGTTTCTTCTCTGTTTCTTTGTTTTGTTTCTTCGAAACAGTGTACCTGCCCCCTGTTCCATTCCCCACTCCTGCATTGGGTGTCTTTATTTAGATCGTTTTGGCTTAGGGACTGCTTCTTTTTTAGGGGTAGAAAATCTAACACCCGAATGTTTAAAATTGTAAATAAAAAATTCTTAACATTATGCCAATTATAGTGTATTATATAACAAATAATAAATAGGAGGCGTGATATATGAAAGAGAAACACCGTGAAGGGTTACTGGAG
>JGI25322J35698_1001168_pt1 | contig 18859 bp, 23 predicted proteins | sample AutmiccBRH37_all_FD_35698 | JGI IMG/M metagenome (IMG submission 35698) | reverse complement strand
GACCCTCAAGCGACCCCACAGCGACATGCAGTGAGGGGGAGTGATTTAAGTCCGTGCGGAATGTACCGGAGGCTGCTACTGTCTCTTAACGACCGAGCCTATGGAATGCCGAGTCGGCTGCAGGACGCAGCCGGAAGCCGGAATCGACGCATGGATGCGGCGTTGGAGGCGGTCGGCATTCCGTTGGCGACCGAGTCTAGAGACAGTTGCAGAAGGAGGTTATGCAGGCCGGACTTAAATCGCTCCACCTACCCATTTGCGACAATGCAGCGACCCTCAAGTGACCCCGGAGCGACCCAGAAAAACTCTGGGCTACATAAAAATGCTTTGGCGATTTAGCGCTTTAATACTTTAATATGGTATATACTTTCCTTAACGAAAAAAAACACGAAGTATGAAACAGGTCGGTTGAAGAAGGTTTAAATTTCAATTATAAAAAGCCCTTATATGCATGCCCATTCAGATTGCTTTCAGCAGAAACGCTTTTACGCAAAATGGTAAATTAAAGAGAACTGTATTTTCTTAAGTGTTATAAACTTCTCTGTGCCCGCTGTGGCCAATTTTCATTCTCGGTGGCGCCGCTGGCAGCGTGGCAACCACTCTATAACATACACCCTCCCCGAGAACCCATATTGACAAAGCATAGGGCTCTTGCTATACTTTATATCGACTCCCTGCCGAAGTGGCGGAACTGGCAGACGCAGCGGACTCAAAATCCAGTGCGCGAAAGCCCCTTTTCGACCGGTCGGCGGCTCCCAAACCCGCATGGTTGCTGGGTTCTTGATAACTTCATAGTCTCTATGGTTTTTAATATCCCTCCACCATATCCCTCCAAATTCCAAAGTCGGATTAGGGAGAGGGAAATTGAAATAAACTTGCCGATGTGGCGGAATTGGCAGACGCACCGCACTCAAAATGCGGCGGATAACCTCCATGCCGGTTCGACTCCGGCCATCGGCACCAGAAACAATCGCTCTTAAAGCCGCGATACAAGCGGATTTGAGGGCTTTTTTCTTTTCTGGCGGCACCTATCGTTTGCCGCCCGGCATACCGTCACATGAAACCATTCTAGCGCAAATTTGCAGTGCTCTCATCTCCCTATTTACCTGGCATTCCGCCCGCTTTAGAGGGATGTCAGGAGGGATATACGCCGATGATGGCGTTGGCCGAAGCGACCTTGGAGCTGAAATCCAGGTGGGTGTAGATGTTCGAGGTGGTGGAAATATCACTGTGCCCCAACCACTCCTGGATCTCTTTCAGGCTGACGCCGTTGGCGTACAACAAACTGGCGCAGCTATGGCGCTTATGGGGAGCTCCCCATAAGCGCCATAGCCGAGCCATGCACCTATACCAGTCTGGCATTCCGCTTTCATACATAAAAGATTTTCTTGGTCATGTTAGCTCAACAACGACGAGCATATATGCATACGCTGATACTTCGATGATTAAAGACGCGCTGGAAAAAGCAGCGAGTAAAGGAAATGCAACATCTGAACTGCCAATTTGGGAAGGCGATGAAGATATGATCCTCAAACTCTGCGGATTAAGGTGAAACTGTTATCCCGAAGAATTGGCATTGGAAAGCGCATATAAGCGCTTTTCAGCGAAGTATTCGGGATAACAAAATCTTCGGTATAATCTTTTGGTCTTCTGACCCGGGCAGGAATTACGGCGGTGCCATAGTGCTCTGCCATTTCCTGATAAATCCGGTTAATGGTCGGGGAATCCCAGGAGGACTTTTCCACTCCGGTCTTAAGATTGTCTGGGATTAGAATCCTGGTAACGCCACCAAAGAACTTATACATATTGGCATGAGCTGCTATCCAGCACTCCTGATTCTGAGACAAAAATGCCTCAACATAGGCATACTGACTGCTGGAGAGGACACCTACGAAGATGAAGGCATTAATGATTTCACCGGTGTCGCTGTCCACCAGGGAAGCTGTTTGTCCAGCCCAATCAACTTCTAGCTGTTCACCCGGCTTGCGGTGGATATGCATTGTTGCTTTGGTTTTGTGGGTGTATTGCTGATAGTGATAGCAAAACTGGGAATACTGGAGCGGAATCTCCTTGCTGAGACGGCAGGTCTCACAGTATTCATTCCAAAGCAGACTTAGTGTGACCCCGCTTTTAGCCATCTCTTTGTGTATGTAGTCATAGTCAGGTCGTTTTCTTGATGATGGTTGGGTGACCTCCGGAAAGAGTATCTGATGCAGCTCACTATCCGAGATCCCTTCTTTTAACGGCCATGTCACATTAAGTTCCTGCGCCCGTTTTAGTACTTTGGAAACGGTGTTTCTTGAGCAGGCACAGCTGGCAGCGATGCTGCGCCCACTGACCCCCAGGCTGTGAAGCCGCAGGATCTCTCGATAATTGGTCATATGATGACCCCCTTGTAAATTATTTACACTATCTCGGGGATAGTGCATAATTCGATTCTACAAGGAAAATCATCGAGTGGCTCCCTAAACAGAACAGTGGCTCTTTTTGTCCGGAGAAATGGCTCTATCTTTCCGGAACAATGGCTCATTCTGAACCGGATTATTCAGATAATGGGCCTGAACCGGAATAATTACGCTGTCCGCGGCGGCAAGAGCGTTGATGGTCATCATGCCCAGTGAGGGCATGCAGTCGATCAGCACATAATCATACCTGTCTTTGACGGTGTTGATGTAGCTGCGCAGCACCGTTTCCCGGCTCATGGTGTTGACGAGGGAAACCTCAATGGCCGACAACTCAATGTTGCCCGGCATGAGGTCAACACCTTCCGAATGGCCGAGGATCCCCTCATCAGGTTCATACGGTTCCTCCAACATGCTTTTGGTTAAAACGGTCGCCAATGAAACAAGCAGATTGTCCGGCTCATGGAAGCCCAACGAATCTGTTAAGTAGCCTTGCGCGTCCGCATCCACTAAAAGCACCTTTTTACCCTGCATCGCAAGACCGATCCCCAGATTGACCGTTGTGGTCGTTTTGCCCGTGCCGCCTTTCTGGTTGGCAAGGGCGATTACTTTTGACACTTGAAATTCCTCCTTTCACGCAAAAAAGCCGCCTGCTTTATCGGGATAATAAAGCAAACGGCTATATATGCTTCCCATTAGTTGAGTCTACAATTAGATATATGGCATTTACTGAATAAAGGGCTATTTTTTCGCTGGCCTGTAAAGCAAAATTAAAAACTCAGCCGTACTGTTTCTTAACTGCACGGCATTTTCCTTATTTTGATCACTCTCTTTCATACCATGCTCTATCCTAAACAGATCTTATCTGGTCAACTAAATTTGATAGTGCTTTTTCTTTGTCTCCATGCCGTATCTCACATTCCCAAACAGTGAGCACATTCCACCCAAGCTGTTCAAGCTTTTCGTGATTTGCTTTATCTCTCCGTTTATTGTACTCAATTTTATTTAACCAAAAATCAACGTTGCTTTTTGGAAGGACAAAGTATTTACAGCCTTCATGACCATGCCAATAACACCCGTTGACAAACACAGCTACTTTATATTTAGGCAAAACTATATCCGGATGACCGGGAAGATCTTTAACGTTTTTTCTGTATCGAAAGCCCTGCGAGAACAGATACTTACAAACTGTTTCCTCCGGTTTTGTACCTTTGCTTTTTATATGGGACATATTTTTACTTCGCTTTTCTTTAGAACGGTTATCCATTTATATTATCTCGCTTCTGATTATATCGGCACCTGAGCTTCTCCCAGCTTCGTTCTAATTGCCCAAATTCGGGAGAACTGATAAGGTTGCAATGATTTAACGCCGTTGCAGTAAGCAATTGCATCCTGTAAATCTTTTATATCCATCTGAGTAAGTAATTTTTGTGCACTGCCAGTTTCCATCAATCTTTTCCAATATTCAGAGCCTAATGTAAATACTTGAATTTCAATGTTAAGACTGTTATTAAACTTTTGTTCTTTTTTAGCATGTATTTTTTCAATCTTTATTTCATCTTCTTCTTTTAAAAATGCTTTAGTTTTATCCGAGAGATTGTATATTTTAGCACTTAAATTATCCCAGCATACCTTGGACTTACAGTAAGTTTCTATATTACCGTTTGTTCTGCTTGGATCATAAAATGTTTCAGCAGCCAATTTAGCAATACCGGCAACATCTTCAATAATAAAATCTGGCAATTCCTGCTTGTCCCATATATACTTGTAATTTATAAATTTCTTCAGTTTTGTAATTTCATATATTAGTTTTGCAAAAGAATAAGTAACCAACTGAATTAAATATCCTTTGTTTTCTTTATACCATTCTAAACCCAGTATTGTTTTTCGAATAGTTCCAAAGGTTATAGCTTTTGCAATAAGGTCGCGGTAGTATGATTCATTAAATACCGAATCGTTCTTCTCCCACTGTTTTTCCATTTCAGCTTGGAATCTAGTCGCATTGATTTCTTTACCCCACGCAACATCGTAAGGCTTCATTTCATCTGAATTAATGTACTTTGCCAAATCCGTCTTATCAAATTTCTGACTGTTGGGGTTGATTCTTTCATATGTCGCACGTTCACTCTTTGTCATTTTCATCTTGGGCTGATCATACTGACCTCTGGAACGTTCAAAAAACCATATAGTTTGATATGTTTGATTATTTACGGCCGGAGCATAAATCTTGCGGGAATATTCTTCAATACGGTTGTAGAAAGGATGGTTGGAGTTAAGGTCAGCCGCTGTAACTTTATTTTGGCTGTTGGCATACCGAGAAATGTTGCGAATAAATTCAGCATCTTCATTTTTTACTATTGTCAGCTTCATTTGGACAAATATTCCGTCCAAAAGTGCATTATCCTTTATCGTCGCAGAGGCCAAAGATGCTGTTGTTTGTCCTCCGTTTATTATCTGAAAATCTTTAAAAGAGGTAATGCACAAACCTTTACCCTGTATTTCTTTTAATTCGATGCTTTTGGCAGTTGTTGAAATTCCGTTATTGTATGTAAAGAATTTTTCGCGTTCGTTAAGGATGGTTCCGCGGATACCTTTGTTTACTCCGCCACGCAACTGCAAAAATGAACGTACATTTCCTTCAAGAAGCCGCGGACCGTATTTCTTATAAATATCTGACAAAAAACTTCCAGGAACAACCGCGAGATATGCCTCATAGTTTTGTGAATTTATGTCTGCCCTAATACACTGAATACCGGAAATATTAAAGTCAGTAACATCAATTATAATATCTTCCTTTTCCGAAGTTGCTAATTGCGCATTAAATATCTTAACAATGTCTACTATATCAAGCTCGACTTTAAATGTTTTGCCCTTAAATGTAAAGTCTTTCAGTTCTATATTCTTAACCCTCTTACTAAGCTGATCGGTACCGGCAATAAACAGATGTAGCTTATAAATAGATTCGAGATTTCTTCTTGTTTCAATAGCTAACTGTACAGCAGGATCTGATTGCTCTGCAGATACAAAGAATCCTTTAAGACAGTTTTCAAAATAATTTATCATGGATGCGATTGAAGCGTTAACATCACTGCTGTTTATATTCGCAAGCTTACCGTCATTAAAATCGGCAATCATTAAATTAAGAGTATTGGTTGAAAGCTCTAGAGAACCTGCATCAATGTGCATACTCTTAAATGACTTATTGCCTGTTGATAGAGAGAAATAGCACTGTTCAATACCAGAGAACATAGAATAATCACTAACCATAATGTCAGCGACAAAATCAATAAAAACCTCATAGGGATATCTTTGTTCTTCGATAGCGGTAGCCTTAATTTGGTTAATAACATATTCTCTGTATTCATTCAGTTCCATGGTGCCTATTCCTCTCTGAATCTCTCAAGGGCATTTATAATAAGTTCATAACTCAATTTGCATATTTCCTGAAATTTAACATCAGTTTCCTGTATCCTGGGAAATTCATCGTCCACTTTGTACAGCGTACAAGACAGAATTTTATACTTTACATTACAGCAATCATCCGAAAGATCAAATCCGTATGAAATTAATTTTTCCAAGAATTTCTCTCTGGTTTCATCCGCTTCAATCAATCGTAAAACTGATTGGAATAACTCGCCTACACTTGACTGACCATCTTCAAATTGTGAAGACATTGATTCAAGCCGGATAATTGCTAAGTGACCCGGAGTAGCCGAGGAAAGTTGAGTTACCGACGATATTTTGACACTTATCATGTTCGCAGATACTGTTTTAACCTCATACCAGTCAGTACCTTTTGAAAAATCTTTATTTGCTCCGTCAGGACCGCTCCATATTTCAATCGCATCATCAATACCGTATTTTACAATCATAAATTCCCTCAAAAAATACAGTTCGCCAAGCAGTCCTTTGATCATTTCATCGGTAATTTTGCTTATGTCACGCTTAAACATGCTTTTCCATGTATGAAAACGGTTTTTTAACAGTATAAGAGCTTTATGCTCATCCTGAATATCGTAAACTGAACTGACAATATCTCCGCAAAAAGTATAAAACACTTGCTTGGCTGTGGACTGCATCAGGTCAAAGCATGTCCAATAAACAGCATCACTTTCCTCAAACTGCGACACTTTCAGCAACTTAGTTGATTCCATCTTTGGAGGAATGACCGATGACATAAAAGACAATCTAAAATTGCCATCGCCGTTAATTCCGTAATAAACACTAAGTGAAGATGAAATCATTAGCTTTTTCTGATTTCCTAAAAGATCTTTTTCGAGATCTGAGTACATATTCATAAAATCAATCATCTTCGAGTTCCTCCTCGTCTTCGTCAACATCATTGTCCTTGGTTAACTGATCAAGTTTAACTCTATTCGCACGGTATTGTACAATAGCCTTTGATTCCTTTTCAGGAAAACCAATAGCAAAGCCGATTAAGAGTTCAGTGCCAAAACTCTCCTTAATCACAGTTTTTTCTGCTTTCATTGCTTCGCAGTCCTCATTGCTGTCATTTTTGAGGTCTATAGGATAGATCGCGAGGAGAGGTTTAGTACGGATTTTCAAATAGTCTTTTGCGGTGAGTTCTTCACAGTTTTTATCAGGGTTTTCATTTTTCTTTCTCTTTAGGAAATCTTCAATAAAATCCTTTGACAAATCGAGTCCGCTATTAAAAATACCAGGATCAATAATACGGTTATTGGACCCGCCAATTCTAATAAAGTTTTCACCTTTCCCCAGATGGAAACTACGCTCTACCGCATTAATTAAAACTCCGTTTGTAACTCTATATTTCTGATTTGATTTACCGGTTGCAACAACAACATCCCAGAATTTGAATTGCTCACTTTCCGCTATATATTCGCTTAAACTTTCGGTATCAAATTTTTTATTTTCATACGGAATTACAACCCTTTTTAGAAGAGCTGCAATATCCTCTTTGTCAACGTCGGTGAACATATAGCGATTTGTATTTATCTGATGATTAAGAACTTTTCCTTTTTCAAAATGAGTTTGTACAAATGCGTCAAACGCATTACGGTTTTTAATATTTAATGACGGATTTCTGAATAATTTGGATGTATCTGTGTACACACCGCCGTAATTTAAATAGAGTGACAATATATCCGTACTGCGCATTTTATTCCGGCTTGTTATTAACAAAGTGGTCTCCAATATCTCCGGGGATTCTTTAATCATTAATCCAAAATCTCTGGGTTTCTTATTTCTTAAAGCCATTTCAGTAAACTGTTCCTTCAAGTCTCTGACAGCATCCAAAACCGCAAAAAAACTGTCAATATTGGTTTGAGATATGTATATTCTGCAAAGATCATCGTATTTCGGTCGATAGCCAAACCAACGGCACATCTGAAGCAAAGTATCATACGCTCCTGCATTTCGGCTATAATAACTAACCATTAAGCCTTCAAGCGTCAGTCCACGCGAAAGCACAAATCCGCCTATTGCAATAACTCTTGCACCTTTCTTACCGTAATTTTCATAATCAAATCGCATGTCACCTTTATAGCGGTTATTTATTATTGCAGTAACAAACTGTTTAATTTCACTTTCAAGGCCGTTCTGTATTTCTTCCCAAGAAATTTCTTCCCGAATATCCTTATAAAAATCAACTTTTGTTGCATCACCATGCGTATATAGTGAATACAGTTTCTTCATTTCCCCGTTCTTGATAAATTCCTGTACCGGTTTATAACTGTCTTGCTCTATGATGTTTTGTATTATTTCCAAATATTTATCAACACAGAATCTGATACTCTCTTGCGGATCGTTATATTTGGAGATATTTATCATCATGGAACGGTGCTTTGTTACCTGCCCGCGCTTTGTACGAATAACATTGTTAATCAAAAAACATAAAATTGCCTCTTTTAAACTCTCAGGCAATTCGCCAAACGCAACATCCTTCTTATGACTCACAGGGAGAAAATTCGACTCATTTTCATCTAGTTTCCGTAATGCTCTTGAACCACTTCCATCAAGCGGAAAAATATTTCCTCCTCCAAAGTAATTATCCGGAGCCTTTAATTGAACGATAAAATCAGCAGGAAAAAGATCTTGATCCGCTTCATCCGTATCGTCTGGATTAATGAATATATTTGCAAACGGAGTTGCAGTGAATCCTACGTATGATGCAATTGGAAAGTTGTTGTATATCTTTCTGATATATTTATTAATCGTTGACGGATCTTGATCTGGCTTTTTAGTGTTTACGGAAGCATTGTCTGCCTCGTCATCTATTATAAGAACATTTTTACCGGAGATATTGTTCTTCCCGGGTCTAAGCCATTTTTCGACACTTTCAAGAATTTTAGCATTCTTTTTAATAACAAGAACAACGGGCTTATTAAAGTCGCCAGCAGTTGCATTTAAATTCTCTTGGACGAATTTTGCAAAATCGTTATCTGAGTTTGTTAATGGAATAGCATAATGATCTTTATTGCTTATTCCTACACCGACATATTTGATTATGTTACCGATCGTATTACTGTAAGCGCCAATAAATCCGGTATCAACACGCTTCTGTGTCTGTTTACGGAGGGAATCCGTCAGCCCGGCAAGTAAAACAATTACTTTATATCCGTAATCGCATGCCATACTGATCAGGCCTAGATAGTTGGCTGTTTTTCCGGACTGAACATCACCGACTATCAACCCGCGCTTTTTTCTGTTTGCAATATCCGCAAAGTTTACGGGGTCAGCGCAGTAAGATAGTGCTTTTTCACAGCTTGCCTCAATATTGTCAATAACAGTTCCGCTAAAGCCTTCATCGTTAAACAGATAGTGCCGGTATCGCGAAAAGTAACTGTGGCTTATTTCATCTTTCTTTTTCTTTAGCCACAGACCGCTATTCGGATCTTCAACAATAATGTCAGGGTCAAAAACCTTGATTCCAACATTGCTTTCATACTTGCTAACGATAATATCAACCAATTCTTTAAATTCCGGAATGTTTCTCGGTATTTTAAGCATATCGCTTACAACAGACGTAGCATACTTTACCGTATCCGTATGTGTATGCTTAGATCCTTCCAACAGAATATCGAGTATGTTGTATGCTTTTTTAATAAGCGGTTCATTAATCAAACTAATAATTTCATCATTCATCCCAGCACCTCTTTAATTACTTCTTCGCGTTTATTAGCTAATTTTTGATATGCTTCAATAGATAATAACATATTAAGTTTCTTTTCTTTTTCTTCAGGACTTACCATGGAAATGACATTAATTAACTCATTAATTAGCCTTTCTTCTTCAATGTCATCACCGCTGTTTACAATCTTAATAGAATCAGCAATGTCATTCTGAATTGAAAATTTGGGTATATAACACTCCAACTGTGAAAGTAAAGCCTCAAGTAGCATGGTTTCGTTCTCTCCAATTGCTTCATATAGCGCGGTAATAACAGGGTTGTTTCTGTTTATTTCATAACGTACTGTGTTGCTATGTGCATTAATCCGTCTTTCCCATATTTTGTTTATTGCTATCTGTTCCTTAATACCTGGGAATTTAACTGTTTTTTTACTTCTCAGTTCAGAATCGTTAATTGATGCTCTGAGTTCATCTTTAATTTTATCGGGGATTTTAGCTGATGATTTTTTAACATCAAGCATCCAAACAGAGTCCAAGGCCGAAGGGATATCCACTTGAACCCGAGCCAACTTATTAAGTTCGCTTTTAACACCCATTCGGAGCCAACTGCCCCACAAAATTAATCGCCTGTTCCTGTAGAGATAAAAACCCTGATCGTCATATATGCTCTTTGGATTACCGAGCAATCTCTTTTCTTCGTCAGTCAACGTATTCCAGAATGGAAGTGCATATGGAGTTATGGCAATTGTACATCCGTCAATATTTAGTCTTTCAGTATATCCTGTTTGCTGCCTGCCAACAGAGGCACGTAGAAACGGATCGCGTTCCTCAATACGCTTGTAATTAAAATAAATATCAATACTGTTATAAAAACGGTGAAAAACAAATTCGACGTGTTTTTTTGAATTAGCAACAGAAGACCTAAAAGAATCTTCAAAATTTTTAGCCAGACTCTCAAGTTTATCAAACTTTTTCCATATAACAAGTGTTCCGGTTTCGTATTGAAGCAACCCCTCGATATTAGGTAAGTCTTCTATCTCTTCACCATCGAGAATCTTCAGATACCATTTATTGTCTTTTTCAATCAAATCAAGATCGAAAGACATTGCATTAACCTGTCCGTCTTTTTTGCTGGCAACTATAAATTCCCGGCACTGCGATAGGGAAGCAGACTTCAATCCCAAACCGTACCTGCCAAGTTCAATATCACTATCGGGCTTACCCATACGGTCAGATCCTAAAAGCATTGCATTCTCAAGTTCCGGTTGATCCATACCGCAACCGTTATCAATAAATTCAAAATAGGTTGATTCCTCAAGGGGGTCAGAAATTATGTCAATACGTTTTGCGCCGGCTGAAATACTGTTATCTATAATATCTGCTACAGCAGTTGAAAAGCTGTAGCCAATTGCCCTGATTCCAAAAATCAAAGATTTTGCCGGCGGATCTTTTTCAATTATTCTACCCATAAGTGTCCTCGCCATCTATGTACATAATTGAGTTGATTCTTTTGGACAAGGCGCTAAAGATATATCTTTCCTAAAGCCTTACGGTGTGAACTATCCTGCTTAAGAGGCGTTGACACTGTCGCTGTGTGTCTTGATTTGTTCGTTTTTTATATTGTAGTGAAGAGACTTCGTATCTATTGGAAGAATTATTTTATTCACAAGAATCCTCCTTGCCATACTTTTCACTGAAAAGTGAACGGAAGATCTCGACAAGTATATTGACAACTATTGAATTTCCAATCAGTTTATTCATTTGCCGGTAACTAAACTCCAGACACATGGTTTTTTCATATTCTTCCTCAGTAAATCCCATTAACAGGAAAGCTTCACGGATAGTAAGACGTCTGTATGTATCCCCTTTGGCTCCTATATATCTAAAAAGCGCAGCAGTATTGGTTCTGTCCATATTACAGGTGATAGTATGAATTATTGTATTGTCATTGATTTCTCTGCCATTCTTTTTCCACATTACTTCACGGGAAGGAGTTCGGTTAAGCTGTGCAATATCAGCTTCATGCCTGTATACCGGATTTTCATAATCGGTCCTCAAAAATTTTAAAATATCAAAATTTTTTTCCTGTTTAATAATTTTCTTTTCAACATCGGTTTTAGAACCTAGATGGCTTACTAGAAATGCCCTTTGACGGTCTTGCGGCACACCGAAATCAGTTGCATCCAACATCATAAATTCATCATTTTGATATCCTATAGAAGTTAAAAAGTTAAGCCATGCATTCAAATCAGTTTTGTTCACTTCAGCAAGTATGTTTTTTACATTTTCAAGTAAAAGGTACTCCGGTAACCGGTTTAAATCTTTAAGCTCAAGTAAAATTCGCTCTATTTCCCATAACAGACCCGAACGGGTGCCTGAACCTTTTTTCATACCTAAAGCTTTTCCGCCAGTAGACAGGTCCTGACACGGAAAACTATATACAAGCAAATCTGTTTCAGGCATTTGCCATCCATAAAGTTGCGTAATCGAGCCGTAATTATTGCTCCTCTTATTTGCTATATACAGTTGTTCTATTACATTCCTCCCAAGTGCTTTGATCTTTTTAATTGGGTGCATAGAATCACCGCTAAATTGGAATTGATTTAAGTATCCTAATTGTTCTTCATAAACAGGTATTTCAATTTCTTTATCGGAACAGTGAATAGCATCATAACAAATAATTGCGTTGACAAACCATTCGCTGATTCCAACAATTTCATAGTTAATATTTAATCTTTTGAATGCTGTTGCCTGCGCTCCGATTCCAGCAAATGCTTCAAATACTTTTAATGTATTGTTCTTTGATTTCTTTTCTATGCTCATTATTTGTTGATACTCCTGTTATCTTTATATAGCTCATTGCCAGCAAAGCAATCCTGTCAGTATTTTCAAAACCGAGGTCCTAGACCCACTCCCAGAAAAATATAAAAATTTATCATAAATTTCTTATCTAATCAATCTTATTTTCGTTTATAAATTCTATGATATCACCTACGTCACACGAAAGTGCTGTACATATGCGTATCAAAGTATCCATAGAAACTGTTTCATTTTTTCCGAGCTTAGCTAATGAACCTGCACTTATTCCAGTTGCTAATTGCAAGTCTGTCTTTTTCATATTTTTATCAATTAATAATTTCCAAAGTTTTTTATAGCTAACTTGCAATATTTTACACCTCGCAACATTTCTCCTTTATAAAAATACCATTTGTTTCCTCATTTTTCAAGAGATAATCTCTAAATACATAGAAATTATCTCTGCGTCTATATAAAAAGAGAATGCCAGGTAAAAACCGACATTCTCTCATTATTGCTCAGTCGTAATTTACTTCACACTGCGTAATATAGACATACCTAAACACTCTAATCTATACACGCATTAAACATGGCTTCATTTACATAGAAAAGAGAACATAAGCGAAAACCTATGTCCTCTTGTTCATTCATTTTAATTACTGCTAAACCTGTACTTTTAGCTCTTGCCGGTATTGGGCGTAATGGTCGCTTAGCACATACTCAATAACCCATACTTTAGGTATCCTGTAGGCACTGCGGATAAAAAAATACTTTATATGATTTCCATGCAAAATTTTTCGTGCCGTGGTCTCTCCGATGCCGCCCAACATGGCTCTGAATTCATCCAGTGTAACGACATCAGGATGCGGCTCAAAAAGCTGCTCGTAATATTCTTGATTTTTCACAGTCATCAGCTCCTAAAAATATTTGTCAATGGTAGGATGACTGTTACAGTATTGATTTTTGATTACTACACGTTCGACGTTATGACGGCAGACGGTCTGGATATCCCTCCTGAACATCCCTCCAATATCCCTCCAACGTCCAAAATTTGTGTCAAAACCGCTCTTTTGAGAGAGCCTTGGAGTGACGTGGTTTTCCTGGTTTTAAGTGCCGCAAACGCCCATTATACAAGGCTTTTTGGGTTCTGAGGATTCCGTTAGAGTACGTTATACATTACCAATGCTTCCTGTGATGTTGAGGGACTCAAAATCCGCCGCCTTCACGGGCGTTAGGGTTCGACTCCCTTCTTTTCAGTATTTGTCGCCCCTTGTTGGTTTCTGCATTGGTGGACATTCTTGATAAAACCGAGATGTCTCTGCCAATTACCGGCTGCATCTCTGTCAGCGGATAGCCTGTTCTTTTTGCTATTGCTATCAATACCCCCGGGCAATCCTTAGCCCCTCACTCAAGATACTCAAGACGGTCTGCATCTTCAAAAAAATGTTCTGTCGCTGATTTCCACGGACTACAATGTGATAAAAGGCACCGGAATATTGAATACGCGGTTTTCTGGCCATGGTATATGCATACCACTTTATTTGCATATTTGAAAGCCTGACCCCAGTTTTACCGTTTTACACAATCTACCGTACCAGCCATCCATAATCCTTCCTGCAATCCATGATGTAGTCAACGTATACCGTCTGATCCTTAACTTGGTATAAAATAAGATACCATTTCTCAATGAACATCTTGTGGTATTTGTTTGGCGGAATAAACTCGGCCTCCAGAAAGGGGAAACGCTCCGGCATTTGGTGCAGGGAACGGATGGCGTCCATCAGGTCGTTTTTGATTTTGCGGGCGGCGGTGGGACTTTTCTGTGCCAGAAATCGGATATGGACAGCCAGCATTTGGCGGGCGCAATCGGAAATAATCACCTTATACTGAGGCTTCTTTTCCATGTTCCACCTCGTCAATGATGCTGTCCAGATAGCTGTCCAGTTCATCCGGCGTTGTTCCGGCGCGTCCGGCCAAACGGTCTTCCTCGACGGCCAGCAGTTCTTCTCGCAGCTTCAGCATTTTTTCACGGCGGGTAAACGCTCCTATATCCATCACCACGAGATCGCCCTCGCCGTTTTTGGTAAGATACACCGGCTCACCTGTAGATCTGCACAAATCCGCTATCTCATTGTAGTTCTGCCGGATACTTGCGGACGGCTTAATCTGCATGATATCAACCCCTTATGGTAAAATTCTAACCATATTATAGCTCTCTCATGCTATGGAATCAACTGCTTTGGTTAGAAAGCATTATGAGCATTATGGGGTCAGGCTTTCAGTTATGCTTCTAACCGCATAATCACTTTTTTCAGTATTTGTCGCCCCTTGTTGGTTTCTGCATTGGTGGACATTCTTGATAAAACCGAGATGTCTCTGCCGATTACCGGCTGCATCTCTGTCAGCGAATAGCCTGCCCTTTTTGCTATTGCTATCAATACCCCCCCGGGCAATCCTTAGCCCCTCACTCAAGATACTTAAAGAGGGTACATGGATCGATATGGTTCCATGATAATAAATATCAGGTAATTTTATCATTTTTTTATATTGCTTCTAATTAATACCATTATTTGCCAATTGTGCACACATTATAACAGAGACGTAATTAACCGGATAGAACATTTTAGAAACATCGCTAATACGTTGCAGTTTATTGATTTTTTTGTGGCATGATATTCTTACGGTATTACAGTATGAGGATTCTATAAGGAGCATAGAAGATGAAGAAAAACTATGAAATCCGGTTATCCAAAGGCGCAGTCAAAGACCTCAAAAAGATGGACCCGGCTTTAAGGGATTTTATGTATAATAGATACTATGAAATGCAGCAATTGGTTGAGTAGCCCAGGGAAGGGGGCAAGCAAGCCCGTGCCGATAGATTTTTTTACTCGCCCTCGTACTCGTTCAAAAATTCGGATGTTTCTCGGAAAGACGTATTTCACCTGGAGGCGATACCTTCATTGGTTTACAAACGGAACGAGATATGCCAAGCCTAGACATGCAGATGAAGCCTTGCCAATTGTCATTTATAAACATCAGACACCCCTGCTGCGGCGCTTACGCAATGTAGATATGTGGCTCCAGCACAATAAAATAGTCAACCTGAGACTTGCTGTGGAACGAATTAACGGTGTCATTCTCCAACCCGGCGAGACTTTCTCCTTCTGGCGTCTGGTGGGAAAACCCACCCGGAGAAAAGGTTATGTTGACGGAATGGTTTTGTGCAACGGATCATTCCGCCCTGGTGCCGGCGGCGGTCTCTGCCAGCTGTCCAACCTGATCTACTGGATGACTTTGCATACCCCTTTGACAGTTACCGAACGCTGGAGGCACAGCTATGATGTTTTCCCGGATTCGGAACGCAAACAGCCTTTTGGCAGTGGCGCTACGGTAGAATACAATTATATTGATTTACAAATCCGCAATGATACTGATACATCCTATCAGTTGTCGGTGTGGGTCAGTGATACTTATCTGCACGGTGAATGGCGCTCAGAAAAGCCAATCAAAACCCGTTACCGGGTTTATCAAAGCCACCATCGGATCTGCCACGCCTGGTGGGGTGGCTACGTGCGTCACAACGTGCTGCGGCGTTCGGTATCAGACCAGAATAATAATCAGGTGGCAGATGAATTTGTGACAGAGAATCAGGCCGTTATGATGTACCCCCCACTACTTTCGGCTGAAAATGATATTCTGCCCAATTCGCATTCACCAGGCAGGGACAGTTTGGAGTGATATTGATGCGTAGAATATCCGTGTTGTTTATTCTCATGATTTTTACTACCCTTATACCAATCTATCCGGCTCTGGCTGCCGACATACTGTGGAGATTAACACACGGCGACCAGTACAGTCTTGCCATAGGTGAAATAGAAAAAGCAGATGGAAACATTCTTGATGTGAGGGTAGCCCACATAATTTCCGGCAACATTATAAATCAGCAAATCAAAGTTGAATTAAAAGAATGGAAAATTCAATTGCTTGGCCAGAGCATAAACCAGGGCGATAAAGTGATTATGTCTCTTGAAAAAGACGGAACTGATTATTCAATCAAATGGGGAATTTATAAAGTATCATCTTTGGATTGAAAAACCTTGAAAATTATTGCGCCAACAAAACCGACAGGAGATATGGCGGCATTTCAGTGATATATAAACAGCGGAGGAAAGGATAACGATTTCTACTTCAAGGAAGGAACAGCTTTTGTGCTGGATAAAACGGGCGGGAGCAAGCAAATTTATCCATTGCCTGAGACTGCTCCATCACCCGACGATTCTCAAGTTGCACAGCCTGTTGCCCCCAGGCCGGTTGTAATCTATGCCATAGGGGGAGGGGTTGCACTGGCTGCCGCCTAGTTAATTCTAAAAAGGAAATTGTGGCGTTAAGAGATAAATATCTGGGGGAAGTATCTACACATGAAAAGAAGGATAAAAAAAATTGCCCTGGCGCTCTTCCTGGTATTCTTATCTTTTTACGTATACCTTTACCTGTGGTATATCCCGGAATACACCACAATTGATAAGCATTTCAAAAGAATACCAGGGGAGCTGTATGTCTACCGGAGCGGAAAAGAGATTCCTTTCATTGACACGGAATTAATCAAACAGTTTTCCAGTCTGGTGAAAAGTAAAAAAGGGAAAAAGATCAATCTGGCGGAAGTCAATAAGATTAAGAATGACTCAATCCTGCATTTTGATTACGGTTATAAAGAAGATAGCATGTGGATTGCCGGTGACGGAAGGATAATGTTTGCCGTTGACAAAGCCGAGATCCGCAACAGGTCGATTATTGGATACCTTTGGTGGGAAATAGCTTCCGACAAAAGTATCTATATGTATTATGCAACCGATCCCGACCCGGAAGTTACTATAATTGCTAATGGGATACTGAAGAAAATGATTGAGTAAAGTTGCCTTCTTCCGCTAGGGCAAATTCCTATAATTGGTAATTAATAATGAGGAAAATATATGTGTACATTATAGGGTCAGGCTTTCAGTTATTCTCTCTACCTCTTATTCATATTTCAATTCCATCAACTTCAATCGATTTACGTAAGGAGTCCCGGCACGCCCCGGCATCAACCAGGTCAACTTTGAAATCTGCAGTCAGACCGGTTACTGCTCCCACCGCTGCATAAAATTTATCGTCAGGGACACCCCATGCCGCCAGGTCTACATCCGACCAGCGCGTAAACCAGGAACGTTTGGCCAAAGAGCCAAATACCACGACTTTCTTGGCTCCAAAACTTTTTTTCAAAAGGGCCGCAGATCTCTTGGCAAGTTCCCATGCCTCCTGATATCGTCTAGTTAAAGCTGTATCAGCTTCAAAAAAATCCTCCGTAAACGTTAAGGGATACTTAATTGAATAGGTAGTAAATTCCTCATCGTGTTTTGTACTCATTTTTAAGCCCCCTTCCGTCTGGTAACGGGACATCCATGTGATTACCGCTTATAATATCTATCTTTCAATGCGTCAGTCGTAAAAAGAGCTGTGATGATTAATTACACCTAGATTTATCTTTTCTTTCCACAATAAGGTTAACCAAAATATTTATCAATCGACAGATAAACACCTTTTGTAAGATTATACCATGTTGAATGCTAAAGCTCAACTGACTCTCCTTCTTAGTATTGCTTATTTGGATGTTTAGTCATCATTTCGTAAACCCCCCAGAAGACCTTTTCCTGAAATATGTTTGGTAAAAATGTGCAATAAATGGATAGGGATTTTAATATTGATTTTTTTGTGGTAAGATATTCTTACGGTATTACGGTATTACTTCAGGAGGGTTCTTCAATGGAATATACAACTTTAACTTCAAAAGGGCAGGTAACAGTTCCCAAAGAGATTCGGGATAAGCTCAATTGGAAAGAAGGTATGAAACTAAAATTTTACCTGGACGGCGAAGATTTGAAAGTTAAGCAAGTTACTATTGTTGACGAAATGGAAGATTTACTTCTTAAAGATTTAATGGATTTGGGATATCAAGGGAATGAGCTTAAAACCAAGCTCCTCGAAAGAAAGGAAGTTTTAAACAAGACCTTTGACAAATTTATTGAGGAAAGGCTTCAGGAGGAAACGGTTCCGTTGGAGGATGCCATAAGGAGTATAGAGAATGAAGGAAAGCTATGAAATCCGACTATCCAAAGGTGCAGTCAGAGACCTTAAAAAGATGGAACCGGCTTTAAGGGATTTTCTATACACTAATGGAGAAAAGGTATAAGGAAAAGTCCAATAAAATCAACGCATGGCGGAACTGGCAGACGCAGCGCACTCAAAATCCGCCGCCTGCACGGGCGTAAGGGTTTGACTCCCTTCTTCGGCACCAGTAATAATAATGCCTCCCAGCTTATGGGAGGCATTGCTGTTTTGAATTATAACTGAAGATATATTGGAACGACAATGTTGACATAACAGGTCTATTTCTTGTGTCAGATGAACCGTTGTTTGTTTTGGTACAATCTTTAACATCAATAAAACCCTTTCAAATCAAGCATTTTATAATTTATTTTATCATATTTGGTCAATTTATTGAACATTTTATTCCA
>JGI25322J35698_1001150_pt1 | contig 19084 bp, 19 predicted proteins | sample AutmiccBRH37_all_FD_35698 | JGI IMG/M metagenome (IMG submission 35698) | reverse complement strand
GCCAACGCCGAGCCGGAAGACGCCAATATCGAAGCCGGACATCTCAGCCTGTCGATCGGCCTGACCCTGCTGAACGCCGGAGATGATCTGGATGCAGCGCTACAGCGTGCCGACGAAGCGCTTTATCGAGCCAAGCGCGGTGGTCGCAATCGTTGCGAACCCGCCTGGGTCACCGCCGATGCCTGAGTTGCATTGCGCCGGCAAGCGCTGGTCGGTCGCGCGCGCTACCAACCTGCTTGATGCCCTGATCGCTGCCGGCTTGCCCGTACCCTACAGTTGCCGCGCCGGCAGCTGCCACGCCTGCCTGGTGCGCTGTGTCGACGGAGCACCGCGCGATCTGCAACCCGACCTGCTGCGGCCCGAGCAGCATGCGGCCGGCTGGCGACTGGCCTGTCAGTGCCGTGTCGAGGAGGATTTCGGTGTAGAAGTCTTCGATCCCCGCCGCGACGGGCTGCCCGCTCAGGTGCAAAGCGCCGAGTGGCTGTGCGACAGCGTGCTGCGCCTGCGTCTGCTGCCGGAGCGGCCGCTGCGCTATCGTGCAGGTCAGCACCTGTTGCTGTGGACCGGTGCTGGCATCGCTAGGCCGTATTCGCTGGCCAGTGTTCCCGGCGACGATCCCTGGCTGGAGTTTCATCTCGATTGCTCCAGGCCGGGGGCGTTCTGCGATGCCGCGCGGCAGCTGCGCGCGGGCGACACGCTGCGGCTGGGCGACCTGCACGGTGGTGCATTGCATTACGAGCCGGAGTGGTCCGAGCGCTCTTTATTGCTGCTGGCTTCGGGAACCGGGTTGGCCCCTTTGTTCAGCCTGTTGCGCGAGAGCCTGCGCCAGGGCCATGCCGGGACGATCAGGCTGGTGCACTTTTGCCGTGACGAGCACTACCTGCGCGGGCCGTTGCAGGAGTTGGCGGACAGGCACGAGAACCTGGAGCTGCAATGGGTCGATGCGCAACAGCGTGACAGCATGCTTTCGACGCTACGACCAACGTCGCGGCGGGACATCGCGCTGCTCTGCGGCGGTTCGGCGTTCGTCGACGACTGCGCCAGGCGCCTGTTTCTCGCGGGCCTGCCGCGTGGACAGATATTCAGCGACGCTTTCGTCAGCGCGACTCAGCCGCGGTAGTTGGCTCCCCGTTCGATCCCGCAGACAGCACGAGGCCGGCTAAAGAGCCGGCCTCGTGTGATTCCCTGCCAACCTTACTGATCGCCGACGCGCAGGATCTTCATCGTGTTGGTACCGCCTGTGCTGTCGTGGTAGCTGTCGCCCTTGGTCAGGATCACCCAGTCGCCGGGCTGCACGATGTTGCGCTTGAGCAGCTCCTCGACTGCCATCTGGCTGACCTTTTCTGCAGGCAGCGCAGCCGGATCGAACGGGATGGTCTGCACGCCGCGGAACAGTGCGACCCGTGCCTGGGTTTCGCGGTGCGGCGAGAAGGCGAAGATCGGTACCGAAGACCGGATGCGCGACATGATCAGCGGTGTGTAGCCGCTTTCGGTCAGGGCGATGATGGCCTTGACCCCCGGGAAGTGGTTGGCGGTGTACATCGCAGCCAGCGCCGCACTCTCGTCGCAGCGCTCGAACTGCTGGCCGAGGCGGTGTCCGGACTTGGTGCTGGTCGGGTGCTTCTCCGCGCCGCAGCACACACGGGCCATGGCCTTGATCGCTTCGATCGGGTATTCGCCGGCGGCGCTTTCGGCCGAGAGCATCACCGCATCGGTGTAGTCCAGCACGGCGTTGGCTACATCGGATACCTCGGCGCGGGTCGGCATCGGGCTGTGGATCATCGACTCCATCATCTGCGTCGCGGTGATTACCACCTTGTTGTGGCGACGTGCGTGCAGAATGATCTTCTTCTGGATGCCGACCAGCTCGGCATCGCCAACTTCCACCCCGAGGTCGCCACGCGCCACCATCACGCCGTCGCTGGCGCGGATCAGGCCGTCCAGTGCCTCATCGTCGGCGACCGCTTCGGCCCGCTCGATCTTGGCGATCAGCCAGGCGTCGGAGCCGGCTTCGTCGCGCAGGCGGCGGGCCAGGTCCATGTCAGCGGCATCNCGCGGGAAGGAGACTGCCAGGTAGTCCAGCTCGAGATCCGCGGCCAGCTTGATGTCGGCCTTGTCCTTGTTGGTCAGCGCCGGCGCCGTCAGGCCGCCGCCACGGCGGTTGATGCCCTTGTTGTCCGACAGCGGGCCACCGATCAGCACGGTGCAGTGCAGTTCGTCCGCGGTGGCGTTGTCGACGCGCATCACCACGCGGCCGTCGTCGAGCAGAAGNTCATCGCCGATGCCGCAATCCTTGACCAGGTCCGGGTAATCGATGCCGACCACTTCCTGATTACCGGCGTCGCGCGGATGGGTCACGGAGAAGCGGAACTGGTCTCCTTCCTTCAGCTCAATGCGCTTGTCGGTGAACTTGGCAATGCGGATCTTCGGTCCCTGCAGGTCTCCGAGCAGCGCGACGAAGCGGCCGTGGCGCGCGGCGATTTCACGCACCAGCTCGGCCCGGGCACGATGCTCGTCGGGGCTGCCGTGGGAGAAATTCAGGCGGGCTACATCCAGCCCGGCGACGATCATCTTTTCCAACACCTCCGGCGAGCTGCTTGCTGGGCCCAGGGTGGCGACGATCTTGGTGCGACGCGGAATCATTCAATTGCTCCTTTTTCTGGCTGGCCCCGAGGCTACTATGCTCGCCGGTTGTAGTCATCGCTCGGCAACCACTACTCTTTGCGTCCGGCTGACGGGCTGTCTGCAGCTTTTTCCAGCTCGGTCGATACAGGGGTATACGGAGGAACCCATGCGCACCCTGATCATCGTTTTCCTGAGTCTTCTGACCGTCGGCTGCAGCAGTCGCCATGCTTTCGATCGCCACCTGGATGCGGCTTACCAGTACTACGAGGCCGACAACTGCGAGCGGGTGATGCAATCACTGTCGCAGGCAGAACGCCGCAGCAAGCCGCGCAGCCAGGTCCAGCCGGAGATTTCACTGTTGCGCGGCCAGTGTCTTGAGCGCCAGGGCCTGTTCGTCGACGCTGGCGAAACCTATCGTTTCATCGTCGAGCGATACCCTGCCAGCGAGTACGCCTATCGCGCTCGTGCGCGCCTGGAGACGCTGAGGCAGCTGGGCCACTATCATGTCGAGGCACCGCCGGTGGTTCAGCCGGCCAAACGTTGATTTCATGAAAGCCATGTGAGGGATCATGCGAGCTTTGCTGATGACCGCCATGCTGTTGCCTGCACTGGCAGATGCGCAGATCTATCGCTGGACCGATGCCAACGGACAGGTTCACTTTGGCCAGCGCCCGGCAGCCGGAGCCGAGCAGGTCGAGGTTCGGCCCCAAGTCGTCGAACGCGACGACCAGACCCGTGAGCGTGAGGCGCGCAGCGAACGATTCTTCGATGCGCGGCGGCAGGAGCAGCAGGCAGCGAGGGAGCAGGCCAGCAAGGCGCGGGCTGCACGAGAGCAGGAATGCCAGGGCTTGCGCAGCCAGTTGTCGCGACTGCAGCTTGGCGGACGTTTTTTTCGTAACGATGCAGCCGGAGAGCGCGTCTACTACAGTGAAAGTGAAGTAGAGGCGGCTCGACAGCGCCTGGCGATGCGTATCAGCCAGGAATGCAGTTGAGCCGACAGGACTCGAATTGCAGGGTTAAGGCTGAAGGCTCCGACGACATGAACATGGCGAACCAGCGTCGTATCCAGCGGCATCAGTTGCCGTACTACCTCAACGTATTCAATCGGTTCACNGAGAAGCCGCTGGGCTTCATCGGCAACCTGTCCGAGGGCGGGCTGATGCTGATCAGCCCCTATCCGATGATGCTTGGTGTTCGCTTCGAGATGCGCCTGAAGATTCCGGGCCAGAGCGGTCAACTGCGGCAGGTGGATTTCAGTGCGTTCAGTCTGTGGTCAAGCGAGGATGTGACGCCGGGCAGCTACGATACCGGCTTTTCCCTGATCGACCCGCCCGGGGATATCCGCGAGATGATCGCTGCCCTGCATCACTACTTCAGTTTCCAGCCGATGTTGCACATCCCTCTGGCGCATCATGCCAGCCCGGCATCGGATCGATTCACTGACAAGGACTGCTGCCACGGTCTGTGAGCCGCGCTCACAGCGTCCCGGTTTTCTTCCACGCCAGATAACGCCCGATCAGTGCCGGCCCCAGGTCGCAAGGCTGGACGTCGAGCACCGGCATGCCATGGGCCGCCAGGCGCTTGTGCAGCGCCTGGCGGGCGTTCAGGTAGTCCTGGGCGCCGCAGTAGTCGAGCGCGTCGTCCAGGCTCTGCACCGGCCGCAGGCGCAGCTGGTCCAGCACTTCTTCGCGCAGGCTCACCAACAACACCCGATGTCTGCGTGAGAGCCGCTTCAGCGCCCCGTGCAGCTCGGCATCGTCCTCATCGCGCAGGTTGCTCAGCACGATAACCAGTGCCCGGCGCTGTTGCCGGGCCAGCAACCGATCGACCGCTGCACCGTAGTCTGCGGGCTGCTGGGTGGGCTGCAGGTCGTAAAGACCGTTCAGTAACACGTGAAGTTGCTGTTGGCCCTTGGCCGGGGTGACGTGACGCGGCTGTTCGCTGGCGAAGGTGCAGGCGCCCACGGCATCGCCCTGGCGCAACGCGGCATAGGCCAGCAGCAGGGCAGCGTTGAGGGCATGGTCGAAGTGCGTGAGTTCCGCGTCCTTGCTGCGCATACGCCGACCGCAGTCGAGCATCAGCACGATCTGCTGGTCGCGCTCGTCCTGGTATTCGCGGGCAATCGGCATGCGTGCCCGCGCCGTGGCTTTCCAGTCGATCTGCCGCAGGGTGTCGCCCTCACGGAACTCGCGTAGCTGGTGAAATTCCAGCCCCAGCCCGCGGCGCGGTTGCTGGCGGACGCCGAGGCGATTCAACCAGACGTCGATCGCCTGCAGGCTGGCTCCGTGCAACCGAGCGAAGTCGGGATACACCCGGGTTTCGTNGACAAGCTCAAGCTGGCGTCTGCTGCGCCAGAGGCCCANCGGGCTGGCCAGGCGAANATCGCAGTGCTGGAAGACGAACTGGCCGCGGCGGGTNGGGCGCAGACGGTAGTCGAGTTGGCAATGTTCGGCGGGCTGCAGGCGCATGCGTTGCGGCAGCTGTTCGAAGCTCATGCCCTCAGGCACGTGGTCGAACAGCTCCAGCTCGATNGCGCGGGAATGTGCGTTNCGCACCAGCAGTTGCACGTTGCTCCAGTGGCCCAGTGGCAGATTTCCCGACAGGCTGCGTTGCAGCGCAGGCGACGGCAGTCGCCTCAGGGCGAAGGCGTCGAGCGATGTCACCGTACCCAGCGCCAGCAACAGNCCCCACCAGGCNGACTGCCAGTGCCCGGCTTCGACGCCGAACGCGGCGAGAACGCCGAGAGGAATGGCCACGAGCACCAGCGCGGCCAGCGCAACGAGCAGGCGACGGGATGGCGTCATGCGCGTGGCGCCGCGACCTGATCGAGTAGCTGCTGCAGCACCTGGTCCACCGACAGTCCTTCGATGTCCAGCTCTGCCGACAGGCGCACCCGGTGACGCAGTACCGCCAGCGCGCAACCCTTGATGTCATCAGGCGTGACGAACTCGCCGCCGCGCAGCAGCGCTCTGGCGCGACCACCACGAACCAGCGCGATCGATGCGCGGGGGCCGGCACCCAGCGCCAGNCCCGGCCAGCTGCGAGTGGTGCGGGCAAGGCGCACGGCATAGTCCAGTACCTGATCGTCCAGCGGCAGTTCGCTGGCNATCTTCTGCAGGGCCAGCACATCCCGGGCCTGTACCAGCTGGCGCAAGGCGCTGACGTCGAGCATGTCGGCGCGTGCCGAGCGGGTGACCTGGCGTACCAGCTCCAGCTCTTCGTTCGCCTGCGGGTAGTCCATGCGCAACATCAGCATGAAGCGGTCGAGCTCGGCTTCCGGCAGTGGGTAGGTGCCTTCCTGTTCGATGGGGTTCTGCGTGGCCATGACCAGAAAAGGTTGCGGAACCGCCANGGCCTTGCCTTCCAGGGTGACCTGGCGTTCCTGCATCACCTCGAGCAGCGCGGCCTGAGTCTTGGCTGGCGCACGGTTGATTTCATCGGCCAGCAGAAGGTTGGTGAACACCGGCCCCTTGCGCAGCTTGAACTGCTCGCTCTGCATGTCGTAGACGGCATGGCCGGTGACGTCGCTGGGCATCAGGTCGGGGGTGAACTGGATGCGCGAGAACTCGCCGCCGAAGCAGCGCGCCAGCGCCCGTACCAGCAGTGTCTTGCCCAGCCCCGGCACGCCTTCGATGAGCACGTGGCCGCCGGCGATCAGCGCGGTCAGAACGCCATCGATGACGTCGTCCTGGCCGATCACCGCCTTGTGCAGCTCGTCGCGCAGCGCCTGGGCGAGCTGGCTGGCTCGCAGGCGCTGGCTCACCGGGTTGGAGGCCGGAGCAGGGTTGCCGGATTCTGGGATGTGTTCGCTCATAGCGCGTTCCTGAGGGTTTGCAGGTGGGCGACCTGTCGGGTGAATTCGGTAGCCGACAGACGTTGCTGCGGCAGTGGGCGCATGGCCAGCTCGATGCTGGCGATCGGCAGGCTGGAGAGACGGGCGAGCAGTGGTAGCTGGGCACTCGGCGGAAGCTGTTCGAAGCCCGGATGACGTTGCCCTGCTCGGCGCTGGATGTCCTGTTGCAGCGGCTGCAGCAGACTGTGCTGGCGACCATGGCGCAGCAGGAACTCCGCCGACCCACGCAGGTGTTCCTGCAGCTGGCGACGCGCCGGGTTGAGCGGAGCCTGCAGTGGGCCGAAGCGTTGGCCGGCATGCCAGAGCGCGAACGCCACAAGTAGGCCCAGCACGGTGAGAAGTTCGGGGAAATGGCGGCGCAGCTGTGCGAGCAAGCCGTCGTGTTCGCTGCGGTGCACCAGAGTCACCGCGCTGTCCTGAGTCAGATACCAGAGCAGCCAGGCATGGTCGTACTGTCGATGTTGCGGTTCTGCCAGATCCAGCTGTCGGTCAGGGCGGTGATCAGCCCGTCACCGTGCTGCAGTTGCAGCATGTGCGTGGCGCCTGCGCTGTTGGCCCAGGCGTGCGCGGTTGTCGGCATCATAGAGGTGAAAGTCGGTATCGAAGGCCAGATAGGCCGGCGCGCTTTCATTCTCCAGATACAGCTTGGTCAGCTGCGGATGCTGTTCGGCGGTGGATGACTGCGGCGTCTGCGCTTCATCGTCCAGATCGTCAGCTGCGTACTGCTGCAGATTGAGCCGGTCGAACAGCAGGTCGCCGCTTTTGCCGGTCTCTTCATCCCACAGTCGCTCTGCAACCACGACCAGATGGCCGCCGGCGTTCGCCCAGTCCAGCAGGCGCTCGGTCTGCCGCGGGGTCAGGTTGCCGCGGTTACCGAGCAGGAGCAGCGTCTGGCCAGAGGTGGGCAGGTTCTCAAGTCCGGCGATGCCTTCCTGATGCACGACCTGCAGGCCGAGGTCGCGCAGGAACAGTTCGGCGGCCAGGTAGGTGTTGCTGCGCGCTTCCGGGGTCGGGCCGTGCTCGACGACGTCTTCATAGGATTGCAGCTTGCCGGCCAACCAGATGACCAGCAGACCGATCAGCAGGACCGCGGCCGCGGCGAGCAGGCGAGGGCGGAGTCGGTTCATGGCCTCGACTCCTCGGCAAACAGCGCGCGCCAGCCGGCACACAGTTCGTCGCGGACCACGTCTTCGGCGTTCCGGTGCCCGTAGGCCTGGTGCTGCCAATGCTGCGTAAGTTGCTCGGCAAAGCGCGACAGCGGTTCGCGCTGAAGCTGTCGCACGCGCGCCAGCACCTCGCCCTCGGTATGCGCCGCCTTCAGCGGCAGCTGGAAATCATGCAGCAGGCGGCTGAGCAAGCCGCGATAGAGAAGTGCCAGAGATGCGCGCGGATCCTGCTGCCAGAGTCGTTCGGCCTCGCTGGCAACGTCGTTTGGCAGGCTTTCGGGCGCGACGTCGAGGCCGAACAGCTGCGCGGGTGCAGGTTGGCGGCGCCTGGCCGGCAGCTGTATGCGGCTGCCGAAAGTCTGCAGCCAGTCGCGGTAGCGCCACAGCAGAAGCGCGACCAGCAAGGCCAGTGCGGTCCAGAGTAGAACTTCGAGTGCCTGCGCCAGGCTTTCCAGGCTTTCCCACAGCGAGCCACCCTGCAGCAGGCGTTCGAGCAGGCGCGCCAGAGCGCCGGGCTCCTGCGGGCTGTCTTGCGCACCAAAGCGCCAACGGGTGACCGTCTCCCGGTGCTGAAAGGGCGGTTGGTCGAGCAGCGCGTCGATTCGTTCGCGGGCCGTCTCGCTGGTCAGTGGCTGATTCAGCAGTCGCTCGCTTTCCGGGCCCTGTTGCGCTGTGTCGGCCGTTGGCGCCGCTGCCCAGGCATCGTGCGCTGCCGGCCAGAACAACAGGCCACAGGCAAGCAGCACCGCTGGTGCAGCGCTGAGCAGGCGCTGGCGCAGTCGACGGAAGGCCAGCTCTATGTCCCACGCCTCCAGATGAGTGCGTCGATTGAGATAGAGGCTGAAGCCACAGGCGACATAGATAGGCTCCCAGACGATGAGCACCAGCGCATAGAGCAGATTGGACAGGTGTTCCAGCCAGAGCCATTCGGCGCTCAGCCCGAGCAGATCCTCCCAGTTCCAGCGCTGTACCAGCTGCGCCGGCAGCAGGAAATACAGCACGCCGAGCAGGCCGAGCCAGAGCGCGCCTTCCAGATGCACGCCGACCACGGTCAGCCAGCTGGGCGCGCGGCCGCTGCGCAGACTGAGCGTGAGCAGGCGTTGCTTGCGTGCCTTGCCGTCGAGCCCCTCGAGCTGCTGCACTGGCAGATCGAAGCTGCGCGTCGTGCTCAGGCGACGCCAGGTGAGACTGGCCAATAGCTGTGGCCGCAGCAGGCCGGGGAAGGCCCGCAGGCTCTCTCGAAAGTCTGGTGTTTCACCGAACAGTGCTTTGGACAGGATATGCAGCGGCAAGCGCTCGTACAGGGGTTTGAGCCACCAGAACAGCAGCAGCGCCAGACTTGGGTGCTGCCACAGCAGCAGACTGATCAGGCCGAAAANCGGCAGCGTCACGGCCGCCCAGGTCGTCATCAGCAGCTTCGCGTGGCGCCTGGCGAGCAGGGTGCCGAGGTCCAGCGCCTCCCATGGACTGCGCGGGCGGATCGAGACGCTGGCATCACTCAGCTGCATGCTGCGCCCTCCCGGCAAAGGCGAAGTAAGCGGCAACGATCAGCCAGAGCAGCGCGCCGACGATGTACTTGATCATGGGCGAGGTCAGGGTCATGGATGACCAGTAGGCCTCGACAAAGGCAGCGATCAGCAAGAACAGGGTGGCNCCGCAGACCAGCTGGATGCCTCGCTTGGCGGCCTGNCGCAGCGCCTCTGCGCGGGTCAGGCGCCCCGGCGCCACCAGCGCTACGCCGAGCTGCAGCCCCGCGGCGCCGGCAAGGGTGATGGCGGTCAGCTCGAACGCGCCATGGCCGATGACGAACGACCAGAACGGCTGGTGGTAGCCGATGGCGCTCAGGTGGCCCGCGACGGCGCCGATCGTCAGGCCATTGAACAGCAGGAAGAACAGCGTACCCAGGCCGAACAGCAGCCCGCTGGCAAACGTCTGGAATGCGATGCCGATATTGTTCATCACGTAATAGCCGAACATCAGCCAATCGTCGCCCGAGCCCCGCTCGGCGAAGCGACCCAGGCGGCTGGCGTCCGGGTCGTACATCTGTTCCATCTGTGTGACCTGGTCCGGCGGCAGGATGCTGAACACCAGCTCCGGGAAGGCGAAGACCAAAGCGGCCATGCCGAGCAGGCTGCCGTAGAAGAGCAGGCTTGCTGCCAGTACGTAACGCCACTGCTCACGGACCGCGCGGGCGAAGCCTCCGGTGATGAACCCGAGCAGTCGCCCCAGCAATGGACTGCGGTGCCGATAGAACTGCTGATGGCCGCGCAGGGCGAGCTGGCGCAACTGATCGATCAGCTGGCTGCTGTAGCCGCGGGATTCGGCCAGCGCCAGGTGTTGGCAGAGACGGCGGTAGGCGGCGGGGAAGTCGCTGGCCTGGCTGGGACTTGGCTTGCCACGCTCCAGCGCGTCCAGCTGGCTGATGAAGTCATGCCAGTCGGCGTGATGCTGGCGTTCGAAGGCGGCCTGCTTCATGGCGCGCCTACCAGTGAGCGGGCGATGCCATGGATCTTTGCCTCGGCGTTCTCACCGGTAACCGCCAGCGGTTCGGCAAGGATCGAAGCCAGCTCCAGACGCCGCTCGGCAGAAAGACTGGCATGACGCTCGGAGAAGGCAATAAGAGCGCGTTGCTCATCGAGACTTAACGCAAAAGGCAGTTTGGCAGCTTCCACCTCCGGCAGCGTCGGGCGCGCTTGCGGTCTTTCCCGGTAGACCACCAGCGTCCCTGCGGCGAGATCGCCGAGACGCTTGAAGGCAGGGTGGCCCAGGCAGCTCAGTGCGCCGAGAAAATAGCCGAACGGCAGCATATCGACGAAGCGCAGCAGGTTGCGCGTCAGCGAGGAGGTCCAGCCGACCGGCGTGCCATCGTCATGCACCACTCGCAAACCCAGCCAGTACTTGCCAGGCGTACGTCCCTGGTTCAGTACTTCGAAGAGCACCATGTACCACCATTGCACGAGGAACAGCAGCAGCGTCCCAAGACCGATACCAAAATTGCCCAGCATCCCCAGGATGATGAAGAGGGCCACCAGGATGGCGGCACGGATCGCCAGGTCGATGGCAAAGGCCAGCGCGCGCGGTACGAGCCCGGCCGGACGCAGGAGTAGATCGATGCCCTCGGGCGTCTCCACGCGATGGCTATTGTCGAGCAGCGATGGTCGGTCGAGAGCTGAAGGCAAGGGTAAAGTCGTCTGAGGCAGGCAAAGGTCGATGCTATGCGGCAAGTGCCGCTGCGGCAATGCGCCTGAGTCGTCTGAGCGGAGGGCAAGCCGGAGGGGGGTGATTATGGCGAAGTGCCTGCTCCTTTGCAGGATGTCGTTCGCATACCCAATGCTGAGCGGGCAGATCGGTTGACGCACGCGGCGATGTGCCGCCCTGGCTGATAGACTGCCGCGCTGATCGAGAAGGACTCTCCCGTGAATTCAAGCATCTTCTGGTACGACTTCGAAACCACAGGAATCTCGCCCAGCCGCGACCGTCCGTTGCAGGTGGCGGGTATCCGCACCAACGAGGCGCTCGAGGAAATCGGCGAGCCGCTGAACATCTATTGCCGTCCCTCCGACGACATCCTTCCGCATCCGGCGGCCTGCCTGGTCACTGGGATCACCCCCGCGACCCTCGAACAGAAGGGCTTGTGCGAGGCCGAATTCATTCATCGTCTGCATCAACAGCTGTCGTTGCCTGGCACCTGCGGCGCCGGTTACAACAGCCTGCGGTTCGACGACGAGGTGACGCGCTACAGCCTGTACCGCAACTTCTACGATCCCTATGCTCGTGAATGGCAGGGCGGCAACAGCCGCTGGGATCTGATCGATCTGGTACGCACGGCCTATGCTCTGCGCCCGGAAGGCCTGGTCTGGCCTGAAGAGGAGGGGCGGGTGACGCTCAAACTCGAACGACTGAGCGTGGCCAACGGGCTGGAACATCTGAATGCGCACGACGCGCTATCCGATGTGCGCGCGACCATTGCCCTGGCCAGACTCGTTCGCGATCGGCAGCCGCGGCTGTACGACTATCTCTACAACCTGCGCCGCAAGCAGGCGGTACTTGAGCAGATCCGGTTGCTGGAACCCATGGTGCACGTGTCCGGCCGCTTCTCCGCTGCACGGCATTTTCTCTCGGTGGTCCTGCCGCTGGGCTGGCACCCGCGCAATCGCAATGCGCTGATCGTCTGCGATCTGCAGGCCGGACCGGAGCCGCTCTTGCAGGAAACGGCTGAAACGCTGCGTCAGCGCCTGTATACCCGACGTGACCAGCTCGCCGATGGCGAGTTGCCGGTGCCCTTGAAGCTGGTGCACGTCAACAAGTGTCCCGTGGTGGCGCCGCTCAAGGTTTTGCGCACGCAAGACATCCAGCGCCTTGGTCTGGATATGCCGGTCTGCCATGAGCGTGCAGCNATGCTTCGAGAGCAGCGGCAGATCTGGAGCACCAAGCTCGAAGACATCTATCGCGAAGACCGCTTCGCTGGCACTGATGATCCGGAGCAGCAGCTGTATGACGGTTTTCTCGGGGACCGCGACCGGCGGCTGTGCGACCAGGTCCGTAGCCTGTCACCTGCGGAGCTGGCGAAACAGCCATTCCGATTCGATGATGCGCGCCTCGACGAGCTGTTGTTTCGTTACCGCGCGCGTAACTTTCCTGAAGCGTTATCCGTCGACGAGCAAGCGCAATGGCGTCAGTTCTGCCAACAGCGGCTGAGTGATGGGGCATGTGGCGCGCCCAACACCCTCGTGCAGTTCGAGTCGGATATCGAGCAATTCATGATCGGCGCCACGCCGGCACAACGGCAACTGTTGCAGCAATGGCGCGAGTACGGTCAGGGGTTGCGTGAGCGTTACCGCTTGAGCAATTAACTCTTGGGGGGCGTATGTTTGTGCGCCACGCCTGAATCGAGCGGGGAAGGAAGAGTGCAGCACAAATAAAAACGCCGTTTCCCGACATCAATGATTAATGTCGAGAAACGGCGTTCGTTATAAACCGTAGCCGCTTAGCCGAGAAGGGTGGCCCAGCTTTCCACGGTGTCGGAGCCCCACTGGGCTTTCCATTCTTTCAGGGTCTTGTGATTGCCGCCTTTGGTTTCAATCACTTCACCGCTGTGTGGGTTTTTATATTGCTTCACGCGGCGGGCGCGCTTGCTGGTCGCGGGAGCTTTTGCAGCGCGAGGGCTCTTGCTGTTGCGAGAGGCTTCCGGATCGAGCAGGGCAATGATGTCGCGCAGGGACTTCTGGTATTCACCCATGAGTTCGCGCAGCTTGCCTTCGAATTCCAGTTCCTTTTTCAGCTTGTCGTCTTCGGACAGCGACTTCAGGCGCTCTTGAAGTTCCTTGATGGCTTCTTCAGTAGCGCGATACTCATTGATAAGTGACATATGACTTCCTTGGGATAGGTTTGAACGCAAGTGGCAGCAATCATAGTCCTGCGTAATCCGCAAGTAAATATAGCCTTGTAAAAAAGCCGCACTACTATTTGAAAGGATATGTGACGCAGGCTAAGAACTGCTATTGCAGCCGTGCGCAGGCTTAAATCAAGCGGAAAGCCTGTTTTATCGGACAAGTTTTTTCGATTGGTTTTTATGCTTTGCATAACAATCCGATGACTGCGAGCCGCGCCGTTTGCGTCATCGCGCATAGTTGGCGCTGCGCCTCGATCTTAATGGCGATGGCTGTGCTTTTGTCTGCTGGGCTAGAATGCCGCATTTCCCATTGAGTCGGAGTAACCGTTGATGCGCACTTTCAGGCTGGTCATTGCCTGTCCCGATGGCGTTGGCATTGTTGCCAAGGTCAGTAACTTTCTTGCCACTTACAACGGCTGGATCACTGAAGCCAACCATCATTCGGATCACCAGAGCGGTTGGTTCTTCATGCGTCACGAGATTCGCGCGGACTCACTGCCTTTCGATCTGGACGGTTTCCGTCAGGCGTTCGCTCCGATCGCTCGTGAGTTTTCAATGGAGTGGCGAGTCACCGACTCCGAGCAACGCAAACGCGTGGTGCTGATGGCCAGTCGCGAATCCCACTGCCTGGCCGATCTGCTGCACCGTTGGCACAGCGGCGAGCTGGACTGCGACATTCCTTGCGTGATTTCCAACCATGACGACCTGCGCAGCATGGTCGAATGGCATGGCATTCCCTACATTCACGTGCCGGTCGACCCCGCCAATAAGCAGGAGGCGTTCGCCGAAGTCACCCGCCTGGTCCGCGAGCAGCGCGCCGATGTAATTGTGCTCGCGCGGTACATGCAGATCTTGCCGTCCGAGCTGTGCGACGAGTTCGCCCAGCGCGTGATCAACATCCATCACAGCTTTTTGCCGTCCTTCGTCGGCGCCAAGCCCTATCACCAGGCCTCGCTGCGCGGCGTGAAGCTGATCGGCGCCACCTGTCACTATGTCACCGAGGAGCTCGACGCCGGCCCGATCATCGAGCAGGACGTGGTGCGCGTTAGCCATCGCGACAGCATCGAGGACATGGTCCGGCTCGGCAAGGACGTAGAGAAGATGGTGCTTTCTCGCGGCCTGCGCTATCACTTGGAGGACCGTGTGCTGGTACACAGCAACAAGACGATGGTGTTCAACTGATCCGGGAGCATCTGTGACCGATCCCCTCGAGCGTGCCGCGGCCAAGGCGCCGCCCATCATCGGCAGTGGTTGTACACAGCGATACGATCCTGAGGCGCTGTCGCCCGAGCAGGGCGCCGAGTTCGCCGATGCCGCAGCGCTATGGGCCGAGCTTCAGGCTGAGCAGGGCAATGCAGGTCGGCAATCGAGTGCATCGACGCCGACGAGAGCGCCCCATCCGGAGCGCGCGAGCACGACAAGGAGGCGGGTTGATGAAGGCTGCAATCGATCGTCTGGTACTCGGCGCTGATGCGACGGGTGAACCGAACAGCCAGTCCCTGCGCNTGGCCAATCGGCACGGGTTGATTGCCGGAGCCACCGGCACCGGCAAGACAGTGACCTTGCAACGTCTGGCCGAGCAGTTCAGCGATGCCGGAGTTGCCGTGTTCGCTGCCGACATCAAGGGCGATCTCTGTGGCCTGGGTGCTGCCGGTGCACCGCAGGGCAAGATCGCCGAGCGGATCGCCAGCATGCCCTGGCTGGACCATCAGCCGCAGGCGTACCCGGTGACCCTGTGGGACGTGCATGGTCGTAGCGGCCATCCGCTGCGTACTACGTTGAGCGAGATGGGGCCGCTGCTGCTGGGAAGCCTGCTGCAGCTCACCGACAGCCAGCAGGCCGCTTTGTACGCGGCGTTCAAGGTGGCAGACCGCGAAGGCCTGCTGCTACTCGATCTGAAGGACCTCAAGGCGCTGTTGGCGCACCTCAAGGCTGAGCCGCAGTTGCTCGGCGAGGACAGTGCATTGTTCACCGGTGCATCGTCACAGGCCCTGCTGCGACGCCTGGCAACGCTCGAACAGCAGGGCGCCGAGGCGCTGTTCGGTGAGCCAGCCCTGCAACTCGAGGATCTGTTGCACCCCGCGGCGGACGGCCGAGGTCCCATCCATCTGCTCGATGCCAGCGTACTGGTGCATGAGGCGCCCAAGGTTTATGCGACCTTCCTGCTATGGCTGCTTGCCGAACTGTTCGAGCAGCTTCCGGAGCGGGGCGATGCCGACAGGCCTTTGCTGGTCCTGTTCTTCGATGAGGCGCACCTGCTGTTTGGCGATACGCCCAAGGCGTTGCAGGAGCGGCTGGTGCAGGTGGTGCGGCTGATTCGTTCGAAAGGTGTTGGCGTCTATTTCGTCACTCAGTCCCCAGCCGATCTGCCTGACCAGGTACTGGCGCAGCTGGGGCTGCGAATCCAGCATGGTTTGCGGGCATACACCGTCAAGGAGCAGAAAGCACTGCGCTCGGTGGCTGACGGATTTCGTGCGAACCCAGACTTTGCGACGCTGGATGTGCTGACCCAGTTGGGCATCGGCGAGGCCCTGGTCGGTGGGCTCGAGGCGAAAGGCACGCCGGCGATGGTGCAGCGAGTCTCGATCGCGCCGCCACAGTCGCGAGTGGGGCCGCTGAGTGAGGCTGAGCGCATGCAGCTTATCGCGAGGTCCAGCTTGCGTGGCCGTTATGACAAGCCCGTCGACCGTGAGTCGGCCTACGAAATACTGAGTGCTCGGGCCATGCAGGCAGTCGAAGAGGCTGAGCGTCCGGTCGAGAAGCCTGCACGAGGCAAGAGCAGTGCAGGCAGCGATCTGGGGGATCTGGCCGGACGAGTCGTCAAAAGTGCATTGAGCCAGGCTGCCAGTCAGTTGGGGCGTCAGTTGGCCAGAGGGTTGCTCGGCTCGTTACTCGGCGGTAAGCGCTGACTTATCGGCGCTCTTCAGTTCACTACTGCTGTTTGTATTGGCTGCGCTAGTTGACTTCCTGACCTGCACGAAGGTCAGGATCAGGCTTGCCCAGTTGCCGCGCTTTCACAATCGGCATGTTTTTCCTGTTCGAGCTTCTGCAGTTCCCGCTGAAACACTTGATCAAGCACAGTGGGTTTCTTGCGCCACGGCTTGCGCTCGGGTTCGCGTTCAGCCGCGTAAGTCGTAATTTCACCACCATAGACATTGGTAAAGCGCTGCGCCTGGCGCTCAAGTTCGGCGCGCAGTTCGTCTTTCGTCACGTAAGGATCCTGTTTTTCTAGTTTGAATTAAGACGCCTCTGAAAATGAATGACGCGTCTTTGGTTGTAACCGAAGTTTTCAGTTGCAACAGAGTCGAGCTTATGTGCGTGAGACTGGAGGTCAACTGAAAAGGTTTAAGCAATTACCTGGCAGGCGGCAGATTCGAGCAGTAGTTCAAAAAACCAGGTTATCTGTGGCATTGATACTACGTTTGCGGCAAGGCGCTACACGGATTTTCACAAGTATGCGCTTTCAGGTGCGCTCAGAGCCAGAAATCGAGCAAAGAAAAACCCGCCGAAGCGGGCTTTCCTCTCGTTACTTGGCGAACGTTAACGGGCAACTTTGGCTTCGTTGCTCTGTTCGGCGCGGCCGTAAACGTCATCAAAGCGCTCGATGTCGTCTTCACCCAGATAGCTGCCGGACTGGACTTCGATGATCTCCAGCGGAATTTTCCCGGGGTTGGCCAGGCGATGCACTGAGTGATCGGGATATAAGTCGACTGATTCTCGGTGAGCAGGAAAGTCTTGTCGTTGCAGGTGACCTGAGCGGTACCGGAAACAACGATCCAATGCTCGGCACGATGGTGGTGCATCTGCAGGGAGAGGCTGGCCCCTGGGTTCACGCAGATACGCTTGACCTGGAAGCGGCCACCCATGTCCACCGAGTCATACCAGCCCCAAGGGCGGTACACGGCGCAGTGGTTCTTGGTTTCGCTGCGGTCCTGAGCGTCGAGCTTGCTGACCAGCTTCTTGACGTCCTGCACCTTGTCCTTGTGGGCAACCATCATGGCGTCCTTGGTCTCCACCACCACGATGTTTTCCAGGCCGAGCACNGTGACCAGTTTGCCGTTGCCGTGTACCAGGCAGTTGCGCGAGTCTTCGGCGATCACGTCGCCCTTGAGGACGTTNCCGTTCTCGTCCTTCTCGTGCACATCCCAGATCGAAGACCAGGAGCCGACATCGCTCCAGCCAGCCGACATGGGCACTACGCAAGCCAGTTGAGTCTTTTCCATCACTGCATAGTCGATGGAGTTGTCCGGGCAACAGGCGAAGGTGGCGGGGTCGATCAGCACTTCTTCGCCGTTCTTCACGCTGCGCTCCAGGGCGAGCGAGCAGGTATCGTAGATGTCCGGATCGTGCTTCTTCAGTTCTTCCAAGAACACGCTGGCGCGGAACAGGAACATGCCGCTGTTCCAGAAATAGTCACCTGACTCCAGATAGCNCTGGGCGCGAGCCTCATCCGGCTTCTCGACGAACTGCGCCACGCGCTTGATGCCATCGGGCAGACCATGATTGGCGTCCTGGCTGGCCTTGATATAACCGAANCCGGTTTCAGGACGGGTCGGCGGAACACCGAAAAGGACCATCTCGCCGTTTTCCGCGGCATTGGTCGCCAGTGCCAGGGAGCGCTGGAAGGCCTTCTGGTCTTCGATGACGTGGTCGGCCGGCAGGACCAGCAGCAGCTCGTCGCGTCCCTCTTCAACCAGCTTCATTGCCGCGATCCCAATGGCCGGTGCGGTGTTACGACCGAAAGGCTCGAGCAGAAGGCCTTGAACGCCGAGTTTGCGCGCGGCCAGCTGCTCCTTGACGATGAAACGGTGGTCCTTGTTGCAGACCAGCAGCGGTTGCTGCATGCCATCGAACGCCAGGCGTTCGACGGTCTGCTGGAACAACGTCTGCTCGCCGGTCAGGGCAAGAAACTGCTTGGGGAACGACTTGCGGGAAAGGGGCCACAGTCGGGAGCCGCTACCGCCTGAAAGAATAACCGGGATCATATTGCTTCTCCTGAATCGTTTCGAAGGTCGTTCTACTTGTCCGGTGACGCCGGCCTCTTGGCCGCNCCTGGGTTGTTGCTGTTCTTTGTCGGGGGAATCGCCAGTTGGCTNGACGAAATCCGCTCTGTCCCGAGGCATGCCTCGAGATTGAAATCTGCTGTCTGGTTAATCGCCTGGATGTCNCACCATGGCCGTTAGGCCGCATGTGTCTCGGGCGAGATGTCGATCATGGTCATCTGCACCGGGCNCTCGTGGTCGGCGTTTGGCGCACTACTGAGGAGCGCCATCGTCGCGCGCGGTGCGTGGCANCTGCCGGTCGAACGGGAGTGATGCGCTTGCATGGCCGTAACCCTCTGTTCGTGCCTTGCTCGGCGTTTGCCGTGTCAGATGCCGCGTAGGCTCTGCTCGACGCCGCGGCTGTCGGCTGGATAATCAGCCGTATCGCCGTCTGAAGTTGCGCTACCGCCAAGATCGACTGACGATCTCGAACGGAGCGATCTGCGAAATCGATNACCCAATGCACGTTCATGTGCGACNTCCCTTTCCACCTGGAATTGTCGGTACGCGCTTATGATTGCGAGCCACGCTGGATAGTTCCCGCCTCGGCAACCGTTGATCGGCCAGTTTTTGCGAACGGATTCAAGGTGCGCTCACCGGCCCGGCGGAATGCGGAGGGTTGATCGGGCGGTGTTGGTAGAGGCTGTGGGGCGTGCTGGGCGAACCCGCTAATGGGGTCGGTGAGGGCGGCGGCNGCGCCCTTGCNGNGCCCTCCGCCCGGCATTGAGTTGTTACTGGTCGGCGGCGTCGCGCAGGAATACCAAGCGNTCGCTGGTCGAATCATCCCGACTGTAGCGGTAGCCCTGNTAGTCGAATTCCGGCAGCTGATCAGGGTTGCCGATGCGTTCCTTGATCACCCAGCGGGCCATCAGCCCTCGTGCCTTTTTCGCATAGAACGAGATGANCTTGTACTGGCCGTTCTTCATGTCCTTGAAGTCGACGTTGATGACCCGTGCGTTCAACGCCTTGGGTTTGACCGCGCTGAAGTACTCGTTGGAGGCCAGAT
>JGI25322J35698_1001102_pt1 | contig 19915 bp, 18 predicted proteins | sample AutmiccBRH37_all_FD_35698 | JGI IMG/M metagenome (IMG submission 35698) | reverse complement strand
GGCGTGGCCAGATAGGCGTCGCGCCATTCTTCCGCGCGGGTGGCGACCTCGTCCCCCAGGGCCAGGCCCTTGTCGGCGCAGAGACGTTCCAGCGCCGCCAGCCAGTGGTTGTAATAGGTCTCGCCCGTGTCCGGGTCGCCGGCCGCCTGGGCGCGCTTGATCTCGGCGCCCAGGGTGTTGGCCCATTCGTCGGCGGTGAAGATACCCTTGTCGATCAACGCGTTGGCCAGGGCGAAGGCCTGGGCCTGCCAGGGCTCGCAGAACGCNGGGCCGTCATCGTGTTTCAGCGCGGTCATGCGGATTCCAGATAAGGTTCCCAGAGGTCGGCATAGACGGCCGACTTGGCGTCGCCGTCGGGGCCCCAAAGCTCATCGCCCTCGAACCGCACGGAATAGAGCGGATAGCCCTCCGTAACCTCTGGCGTATGCGTGTCGGGATAGACGTGGATGCCGTGCAGGCGCTGCACCACGCCGANCCGGCCNCGGGTGTAGCGGGGCGCCCGGGTATGNCCCTGGGGGTGGAAATTCCTCACGCGCACGGCGTCGCCGACGGCGTATTGCGGGGTGACAGGAACGTCCAGGTCCGCTGGACCGCCGGCCTTCACGGCGTTCAGCGCCTCGTCCGGGCCGGGGACATGAATGGTTTGCGGCGCCGGGGCNTGCGGCTTTCCGGCGGCCATTTCCTCGGCCGTCACCAGGCCGGATTCCTTGAGAAGAACCTCCGTACCGGTCAGCCAGTTTTCGTAATAGCTGTTCATGAGGTAGCGCGCCGGGTGCTGCCGTTCCCTGGAATGNCGGCCCATGTCGATGTTCCAGCGGCCGAGCAGCGCCGTCGCCAGGGTCAGGGAGAACGCCTTGCGTTCCCAATCGGCGTGGAATACGGGTTCCTCGGTCTCGGGCTCCGGATTGATGGGGCCGAGGCCGTGCATCCCGCCCAGGTCATGTCCGCTGTTCATTCGGCGGCTCCCTTCAGTTCCTCGGGTGAGCGGGCTTTTTCGACGCCGATCATGGAATTNCGGGTNACCAGCTGTTCCAGTTGTTCCGCCGACCAGCCGTCGGTGCCGGCGGGGCGTTCGGGGATCACGAGGTAGCGCATTTCCGAGGTCGAATCCCACACCCGGACATCAACGTCAGCATCCAGCGTGGTGCCGAATTCGGCCAGCACGCCGCGCGGGTCCGCCACGGCGCGGGACCGGTAGGGGGCGGATTTGTACCATACGGGCGGCAGGCCCAGGACGGTCCAGGGATAGCAGGAGCACAGCGTGCAGACGACCAGGTTATGCACCTTGGGGCCGTTTTCCACGCAGACCATGTGTTCGCCCTGGCGGCCCTTGAAGCCGAAGTCGCCGATCGCGGCGCTGGCGTCGTCCTGCAGCCANTGGCGGTATTCGGGGTCGGTCCAGGCGCGGGCGACGACCTTCTTGCCGTTCTGCGGGCCGACATGGTGTTCGTAGCGGTCGACCAGGGCGTCGAGGGTCGCCGGATCGACCAGGCCCTTTTCCACCAGCAGGCTTTCCAGGGACTTCACGCGGAGTTCGATATCCGACGGCGGCGCCGTATGGTCATGGTCGTGGTCGTGTCCGTCATGCGGCATGCGATTCTCCAAATTTGTCTGCGCCCAAGGATGTGGGCGGGGGCATGATACAGCCATAGGCGTCCGGTCAACAACGTCCTCTATGCCGGAATCCCCAAGGTTATCCACGGCAATCTTTCCCGCGGTGGACAACTGCGCGCAATCGGTTTCCGCCCGCCCGCCGAAGTGTGGAATTATTCCCCCATGTCCCATGCCGATTTCGTCCACCTGCGGGTCCATTCCGCCTATTCCCTGTCCGAAGGCGCCATCCGCCTGAAGGATCTGGTCAAGATGTGCCGGTCCATGGACATGCCGGCGGTCGCCGTGACCGACACCAACAACCTGTTCGGGGCCCTGGAATTCTCCCTGGCGGCCACGGACAAGGGTGTTCAGCCGATCATCGGCTGCCAGATATCCGTGCAGATGGAGGCCGAGGAAGCCGGCGGCCACGCCATGGGGCAATCCAACGGCGGCGGGCGGCGTGAGCGCGCGCCCTCGGTGGTTCTGCTGGTCCAGAACCCGGAAGGTTACCGCAACCTGTTGCAGATGCTGAAAGTCGCCTATCTGGACGGCGACGACAGCGAGGAGACGGCGATCTCGCTGGACACCCTGCTGCGCTACAACGGCGGCCTGATCCTGCTGACCGGCGGGCCCGGCGGGCCGGTCGGGCGGCTGCTGCAACAGGGCAAGGGCGACGCCGCGCGCGATCTGCTGACGCGACTTGCCGCCGCTTACGACGGACGCACCTATGTGGAAATCCTGCGCCACGGCATGGCGGCGGAGGAACAGACCGAGGGGGCGTTCCTCGATCTGGCCTACAGCCTCGATCTGCCCCTGGTCGCGACCAACGAATGCTTCTATCCCACGCCCGACATGTTCGAGGCCCATGACGCCCTGATCTGCATCGCCGAAAGCGCCTATGTCTCGGAGACGGAACGCCGCCGCCTGACACCGGAACACTGGTTCAAGGGCGCGGCCGACATGCGCCGGGTGTTCGAGGACCTGCCCGAAGCGGTCGACAACACGCTGGTCATCGCCAAGCGCTGCGCCTTCATGGTCGAAAAGATCGCGCCGATCCTGCCGCCCTTCGATTGCGGCGAGGGCCGCACGGAAGAGGACGAGCTGCGCGCCCAGGCCCTGGCCGGGCTGGAAAAGCGTCTCGTCACCCATGTGTTCAGCGACGGCATGGACAACGCCGCGCGGGACGCCGCGGCAGCACCCTACCGCGAACGCCTGGATTACGAGCTCGGCGTCATCAACGAGATGGGCTTCCCGGGATACTTCCTGATCGTCGCCGACTTCATCGGCTGGGCCAAGGACAAGGGCATTCCCGTCGGCCCGGGCCGTGGTTCCGGCGCCGGGTCCGTCGTCGCCTGGTCATTGTTGATCACCGATCTGGACCCGCTGCGCTTCGGGCTCTTGTTCGAACGCTTCCTCAACCCGGAACGCGTGTCCATGCCCGACTTCGACATCGACTTCTGCCAGGACCGGCGGGACGAGGTCATCCGCTATGTGCAGAAGAAANACGGCGACGACCATGTCGCGCAGATCATTACCTTCGGAAAGCTGCAGGCCCGCGCCGTGCTGCGCGACGTCGGGCGCGTGCTGCAGATGCCCTACGGCTATATCGACAAAATCTGCAAGCTGGTGCCCAACAACCCGGCCAATCCGGTGACCCTGGGCGAAGCGGTCGAGGGCGAGCCGCAGATCCGCCAGATGATGAAGGAAGACCCCCAGGTTCAGCATCTGGTCGATTTGGCCATGAAGCTGGAGGGGCTGTTCCGCCATGCCTCGACCCACGCCGCCGGCGTCGTCATCGGCGACCGGCCGTTGCAGGAACTGATCCCGCTGTACCGCGATCCGCGATCCGACCTGCCGGTTACGGGCTTCAACATGAAGTTCGTGGAAAGTGCGGGGCTGGTGAAGTTCGACTTTTTGGGTCTCAAGACCCTGACGGTGCTGGCGACGGCCGTGGATTTGTGCCGCGAGAAGGGGGTGGAGATCGATCTGTCGACCATCCCGCTCGACGACACCGCGACCTTCGAGATGATCGGGCGCGGCGAGACGACCGGGGTGTTCCAGTTGGAAAGCCAGGGCATGCGCGACGTGCTGCGTCAGATGAAGGCCGACACCTTCGAGGACATCATCGCCGTCGTGGCGCTTTACCGCCCGGGGCCCATGGACAACATCCCAAGCTACATCGCCCGCAAGAAGGGCGACGAGGTGCCCGANTACCTGCACCCGATCCTGGAGCCGATCCTGACCGAAACCTTCGGCATCATGATCTACCAGGAACAGGTCATGCAGGCGGCGCAGCTGCTGTCCGGCTATACCCTCGGCGGCGCCGACCTTCTGCGCCGCGCCATGGGCAAGAAGATCAAGGAAGAGATGGACCAGCAGCGCCAATTGTTCGTCGACGGCGCTGTGCAGCGCGACGTCGACGGCCGCAAGGCGTCGGACATCTTCGATCAGGTCGCCAAGTTCGCGGGCTACGGCTTCAACAAGTCCCACGCCGCCGCCTATGCCCTGGTCGCCTATCAGACGGCCTACCTGAAGGCCAACCATCCGGTGGAATTCCTCGCCGCNTCNATGACGCTCGACCAGCACAACACGGACAAGCTCAACGTGTTCAAGCAGGAATTGGACCGCATGGGCGTGGACCTGTTGTCGCCGGACGTCAACAAATCGCAGGTCAAGTTCTCGGTCGAGCGCGAAAACGGCGGCAGNGCCATCCGCTACGCCCTGGCCGCCATCAAGAACGTGGGCGAGGGCGCCATGGCGTCGTTGGTCGAGGCGCGCAAGGACGGCGGGCCGTTCAAGGACATCGCCGACTTCGCCCACCGCCTGGATCCCAAGGTCATCAACAAGCGGCAGATGGAAAACCTGATCCGNGCGGGCGCGCTCGACAGCCTCAATCCCAACCGCCGCCAGCTGTTCACGGGGCTGGAGCGCATCCTCAAGGAAGCGGTCAGCGCCCATCAGGACCGCACGTCCGACCAGATGGGGCTGTTCGGCGGCGGCGCGGACCAGCCCGCGCAGGCGCCGGACATCCGCCTCGACAACATCGCCGACTGGACGCCCATGGACCGGCTCAAGGAAGAATTCGACGCCGTCGGCTTCTACCTGTCGTCGCATCCGCTCGCGACCTATGAAAGCATGCTGGAAAAGCACAAGGTCATGAGCTACGTCGAAATCCTGGCCGCCGCCCGGCCCGGCCACCGGCGCATGGCCGGCACCCTGGTCGCCATGAAGGAGCGCACCTCGGCCAAGGGCTCGCGCTATGCCTTCGTCAGTTTCTCGGACACCACGGGGACGTTCGAGGCGATCATGTTCTCGGAAGTCCTGTCCGCCGCCCGCGAACACCTGACCGAAGGCAACTCCTTCCTGATCGAAATGGAAGTGCAGATCGAGGCCGAAGCCCCCCGGTTCATGGTCCAGGGCCTNCGCCCGCTGGAAAGTGCCGCCTTGAACGCCGTCGGCTCCGTCACCGTGGTGATCGGCGGCGCAAGCCCGCTGGCCCCGCTGCGCGAGGTGCTGGAAAGCCAGGGCAGGGGGCAGGTGCCGGTCTATGTCGTGCCCCGCCTGGAGGACAACCGCGAGGTCGTGNTGTCGCTGAACGACCGCTACGCCGTGTCGCCGGCCGTGATCCAGGCCATCAAGTCGGTCCAGGGCGTGCTTGAGGTCGTCGAGGGCTGACCTCCGCCATGCAGGGCAATCCGCGCTTTTTCCCTTGATTAGGCCCGCCTGACCCGATAAACCACCGCCCATATCGCACGCGGGGACGCGGCGCCTGTGCAAATTCACGGGAATTGCCGCTCCGGTGTTCGGTCATGGGACCGAATGACACCCTGCGGAGGCATAACCGGAGAAGAGATTATCATGGCGATTCCGTCGTTCACCATGCGTCAGCTGTTGGAAGCCGGCGTTCACTTTGGTCACAGCACCCGTCGTTGGAACCCGAAAATGGCGTCGTACCTGTACGGCGACCGCAACGGCATCCACATCATCGACCTGCAGCAGACCGTTCCCNTGCTTCANCAGGCGCTNGCCGCCGTGCGCGACGTCGTCGCGTCCAACGGCCGNATCCTGTTCGTCGGCACCAAGCGCGCGGCCTCGCCGCGGGTCGCCGAAGCCGCCAAGAAGTGCGGGCAGTATTACGTCAACCACCGCTGGCTCGGCGGCATGCTGACCAACTGGCAGACCATTTCCAAATCCATCGCCCGCCTGCGCGAGCTGGACAGCAAGCTGGGCGGCCAGGAAGTCCAGGGCCTGACCAAGCGCGAGCAGCTCGGCCTGACGCGTGAGCAGGAAAAGCTTGAGCGCGCGCTCGGCGGCATCAAGGAAATGGGCGGCCTGCCGGACATCATTTTCGTGATCGACACCAACAAGGAAGACATCGCCGTCGCCGAAGCCAACAAGCTGGGCATTCCGGTCGTCGGCGTCATCGATTCCAACAGCAACCCGGCCGGCATCACCTATCCGATCCCGGGCAACGACGACGCGATCCGCGCGATCTCCATGTACTGCAACCTGATTGCCGATTCCGTGCTGGACGGCCTGTCCGCGTCGCTGACCGCCAAGGGTGTGGATCTGGGCGCCGACGAGAACGCCGGCGGTGCCATCGAAGCGCCGGTTGCTGAAGAAGCCGCCCCCGAGGCCGCCGCGGAAGCGGCGCCCGAAGCGGCCGCGACGCCCGAAACCCCCGCCGAAGGCGAGGAAGCCCAGCCGGCTTCCTGACCCGCCTTTACGGGCACGGGCTGAAGACACGATCTGAAGAGAAGGTAGAACCATGGCAGAAATCACTGCGGCTCTCGTCAAGGAGCTTCGCGAACAAACCGGCGCCGGCATGATGGATTGCAAAAAGGCGTTGGCTGAAACCGGCGGCGACCTGGAGCAGGCCGTCGACTGGCTGCGCACCAAGGGGCTGTCCGCCGCCGCCAAGAAGGCCGGCCGCGTCGCCGCCGAAGGCTTGGTGGCCGTTGCCGTCGACGGCAACAAGGGGGCCGTCGTCGAAGTGAACTCGGAAACCGACTTCGTGTCGCGCAACGAGCAGTTCCAGGAGTTCGTCCGTGACATCGCGTCCCTGGCGCTGGCCGCCGACGGCGACATGGACAAGCTGTTGGCCGCCGATTACCCGGGTGCGGGCCGCACGGTCGCCGACCAGTTGACCCATATGATCGCCACCATCGGCGAGAACATGTCGATCCGCCGCTGTGACGTTCTGTCCGTCGGCAACGGCGTGCTGGCGTCTTATGTCCACAACGCCATGGCCGACGGCATCGGCAAGATCGCCGTCCTGGTCGGTCTGGAATCGGACGGCGACAAGGGCAAGCTGGAAGCCTTCGGCAAGCAGATCGCCATGCACGTCGCGGCGGCCAAGCCGCAGTCCGTGTCGCGCGACGAACTGGACCCGGAAATCCTTGAGCGCGAACGTGTCGTGCTGTCGGAACAGGCCCGCGAATCGGGCAAGCCGGAAGAGATCATCGGCAAGATGGTCGAAGGCCGTCTGCGCAAGTTCTATGAAGAGGTCTGCCTTCTCGATCAGACCTTCGTGATCGATGGCGAAACCCAGGTCTCGAAGGCCGTCGAGGCCGCCGGGAAGGATGCCGGTGGCGCCATTTCCATCAATGGTTTCAAGATGTTCGTNCTTGGCGAGGGCATCGAGAAGGAAGTCGGCGATTTCGCCGCCGAGGTCGCGGCCGCGGCCGGGTCCTGATCCTTCGACGCGGTGTCCCGGCGGCTTTTCCGGGCGCCGGGCAAGACGCCGCCCGACGGGTGATGTAGACTGTCATCCGGAACTCATTCCCGCCGCCGGTTTCCCATCAAATGGGCCGGCGGCGGATTTTGATGGAAGAGCGCGAGTGTCCCCAGTGTCCGAGGAACCGAAATACCAACGCGTGCTGTTGAAACTGTCGGGCGAAGCCCTGATGGGCAAGCGCGATTACGGCCTGGACCCGGACATGGTCGGGCGCATCTGCGACGAGGTCGCCGCCGTCCATGACATGGGCGTTCAGGTTTGTCTCGTCATCGGTGCCGGCAACATCTTCCGCGGCATGTCGTCGTCGTCCGAGGGCATCGAGCGCACCAGCGCCGACTACATGGGCATGCTGGCGACGGTGATGAACGCGCTGGCGGTGCAAAGCGTCCTGGAATCCAAGGGCGTGGATACGCGGGTGCAGTCCGCCATCCCCATGCAGACCGTGTGCGAGCCCTATATCCGGCGGCGCGCCGTGCGCCATATGGAAAAGGGGCGGGTGGTGATCTTCGCCGCCGGCACGGGCAACCCGTTTTTCACCACCGATACGGCGGCGGCGTTGCGCGCGGTGGAAATGGGCTGCGATGCGCTTTTGAAAGGCACGCAGGTCGACGGCGTCTACGATTCCGACCCCAAGACCAACCCGGACGCCGTGCGNTACGACAATCTGAAGTACCAGGATGTGCTGGCCCGCGACCTCAAGGTCATGGATACTTCGGCGATTGCGCTGGCGCGTGACAACCGGGTTCCCATTCTCGTGTTTTCAATTCACAATCCCGGAGAATTCTCCAAGGTTATCAACGGGGAGGGGCGGTTCACCCTGGTCGATTGACCGGGCGCCGGCCGGCCCCCTGGGACCGCGCGCAAGCGACCGCAATGGGAGGAAATTATGGCGGAATTCAGTTTTTCAAATTTGAAGGGTGACATCGCGCGGCGCATGGAGGGGGCCATCGATGTCCTCCACCGTGAACTCGGCGGTCTGCGTACCGGNCGGGCGTCGACCAGCCTGCTGGAGCCGGTNACCGTGCAGGCCTATGGCTCTGACATGCCCATGAACCAGGTCGGCACCATCGGCGTGCCGGAACCCCGCATGCTGACCGTGCAGGTCTGGGACCGTGGCCTTGTCGGCGCCGTCGAAAAGGCGATCCGCGATTCCGGCCTGGGCCTCAATCCCGCCGCAGACGGCCAGCTGGTCCGCGTGCCGATCCCGGCCCTGACCGAGGAACGCCGCACCGAACTGGGCAAGGTCGCGCATAAATATGCCGAAGAGGCGCGCATTTCCGTGCGCAACGTTCGCCGCCACGCCATGGACGAATTGAAGAACGCGGAAAAGGCGGGTGACATTTCCGAGGACGCCTATCACGGTTATACGGAGGAAGTGCAGAAGGTGACCGACGAACACGTCGCCAAGATCGACGAGATCGTCGCCAACAAAGAAATCGAAATCATGCAGGTTTGACGTAGATGCCCACCGTTCCCCTTCAAGTCNCCGACANCCCGGCAAATCCGGTTCACGTNGCCGTCATCATGGACGGCAACGGGCGTTGGGCGAAGGGCAAGGGGTTGCCGCGCACCGCCGGACACAAGGCCGGCGCCGAAGCCGTGCGGCGAACGATCAAGGCGGCGGTCAGCCTGGGCATACCCTATCTGACCCTGTTCGGGTTCTCGTCGGAGAACTGGAATCGNCCGGTCGGCGAAATCGGCGACCTGATGGGGTTGTTGCGGCTTTATCTGCGCAAGGAAATCGGCGAGCTCGACCGTGAAGGCGTGCGTCTTCGCATNATNGGTGAGCGCACGCGGTTCGACGNCGACATCCAACGCCTGATCGCCGACGCCGAGAACCGTACCCGGGGCAATACGCGGCTCAACCTGACGATCGCGCTCAGCTATGGCGGCCGGCAGGAAATTCTGGGCGCGGCCCGGGCCTTGGCGGAACAGGTCCTGNGCGGCGAGATTACCCCGGAAGACATCGACGAAACCCGGTTTGAGAACGCGCTTTTCACCGCCGGTCTGCCGGAACCGGATCTGCTGATTCGGACCAGCGGCGAGCAGCGTGTCAGCAACTTCCTGCTNTGGCAGGTTGCCTATGCGGAATTCGTGTTCACCGACGTTCTGTGGCCCGATTTCGGTCATGAACAGCTTGCCGAGGCGCTGGGCGATTTCCGCAGCAGGGAACGCCGGTTCGGCGGCGTCACGAGCGCCTAGTCCCTTGGCGGATTGAATTTTGGCCCTTTCNGAATTTCACAAGCGGGTGCTGTCTGCTGCGGTCTTGCTGCCGCCCGTAGTCGCCGCCGTTTATGCAGGGCCGCCCTGGTACACGATCCTGATTGTCCTGTTCACCGCCGCCATGGTGTGGGAATGGCTGATCATGGCGCGGNCACAGGTGCTGTGGCTGATGGCCGGTTTTGCATACATCCTGGCCGCCGCCTACGTCCTATTCCTGATGCGGGGCGATGACGCGGCGGGACGCAGCTTGATATTGTTCCTGTTCGTCGTCACCTGGATGACGGATACCGGGGCCTATCTGACCGGGCGGACCCTTGGCGGCCCGAAACTGGCGCCCCGGATCAGTCCGTCGAAGACGATTTCCGGGGCCGTCGGCGGTTTGCTGGCTGGGGTCGGGGCGGGTATCCTGGTATGGTATTTGACCGGCGGGGCCGTTGGTGTGCAGATTGCCGCCGCGGCAGTGGCCGGCAGCATCGCCTGTCAGGTCGGCGACCTTTTGGAATCGGGGGCGAAGCGCCATTTCGGGGTCAAGGATTCTGGACGCCTGATCCCCGGTCACGGCGGTGTTCTCGACCGGGTCGACGGCCTTCTGGCCGCGGCGTTGGCGGTTGCGTGTACTGGAATTTGGCGTTGATGCAGGGACTTTAGGAATGGATTTGGCCTTACAACCGGATACGGCGGCGCAAGCCACGGACGCGGCTCCGCGCAGCGTTACCGTCCTGGGCGCGACCGGATCGGTCGGCTGCAATACGGTCGATATCCTGGCCCGCCATCCGGGCGCCTTCCAGGCCGAGGTTCTGACCGCGCACCGCAACGTGGACCTTCTGGCGGAACAGGCCGTGCGCCTGGGCGCCAGGCGGGCGGTGATCGGCGACGACAGCAAATACGCCGCCCTGAAATCGGCCCTGGCGGGCACGCCGGTCGAGGCCGCGGCCGGCGCCGAAGCCATTTCCGAAGCCGGCGACCAACCGACCGACATCGTGGTCGCCGCGATCGTCGGCGCGGCGGGTTTGCCGCCGGTGCTCAAGGCGGTGCGCCGGGGCGCCACCGTGGCCTTCGCCAACAAGGAATGCCTGGTGTCCGCCGGCGATTTGATGGTGCGCGAAGTGCAAGCGTCCGGCGCCACGCTGCTGCCGGTCGATTCCGAGCATAGCGCGATCTTCCAGGTCTTCGATTTCGACCAGCCGGACAAGGTCCGGCGCATCGTGCTGACGGCGTCGGGCGGCCCGTTCCGCACCAAGCCGCGCCATGAATTGGCCGCCGTCACCCCGGCCCAGGCCGTGGCCCACCCCAATTGGGACATGGGGGCCAAGATTTCCGTCGACAGCGCGACCATGATGAACAAGGGGTTGGAGCTGATCGAGGCCTTCCACCTGTTCCCGGTGCCGGAGGATCGGATCGAGATTCTGGTGCATCCCCAGTCTGTCATCCATTCCATGGTCGACTACGTCGACGGCTCCGTGCTGGCGCAGTTGGGCACGCCGGACATGCGCACNCCCATCGCCTTCGCCCTGGCCTGGCCGAAGCGGGTGGAAACCCCGGCGGCGCGCCTGTCGTTAGAGGATATCGGCACGCTGACCTTCGAGGCNCCCGATCCCGTGCGATTTCCGGCGTTGCGCCTGGCGCGCGAGGCATTGCGGACGGGCAATAGCGCGCCTACCTTACTGAATGCCGCCAACGAGGTCGCCGTGGCCTGGTTCCTGGAAAGGGGACTGGGTTTTCTCAAGATCACCGAGGTTGTCGAACAGGTGCTGGAACGGGTGACCGCCCGGCCGCTCGGCTCTCTCGACGACGTCTTCGCCGCGGACGCCGAAGCCCGCCGTGTCGCGGAGGAAATTGCTTCGAAATCAGTTGGTTAATTCCCGATTTTCGGGTATTTCACCGGCATGGGTTTCCGACAGGCCTGAAATAAGGACCCCACATGAACATCGTCGACTTCGCCTTCAACTACGTCGTGGTTTTCCTGATCGTGCTGACGATCCTGGTGTTCGTCCACGAATGGGGCCACTACTGGATCGCGCGCCGCTGCGGGGTCAGGGTCGAGGTATTTTCCATCGGCTTCGGGCCTGAAATCTTCGGCTGGACCGACAAGCACGACACCCGCTGGAAGATCAGCGCCATTCCGCTCGGCGGCTACGTCAAGATGTTCGGCGAGGCCGACATGGGCTGGGAGGAAGAGGAAGAGTCCGAGCCTCTGCCGCCGGAAGAAAAGGCGGTGTCGTTCCATCACAAAAAGCTGTGGCAGCGTTCGGCCATTGTCGCCGCCGGCCCCGTCGCCAACTTCATTTTCGCCGCCGTTCTGGTGGCTCTTCTGGCCGGTATCGTCGGCACGGCGCGGCCGTTGGCCGCCGTCGGCGAGGTTCAGCCGGGCAGCGCCGCCGCGTTGGCGCAGCTGCTGCCGGGGGACCGCATCACCGCCATCGACGGCCAGCCGATCAAATGGTTCGAGGATTTGCGCCAAACGGTTTCCGCNCAACCGGGCGTGGCGCTGCGTATGGACGTCGTGCGCGGCACGGAAACCCTGACCCTGACCGTCACGCCCCAATCGCGCTCGGTCGAAGGGCAGGAAGCGCCGATCGGCCTGCTCGGCGTGCGNTTCGATCCCCAGGCGGTCGAGTACGAGCGCCAAGGTCCGGTCGCGGCGGTTTCCACGGGTGTCGGATATACGGTGCAAATGGTGACCCGCATCTTCGGCGTGCTCGGCGAGATGATTTCCGGTCACCGTTCGGCCGAAGAACTGGGCGGACCGTTGCGCATCGCGCAGCTTTCCGGCGATATCGCGCAGTTGGGGTTCAAGGAACTGGTCATGTTCATGGCCGCGCTGTCGGTCAATCTGGGCCTCATCAACCTGTTTCCGATCCCGGTTCTGGACGGCGGGCGGTTGGTGTTTTACGCGGCGGAAGGGTTGCGGGGCCGGCCGGTAGCGCCCAAGATCGAGGAATACGGCATGCGCCTGGGCTTGGCGCTGGTGCTGTTTCTGGTCGTGTTCGTGACATGGAATGATATAACCCAGATGCCATGGGACCGCGTGTTCGAATGGTTCAAGGGGTTAATTTAACGGATTGCCAANGATTTAGGCTCATAAGGGCGTAACACCTGGGGCCTTGGCATGTACGTTCGGGGGAAGAAATTGGAGCGCCTATCACGTCTCCTTATCGGTTTTGCGCTGATCGCCGTCATCTGGGCGGCGGCGGCGGATGCATCGGCGCAGGCCCGCGGCACGATCAGTGAGATCGTCGTCGAGGGGGCCCAGCGTATCGAACCGGGCACCATTCGGTCCTATCTTCTGATCAAGGAAGGCGAGACTGCCGATCCCGTTCGCATCAACCGTTCCCTGAAAAGCCTGTTCGCAACCGGCCTGTTCGCCGACGTCACCATGCGTCAGGACGGCACGCGGCTGATCGTCAACGTGGTTGAAAACCCGATCATCAACCGGGTCGCCTTTGAAGGGAACAAGAAGGTCGAGGATTCGACGCTCGAGGGCGAAGTCACGCTGCGCCCCCGCGTCATCTTCACCCGTGCCAAGGTTCAGACCGATCTGCAGCGCATTCTGGCCGTCTACCGNTCGACCGGACGGTTCGGCGCAACGGTGGAGCCCAAGGTCATCCGTCTGCCGCAGAACCGCATCGATCTGGTGTTCGAAATCAACGAGGGCGAACCGACCAAGGTCGCCCGCATCTCGTTCATCGGCAACGAATTCTTCGATGACGACGATCTGCGCGAGAATGTTCAAACGAAGGAGACCATTTGGTATCGGTTCCTGTCGAGCGACGACACTTACGATCCCGACCGNCTGACNCTNGACCGNGAACTTCTGCGCCGCTTCTATCTGCGCAACGGCTTCGCCGATTTCCGNGTGCAGTCCGCCGTCGCCGAACTGACCCGTGACCGCAAGAACTTCTTCATCACCTTCAGCGTTCAGGAAGGAAAGCGGTACCGCTTCGGCAAGGTCGATGTGGTCACGACCATCCGCAATCTTGACGTCGAGGCCCTGCGCAAGGTCGTCGATATCGATCCCGGCGACTGGTACGACGCCAGCGCGGTCGATAAGACCATCGATTCCATCACCGAGGCGGTCGGCGAGAAGGGCTTCGCCTTTGTCGAAGTGCGTCCGCGCCTGGACCGTGACCGTGAAAAACGGACGATCGACGTGGTCTTCGAAGTCAACGAAGGGCCGCGTGTGTTCGTCGAACGCATCAACATTGTCGGCAATTCGCGCACCAAGGACGACGTGATCCGCCGCGAATTCCGTCTGGTCGAAGGCGACGCCTTCAACGCCGCCAAGCTGCGCCGGTCACGCACCCGCATCCAGAACCTCGACTTCTTCGAAACCGTTGAAATGGAGCCGGTCCCCGGCAGCGCCCCCGATAAGGCGGTCATCAACGTGACCGTGGCGGAAAAATCGACGGGTTCCATTTCCATCGGTGCCGGGTTCTCGACAGACCAGGGCGTGCTGGGCGACTTCGGGCTGCGGGAGCGTAATCTGCTCGGCACCGGCCGGGATCTGTCGCTGCGATTCATCCTGGCCGCGCGGCGCAGCGAAATCGACCTGAAGTTCACGGAACCGTTCTTCCTGAACCGCGATATCGCGGCCGGGTTCGATGTCTTCCGCATCACCGAGGATCTGCAGGATTACGGTTCCTTCGACAAGAAACGGACGGGTTTCCGGTTGCGTGCCGGCTATCACATCACCGAACTGCTGACCCAGAACTGGGCCTATGAACTGCGGCGGGAATCCATCCTGGATGTCGATTCCAGTGCGTCTTTGGTGGTTCAGGATGCGGCGGGAACCAACATGTTCTCGTCCGTCGAACACGGCATCACGTACGACACGCGCGACAACCGCCTGACGCCGACCAAGGGCTATTTCACCAAGCTTGCGACCAACCTCTCGGGGCTTGGGGGTGATGTCTACAGCGTGAAGAACGTCGCGTCTGGCGCCTATCATTGGACGCCGACTGAAGGATTCCTTCTCACCCTTGGCGGCAGGGCCGGCTTCGTCTACGCATTGCAGGACGANGTCCTGTTGTCCGAGCGGTTCTTCGTCGGCGGCCGCGACCTGCGTGGATTTTCCGTCGGCGGCGTCGGTCCGCGCGACGTTTTGACGGATGACTCTNTGGGGGGCGAATGGATGTACTCCGGCACGCTGGAGCTTGGCTTCCCCCTGGGCCTGCCGGCTGAATTGGGTGTCGCGGGCCGTGTGTTCACCGATTTTGGTAGCGCCGGAGAAATCGCGACCACCCGGACCAGTGTCGAGGATACGGGCTCGCTCCGTGCCTCCGTCGGCTTCGGTGTGACCTGGAAATCGCCGTTCGGTCCCCTTGGTCTCGACCTCGGCATTCCGGTGGTCAAGGAATCGTTCGATGAAACCGAGATTGTCCGCGTGAATTTCGGCACGCGATTTTAGGAGGTTCTTTTGTATTACGTCACAAAGTCCGTTGTTTGGCGCGGCCTGATGCTGGCCCTGTGCCTTACCGTTCCCGCCGCCGCCCAGGCCCAGCAGGAGCCCAAGACCGGGCAGGCGGCAACGGCAGAGGATATCAACGCGCGCGCCGCCAAGGTCGCCGTGCTGGACGTTCAGCGCATCCTGCGCGAAGCGAAGGCGATGAAGAACATTCGCGATCAGGTGTCCCAGCTGCGCAAAAGCTATCAGGAAGAGATCGAGAAGATGCAGGGNGACCTGCGCACCGCCAACGAAGAGCTGCGCCGCAAGCGCACCATCCTGTCGCCCGACGCCTTCGACGAGGAACGCCGCAAGTTCGACCAGAAAGTGGCCGAGGTTCAGCGCCTGGTGCAATCGCGCAATCAGCAGCTCGACCGCGCCAACGCCGAGGCCGTTATCGAAGTCCAGAAGGTCTATAACGCCATCGTTCTCGAACTGGCGAACGAACGGTCTTACGGCCTGATCTTCCGCAAAAGCGCGACCATCGTCGTTCATCCGCCCATCGAAGTGACGCCGGAAGTGCTGGCCCGCCTCGACAAGCGCCTGCCGGCGGTCAAAGTCACGCCGCCGCAAAAATAGACGCCGATGGCCGACCCCCGATTTTTCACGAGGGCCGGGCCCTTCACCCTGAGACAACTGGCCGAGGCCACGGGTGCAACCCTGGGCCCCAANACGTCTGGCGATCTGTCGNTCGTCGACGTCATGCCGCTGTCCACGGCGGGCGAGGGGCACCTGAGCTTTATCGACAATCGAAAATATCTGGATGCGTTCCGCGCGGCCAAGGCGTCCGCCATTCTGGCGATTCCCAGCCTTGCGGATCAGGCGCCAAAAGGCGCCGCCCTGCTGCTATGCGACGATCCCTACCGTGCCTTCGCCCTGGCGGCGGCGCATTTCTATCCGCGGCCGCCGATTGAACCCGGCATCCATCCCGGCGCTCATGTCGATGCCGGCGCGGAGATATCGCCGACCAGCCGNATCGAGGCCGGCGCCGTGGTCCAGGACGGCGTCGTGATCGGTGCGGGAACCGTGATCGGTCCGGGCGCCGTGGTTGAGCGCGGCGTTACCGTCGGCGTGGACTGCGTCATCGGGGCCGGNGTCACGTTGCAGTATTGTCTTGTCGGGGACCGGGTCATCATCCATCCGGGCGTGCGCGTGGGCCAGGACGGGTTCGGCTTCGCGCCGGGGCCGGCGGGTCATCTGAAGGTACCGCAACTGGGGCGGGTCATCATTGAATCGGATGTCGAAATCGGCGCCAACACGACCATCGACCGGGGCGCAGGGCCCGACACGGTGATCGGCGCCGGAACGAAGATCGACAACCTGGTGCAGATCGCCCACAACGTGCGGATCGGGCGGGGCTGCATCCTCGTCAGCTTCGTCGGCATTTCTGGCAGTACCCATATCGACGATTTTGTTATTATCGGCGGCCAGGTCGGCATTGCCGGCCACCTGACGGTCGGCAAAGGCGTGCGCATCGCGGCCCAAAGCGGGGTGATGCGCGACGTGCCGCCGGGGGCGACCATCGGCGGGTCTCCCGCCAAGGACAGGCGCGAATGGATGAAGGAATTGGCGACCTTGTCCAGGTTGACCAGAAAGAAAGGAGACTAGGGCGATGGATTCCGAGGTAAGCACGGAAACCATGGAAATCGATATCAACCGGATCATGGAAATGATCCCGCACCGGTATCCGTTTCTTCTCATCGACAAGGTGATCAATGCGATTCCCGGCACGAGCGGCACGGGCATCAAGAACGTGACCATCAACGAGCCCTTCTTCCAAGGCCACTTTCCCGGCCATCCCATCATGCCNGGCGTGCTGATCGTCGAGGCCATGGCACAGACCGCAGGCGTGCTGGTCATGGCCGGGCTGAGCGACGCCAAGGACGCCCTGGTTTACTTCATGACCGTGGACAACGCGCGGTTCCGCAAACCCGTGGTGCCCGGCGACTGCGTGCATATTCACGTCGAACTCATCCAGAGCCGGGGCGACGTTTGGAAATTCAAGGGCAAGGCCGTCGTNGACGGTGTCACCAAGGCGGAGGCCGTGTTTTCGGCCATGATCGTGAGACAGAAATGACAGACATTCACGCGACGGCGCAGATCCATCCGGATGCCGAGATCGGCAGCGGGGTCAAGATCGGCCCGTTCTGCGTTGTCGGGCCCGATGCGGCGCTTGAGGACGGCGTCGAACTGCTGTCCCACGTCGTGGTCGAGGGCCACACCCGCGTCGGCGCCCACAGCCGCGTGTTCCCCTTTGCCTCCCTGGGCCACGCGCCCCAGGACCTGAAGTTCAAGGGCGAGGTCTCGCGTCTGGTGATCGGCGCCAACACGATCATCCGCGAACACGTGACCATGAACCCGGGCACCGAAGGCGGCGGCCTGGAAACCCGTGTCGGCAACAACTGTCTGTTCATGGTCGGCGCCCATGTCGCCCATGACTGCCAGGTTTCCGACAACGTGATCCTGGTCAACAACGCCACCCTGGCGGGGCATGTCTCGATCGAGGAATGGGCCATCGTCGGCGGCCTGTCGGCGGTCCATCAGTTCGTGCGCATCGGCCGCCACGCCATGATCGGCGGCATGACCGGCGTGACCCAGGACGTGATCCCNTACGGCTCGGTCACCGGCAACCGGGCCAAGCTTGAAGGCTTGAACCTGGTCGGTCTCAAGCGCCGCAGTTTCGATCGCGAAACGATCCACGCCCTGCGCCAAGCCTACCGCCTGATCTTCGCCCAGGAAGGCACCATGGCCGAACGCCTGGACGACGTCGCGAACCTGTTCGGCGACAACCAGCCGGTCATGGAAATCGTCGAGTTCATCCGCTCCGATTCCTCGCGCTCCATCTGTCAGCCCCTGGTGGAGGATGCGGCCTAGCTTGCCCCGGCTTGGGATCATCGCGGGCGGCGGCCTGCTGCCCGAGATTCTCGTGCAACGCTGCCATGCCGCCGGCCGGCCCGTGTTCGTGGCCGCGCTGAAGGGGCAAGGGGACGCCGGNCGGTTTTCCGGCGCCGANGTCGAGACGTTCCGNCTGGGCGCCGTGGGCGGCATCATCAAACGCCTGAAATCCCTGGATATCACCGACATCGTGCTGTCCGGCGCCGTGCGGCGCCCCCGGGCCGCCGANCTGATCCCGGATCTGTGGACGGCGCGGTTCCTGGCCCGCACCAAGGCCCTGGGCCGNGGCGATGACGGGCTGCTGACGGCCATCCTGACGGCACTTGAGGAGCAGGAAGGGTTCCGGGTCCTGGCCCCGCATGATCTGGCGCCGGATCTGCTGACCCCTGCCGGGACATTGGGCGTGCACGCATTGTCGCGGGAAATGGCGGGCGACCTTGCCGCCGGGATCGTCGGCGCCCGCGCCCATGGCTGCCGCGACGCCGGGCAGGCGGTGATTGCCGCCGGTGGCCGTGTGGTGGCCTGGGAAGGCCCGCAAGGCACCGAAGCCATGATCGCCGCCGCCGGGCTCGAGGCACGGGGCGGCATGCTCGTGAAAGCCATGAAACCGGGGCAGGAACCGCGCGTGGACCTGCCCGCCGTCGGCCCCGACACCGTGGATCAGGCCGTGGCCGCGGGCCTGCGCGGGATTTCCGTGGAAGCCGGTCGGTCGCTGATCCTTGACCGCGACGAGATGATCCGCCGGGCCGATGCCGCCGGCCTGGCCGTTCACGGCTTCACGGACGCGGACTCCAACGGGGGGCCGGCATGACGGCGNCGGAGGCACCGCCGCTGATCTATCTGATNGCCGGTGAGGCGTCCGGCGATGCTTTGGGGGCATCGCTGATGGCGGCGCTCAAGACCCGTCTCGGCGATGCCGTCCGCTTCGCGGGCATCGGCGGCCCGTTGATGGCCGACGAAGGCCTGGACAGCCTGTTTCCCATGGATGACCTGGCCGTCATGGGGTTGGCCGAGGTCGTGCCGCGCCTGCCGCAGTTGCTGACGCGCATGGNCGAAACCCGCGCCGACATTCTGGCCAAAAACCCGGCCGTTCTGGTAACCATCGATGCCCCGGATTTCTGCTTCCGCGTGGCCAAGAAGGTGAAGGCCATCAGGCCAGACCTGCCCATCGTGCATTACGTGGCGCCCACGGTTTGGGCCTGGCGTCCGAAGCGGGCCAAGGCCGTGGCCCGCTTTCTCGACCATATGCTCTGCCTCTATCCGTTCGAACCGCCCTATTTCGAGCGCGAGGGCCTGGCCGCGACCTTCATCGGCCACCCCATCGCCCTGTCCGTGGGAATGCAGCCAGGGGCCGAGGGCCGCGCCGCAGACTTCCGTGCCCGTCACGGTATCCCCGTCGACATGCAGGTTCTGGCCGTGTTGCCGGGATCGCGCGGCGGCGAATTGGATCGCCTTTTGCCCGTGTTCGGCGAGACCCTGGCGCGTCTGTGGGCCGCCGGATGGCGCGGGCGCGTGGTGGTGCCGACCTTGNCCCGCCACGGGGACCGGATCGCCGCCGCCGTGCGGGACTGGCCGGACGATCCCCTGGTGATTACCGGGAATGACGAAAAATGGCGGGCCTTCGCCGCCGCCGACACGGCGCTTGCGGCCTCGGGCACGGTGACCCTGGAACTGGCCGCCGCCGGTGTGCCGACCGTGATCGCCTACAAGGTGTCCGGTGTGACCGCCGCCATCGCCCGGCGCCTGATCCGGACTCCTCATGCCGGGCTGGTGAGCATTCTTCTGGGCGAAGAGGTGATGCCTGAATTCATTCAGGACGATTGCACGGCCGCGCGCATCGTTCCGGCCCTGCAGACCCTGCTCGACGATCAAGCGGCCCGCGCCACGCAACGGGGCCATTTCAAGCAGGCCATGGCCATGCTGCAAGGCCCCGCCGACGGCCCGGCCGCGGCGGCGGCCGACGTGGTCGCCGGCGTCATCAACCGGACATAGCAGAAGGGCCGCCCCACCGGGGACGGCCCTTC
>JGI25322J35698_1001101_pt1 | contig 19918 bp, 34 predicted proteins | sample AutmiccBRH37_all_FD_35698 | JGI IMG/M metagenome (IMG submission 35698) | reverse complement strand
GATGGAGTAATTCAGTGAAACTTAGTTCAGATGCTTTTTCCTGAACTGTAGTTGAACTAATCCTGTGGGAAACTCCACCTGAAGTCAAGAATCCTGTTTATGAAAGCAAAAAGACGTAATGATTTGCTTGTCTGAGCAAAGCGAGTTTGCAAAGCATAGGCTTTTTTGTTTGAATAAACCCTAGAAATGCTAAAAATAAATTCAAGGTGAGCAGAATATAACAATTCTCTATATGTTTCTCAAAAGAATTATAACTCCTAGATAGAGTAGAATAAGTCCAAAAGCCATATAATCAATAGTTTTATACTTCAACGGGTGTAATCTTGTTCTTCCTTCCTCTCCCCTATAACACCTAGCTTCCATAGCAATTGCTAGGTCCTCTGCCCGCCTAAACGAGCTTATAAATAATGGAACTAAGATGGGAATCAAGTTTTCCAATCTTTCTTTAAAGTTTCCTGAGTAGAAATCCACTCCCCTAGATGATTGCGCTTTGATTATTCTCTCAGTTTCTGAGATAAAGGTTGGAATAAATCTAAGAGCAATGCTTACCATTAATGCTAGTTCACTTGTAGGTACTTTTATTTTTTTTAATGGGGATAATAAATTCTGCAAACCGTCTGTTAATCTTAATGGGGAAGTTGTGGCGGTTAAGATAACTGAAACTCCAATTAAGAGTATTAACCTATAGGCCATAAAAACTCCCCTGTCTAAGCCCTCTCTAGTTATACTGATAGGACCAAGATGATAAATTGCTGTTCCAGGAGTAAAGAAGAGGTGTATTATAAATGTAAATACTATTATAATAATTAGTGGCTTCATACCCCTAACTAGATAGGTAAATGAAAGCTGAGAAACCAAACATATATAGCCATATACACCACTTATCCACAATAACGCCCAATAGTTATCTATTAAGAACAATGAAATTATCACAGATAGTGAAAATAATATCTTAACTCTAGGATCTAATCTATGAATAAGAGAGTTACCAACATAATAATTACCAATAGAAATTCCTTTAATCATGATTATTCTCTTTCTTTTTTTCCCAAATACTTAGGATATCTTCTTCTAGCTTTTCCCAGGTTATAGTTCCAGCAGACATACTCCAACCTCGCATTTTTAACAATCTTGAAATATAAAATGGATCTGTAGAGGGGATTTTAATATGGACTAGAGTATCCTCCTGAGACAAAACATCCTCTGGCTTTCCATCAAGAATAATTTTTCCATGGTTCATTACTGTTACCCTAGATGCATATTCTGCAATGTCCTCCAGATCATGGGTAATCATAATTATCGTTCTGCCAGATTGGTTAAGATCTTTAATCAATTTTAAAATCTCATCTTTTCCCTTTGGGTCTAAACCTGCAGTAGGTTCATCTAGTATAAGTATTTCTGGTTCTGTTATTAGAGTACATGCTAAGGCAATTCTTCTTTTTTGCCCTCCACTTATTTTCAGAGGAGATACATCTTTGTACTGCTCATAAGGCAGACCAACTTCATCCATAACCTTTTTTAGCCTAATCTCTATGTCTGTCAATGATATTCCCATTTTTTTTGGGCCAAAGCATATATCCTTCTCAATAGTCTCTTCGAATAATTGATCCTCAGGAAATTGAAATAAAAACCCTACCCTTTTCCTAATTTGCTGCAAGCTCTTCCCCTTGTAGTCTATTTCTTTACCATTTATAAGTAGTTTTCCTTGAGTAGGCCTTAATAGACCATTTATATGCTGAACTAAAGTAGATTTACCCGATCCTGTCGGACCAGTTATGCAAATATATTCTCCCTCATTAATACTAAGGTTAATATTGTCAATTGCCATTTGCGGGTTCTTTTGATGTGGATCGTATAAATAGCTTACGTTTTCAAATTTAATGTGCATAGTTCTTCCACCAGTTCGTTATAATTACTAATCCCTTGGGATAATGGTATTCCCTTTTGTTCAAGTGTATGAGCAAGTCTAGTTATCCTTGGAAGTTTTAACCCTATTTTTGATAGTTTCTCAGGATTAGAAAAAACAAATTTCGGAGTGCTATTGCTGATAACTCTACCCTCATCCATAAGTATGATTCTATTCGCTCTGGCAGCTTCTCCCATATCATGGGTAATGTGTATTATGCCTAATGAATGGTCACTATTAAGTTGCTCTATTGTATTAAGAATCTCACTTTTCCCACTTTTATCAAGCATACTTGTTGCTTCATCTAATATAATATATTTTGGTTTCATAGCCAAAACAGCTGCAATTGCTAATCTTTGCTTCTGACCACCTGAGAGGTTGCTAGGAGCCTTATACCTAAGGTCCTCAAGACTTACAATTTTTAGAGTACTATCAATAATACTATTTATTTCCTGGGTTTCAATTCCGAGGTTTTCAGGACCAAAAGCTATTTCTTCTTCAACTGAGGAAGCTATTAACTGATTCTCTGGATTTTGAAACACCATACCCACCTTGCTTCTCACCAGCCATCTGTCATCTCTAGTGTCCATTCCATCTATTGTGATACTACCCATTGATGGCAGCAAAAGAGAATTAATTAACTTGGCAAAAGTTGATTTTCCGGACCCATTTGGACCAACCACAGCTACATATTCACCCTGAACAAACTCTAATGTAACATTATCTACAACGTTTTTTGAGTCTGGGGAATAACTAAAAGAAACCCCTTCTAACTTTATCATCACCTATCTCCTTACCTTTGGTTAAATCTAACAATTATAAGTGTCAATGTGAATAACCCTAAATATATTTTACCCGATGACTACCACCGCTATTTACAAGTGGGAGAAAAGCGGTGCTACATCCCTGGATAACGGTTTCTAACCTTCAATTGGAGTATAAAACTCCATTGAAGCCAAGAATCCTGTTAATAGAAATTCTTTTCGAGTGGCGGAAATAGCCCGTAATGATTTGCACTGTTTGATTCAAAGCGAGTTTGCAAAGCATAGGGTTTTTGACATAACGAGTTATAGAATTACTAAAATTTATTTCTGGGTTTGGAACATGACATTTTAAATGTATTTAGTAGCGCAAAAAAGCCGGCTAATTACCGACTAAATAAGAAGAAGTTAAAAGTGAGAAGTTAGAAATGGGATATAAGTCCCAAATCTTACATCTCACTTCCCATTATACCAACTCTACTACTACCATTAAAGCTGCATCCCCACGACGAAAACCCTTCTTCATTATGCGAGTGTAGCCTCCCTGTCGGTCCTTGTATTTTTCTGCCAACTCAGTAAATAGTTTGGTAACTACATCCTCATCATTCAAAAAAGCTAACGCCTGACGTCTAGCATGCAAATCGCCTCTTTTGCCTAGGGTTATCATTTTTTCGGCTTCTTTTACCAAGACCTTGGCTCTAGCTTCAGTGGTTTCAATTTTTTCTGCTCTTAACAGAGAAGTAACTATATTTTTAATAACTGCTTTACGATGCTCAGCAGTCATTCCGAGTTTACCACTGGCCATTATACAACCCTCCTTTACTCGATCAGTCTTCTGATTTTCTTAAAAATAAGCTCAATTCATCAAGCTTATTATTTACTTCCTCTAAGGATTTTCTCCCCATGTTTCTTACCTTCATCATATCTTCCTGCGTTCTCTGAATGAGCTCTTCAACAGTATTTATACCTGCACGCTTAAGGCAGTTATATGAACGTACTGACAAATCGAGTTCTTCTATAGTCATCTCAAGAACTTTGTCTTTCTTTTCTTCTTCTTTTTCTACCATAGTAACTTCATCGCTAATTTCTTCTGTTAGGCCCATAAACAATTTTAAGTGATCACTAAGAATTCTAGCTGAAGAACTGACAGCTTCATCTGGTGCTATGCTTCCATCTGTCCAGATTTCAAATGTCAATTGATCGAAATCATTTCTAGGACCCACCCGAGTGTTTCCTACTTGGAAGTTAGCTTTTGTTACTGGTGAAAAAATGGAGTCTACAGGGATAACCCCTATCACATGTTCTTCCTTTTTATTCTTTTCAGAAGGAACATAACCACGACCTTTTTCTATGGTCATTTCCATAAATAGACGGCCATTCTTATCCAAAGTTGCAATCTGCATCTCAGGATTTAAAATGACTACATCTGAATCAACAGTAATATCACCTGCAGTTATGTCTCCTTCGCCTTCCATTTCTATTCTAACTGTCTTTGGTTCATCACAAAGCAACTTAATACACAGTCTCTTTAAATTCAGGATAATATCAGTTGTATCTTCAATTACACCTGGTATGGTAGAAAACTCATGCAGTACACCTTCAATTTTAATTGAAGTAACCGCTGCCCCTGGTAGAGAAGAGAGCAAAATCCTACGTAGCGAATTACCAAGGGTAATACCATAACCCCTTTCCAAAGGTTCCACAACAAACTTTGCATAGCGATTGTCTTCGTTTTTTTCTACAATTTCTATTTTTGGTTTTTCGATTTCTAACAAAATTGACCCTCCTTCTCACAACCTGGACACAACAGTTGGTTTGTTTCTTTACCTATCTGGAATATAACTCTACAATCAAGTGTTCTTCTAATGGTAAGTCTATATCCTCACGACTAGGCATTGCTACAACTCGGCCTCTAAGGTTTTCTTTATCTGCCTCTAACCAGGCTGGAGAAGTTTTATGCATAGCAGCTTCGGCTATATCCTTAAATTTAGGACTTGCTTTGCTCTTTTCCCTAATACCAACTTCATCTCCAACCTTCAACAAATAAGAAGGAATGTCAACTTTCTTATTATTAACTGTCACATGGCCATGGCGAACCAACTGTCTGGCTTCAGGTCTTGATCCAGCTAACCCTAATCTATATATTACATTATCCAAGCGCCTCTCTAATAGACGCACTAAGTTCTCACCAGTGATGCCTTTTTGCCTATCAGCTTCATGGAAATAGTTCCTGAATTGCTTTTCTAATACTCCATAAAATCTACGTGCTTTTTGTTTTTCTCTTAACTGTAACCCATACTCAGAGAACTTCTTTCTGCGTTGGCCATGTTGCCCTGGTGCATATGCTCTTTTTACAATGCCGCATTTATCAGTATAACAACGATCCCCTTTTAGGAATAGCTTCATACCTTCCTTACGGCATAGTCTACATACTGCTTCCGTATATCTAGCCACTTATAAACACCTCCTTATACCCTTCTACGTTTAGGTGGTCTACATCCATTATGGGGAATAGGTGTAACATCCCTAATTATATTTACTTCTAATCCAGCAGCCTGTAATGATCTAATTGCAGCTTCTCTTCCGGCACCAGGTCCTTTTACTGTACACTCACATTCCCTTAAGCCATGTTCCATAGCTTCTTTAGCAGCTGCTTCTGCAGCTATTTGTGCAGCAAATGGAGTGCTTTTACGGGAACCTTTAAATCCTACTGACCCTGCACTAGCCCATGAAATAGCATTTCCACTCTTGTCTGTAATTGTAATAATTGTGTTATTAAACGTTGACTGAACATGGGCTATTCCATTTTCAATATTCTTTCGATCTCTTCTTCTGGTACGAGTTGTCCTTCTAGCCAAGTAACCTTCCCCCTTTCTACTTTTTACGTTTTGCTCCTACAGTTCTTTTAGGACCTTTACGAGTTCTTGCATTTGTTTTAGTTTTTTGTCCTCTAACTGGTAAACCTCTACGATGACGAATGCCTCTATAACATCCTATTTCAATTAGTCTTTTAATGTTCAAAGCAATTTCTCGTCTTAAATCACCTTCAACAGCATGACCCTTTTCAATAGATTCTCTTAATTTATTTGCTTCTGCATCAGTTAAATCTTTGACTCTGGTTTGTGGATCTATGCCCACTTCTTCCACGATCTTTTGTGCAGTTACGCGACCTATACCATAAATATAAGTTAGTGCAATTGCCACCCTTTTATCTCGTGGTAAATCAACACCGGAGATCCTTGCCATAATTACACCTCCAATCCAAGTTATCCTTGCTTCTGCTTGTGCTTTGGATTTTCACAAATAACCATTACTATACCTTTACGTCTAATTATCTTGCACTTTTCGCAGATAGGTTTTACAGATGGTTTAACCTTCACTGCAATCCCTCCTAAGTCAGAAGTCAGAAGTCAGAATTCAGAATTCAGAATAAAAGCTTCCTACTTCTTACATCTTACCTCTTGCTTCCTGTTTATTTAAATCGATATGTTATCCGTCCCCTAGTAAGATCATAGGGTGATAACTCAACTGTAACTTTATCCCCAGGCAATATTCTAATAAAGTTCATACGTATCTTTCCTGATACATGTGCCAATACCTTATGCCCATTATCCAATTTTACATTAAACATTCCATTTGGTAGAGGCTCCATTACGGTACCCTCAACTTCGATTGCATCCTGTTTGGACATTACCTCATCTTACCCCCTTTTATGTGGGAAGTATTTATCTGGATTCTACTAAATCATTTAAATACTTTCTCACTTCTTCATTAGTAGAAACTAATCCAGCTTGGATATTTTTCACAAACCCGCTGGCAACCTTTGAAGTCATGTGTAGATGCTTTAGCTTCTTCTTTTTAGGATTTTCAACTTTCCGATGATATCCATCAACAATGGTAACATATTGATCATCAATGATACTATTTATTAATAGATAAGATCCTTTATCCCTACCAGCTAAAGATTCTACAACCCGACCAACCTTAACCTCGGTCACTTGAACACCTCCGGAATGAACCCTATAGTTTTGTCAAAATCTCAGGCCCATCTTCAGTAACTGCAACAGTATGTTCAAAATGTGCAGAAGGTTTTCTGTCCTTGGTAACTACCGTCCAGTTGTCTTCTAAAGTTTCTACCTCATGGGTCCCCATGTTTACCATTGGTTCAATGGCCAAAGTAACTCCAGCATGTAACCTAGGTCCACGACCAGGCTTTCCAAAGTTAGGCACTTGTGGTTCTTCATGCATATTTTTCCCTATGCCATGACCTACATAGTCCCTAACAACTGAATAACCTTTGTTTTCAACAAAGCTCTGGACAGCATGGGATATATCAGTAATCCTGTTGTTGGTTACGACCTTTTCAATTCCTTTTGCTAGTGATTCCTCTGTAACATTTAATAGTCTTTTTAATTCTTCATCTATATCCCCAACAGGATTTGTCCGCGCAGCATCACCACAATACCCATTAATAACTGCTCCAATGTCAATACTAACAATATCACCATTTTTCAGTTTTTTTAAACCAGGTATTCCATGAACAACTTCTTCATTTATTGATGCACAAATGCTTGCTGGAAAGCCTTTGTATCCTTTAAAAGCTGGCTTTGCACCTTCAGCAATTATTATATTCTCTGCTAAAGTATCCAGTTCCTGTGTAGTCATCTCAGGCTTTATAGCATTAGAAAGCTCTTCATGAGCTTTAGCCACAACCCGGCCTGCATCTCTCATATATACCAGTTCCCTGTCAGACTTTAGAATGATCATTACCATTTTCTCCCTATACTTTGCCCTACAGCTTTAAAAACTGTTCCCATATCTTGATTACCATTAATCTCTTTTAACAAGCCCTTATCTTTGTAGAAGTTTATTAGTGGCTCTGTGTTTTTCAAATAGACCTTTAGTCGATTTTCCACAGTATCTTTTTTATCATCATCTCTCTGATAAACTTCACCCTGACATTTGTCACATACATCTGTAACTTTTGGTGGTGCGTATAGCGAATGATATGTTGTACCACATTGCTTACAGACCCTTCTTCCAGTCAATCTAGAGATTAAATCTTCTTGGGGTACAGTAATATAGATTACAGCATCAAGCTCCTGATTAATATCCTCGAGGAGCTTATCTAATGCTTGTGCTTGTGGAACAGTTCTAGGGAAACCATCTAGCATAAAACCTGGCTGGCAATCATCTGCAAGAAGCCTTTCTTTAACAATTCCAATGGTAACTTCATCAGGAACCAATTCTCCCTTATCCATATACTCCTTAGCCTTTTTGCCTAGATCTGTACCTTCTTTTATAGCAAGTCTAAACATATCACCAGTAGATATATGTGGAATATCCAACTCTTCTACTAAACGTTCCCCTTGAGTACCTTTTCCAGCACCTGGAGGGCCCATCAAAATAATTCTCATGGTTTTTTACCTCCCTGTGACCTATTTCATAAACCCTTGATAGTGACGCATCATTAATTGAGACTCTATTTGTTTCATGGTTTCTAATGCAACACCCACAACAATTAGTAATCCAGTACCACCAAACGCAATGTTTAAACCTGTTATGCCCATAATAAAGTTTGGCATCAATGCAATAAATGCAAGGAACAGGGCTCCTGCTAAAGTAATTCTAGTTAATACTCTATCAATATATTCTGTAGTAGGCCTACCAGGACGAAGTCCTGGAATAAATCCACCATACTTTTTCATATTATCTGCAACATCCTGAGGATTAAAAGTAACTGCAGTATAGAAATAAGTGAAGAATATAATAAACATAGCATACATTATCATATATGGTATTGATGTAAAGTTAAATACACCTAATACCCATTGAGCAAAACCACTTTGCGGAAACCACTGAGCTATTGTTGATGGAAAGAGCAGTATTGACATTGCAAATATTACTGGAATAACACCTGCTTGGTTAACTTTCAAAGGAATATGAGTGCTTTGTCCTCCATATACCTTTCTTCCAACAACACGCTTAGCATATTGAACTGGTATTCTTCTTTGTCCTTCGTGTATATACACTATTCCTGCTATTATCAGTAAAGCCATGATTAGAAATATTATAATTGTGATAATACTGGCTTCACCAGTTATCACATAATTGTATAGTGTCACAATACCGCCTGGTATGCCAGAAACAATACCTGCAAAAATAATCAAGGATATACCGTTTCCAATACCCTTTTCTGTTATAAGCTCACCTAACCACATCAAAAATGCTGTGCCTGCTGTTAAGGATATAGTAACTACAGCATAGCTTGGCAATGATGGGTCTACAAGAATACCACTTCTTCCAAAAAATACTGACATGCCTCCAGCCTGGATAAAACCGAGGATCACAGTACCATACCGGGTAAATTGAACAATTTTCTTTCTGCCTTCTTCACCCTCTTTTGCTAGCCTTTCAAGATAAGGTACAACTACCGTTAGCAACTGCATAATAATTGATGCGTTTATATAAGGCATGATACCCATGGCAAACACAGTCACATTACTTAATGCGCCACCTGATATAACGTCCATAAAACCAAATATAGAACCACTACCAAGCATTTCTTTGAAAGCAACCGTGTCAACACCAGGAACTGGTATATGAGCCCCAAATCTGAAAATTAAAAACATCATTAGGGTAAATATTATTTTTGTTCTTAAATCCTTTGCTTTCCATGCACTTTGTAACGTTTCTAACATTTATACCACCTCAACAGTTCCGCCAGCAGCTGTAATTTTTTCTTGAGCTGTATGACTAAAAGCATGTGCTTTTACTGTAAGAGCTTTAGTGATTTCGCCATTTCCAAGGATTTTAACTCCATCCCTGGTTTTCTTTATGATCCCTTTTTCCAACATTAACTCTGGAGTAACTACAACACCCTCATCAAATACATTTAATGAATCGAGACTTACAATAACAATATCTTTTCTAAAGATATTTGTAAACCCTCTTTTGGGTAATCTTCTGATAAGAGGCATTTGGCCACCTTCAAAACCAGGTCTTACTCCTCCGCCTGAACGTGATTTCTGTCCTCCATGTCCCCTGCCTGAAGTCTTTCCCAAGCCAGAGCCCATACCTCTACCTCTACGAGTTCTAGTTTTTTTGGATCCTTCACCAGGTTTCAAATCATGAATTCTCATCCTTTACACCCCCTATGCTTCAATTTCTTCTACAGAAACAAGGTGATCTACCTTCTTTACTTTACCGCGTATATCTGGAGTATCAACTTGAGTTACAGTACTGTTTAATTTACCTAGCCCCAAAGCCTCTACGGTTCTTTTTTGTCTTTCAGTAGAGCCTATAGGACTTTTAACAAGGGTAATTTTTAATTTTGCCACTAAAAATACCTCCTACCCTAACAATTCTTCAACTGTTTTTCCACGTAATTTTGCCACATCTTCTACTTTCTTTAGGGTTTTTAGACCCTCTAGTGTAGCATAGACAATATTATTTGCATTAGCTGAGCCAAGAGATTTAGTTAAAATATCCTTGATGCCAGCTAATTCAAGAACAGGTCTTACAGAACCACCAGCAATTACTCCTGTACCTTCTGAAGCTGGCTTTAAAAGTACTCTTCCTGCTCCAAAACGACCTATAATCTCATGCGGTATTGAAGTTCCAACAATAGGAACATCTATCATGTTCTTTTTAGCATCTTCAATGCCTTTACGAATTGCCTCTGGAACTTCTCCTGCTTTTCCTAAGCCGGCGCCAACACGACCCTTGCCATCTCCAACAACTACTAAAGCACTAAAACTGAAACGACGTCCACCTTTAACAACCTTAGCAACCCGGCTTATATTAACCACTTTTTCGGATAATTCCATGTCCCTGTGGTCAATTCTATTCATAATTTTCCTCCTTCATGGTTAAAATTCCAATCCAACTTCCCGGGCACCTTCTGCCACGGCTGCGACTCTCCCATGGTAGATGTAACCGCCTCTGTCATATACAACTTGCTTGATACCCCTTTCAATCGCTCTTTGAGCAACAAGCTTGCCAATAACTTTTGCAGTTTCCTTTTTATTTAAGTCTTTTATTTCATCTTGAATATCCTTTTCTAAGCTAGAAGCTGCTACCACTGTTTTGCCAACTGTATCATCAATAATTTGGGCATAAATCTGACAATTACTACGAAAAATGTTTAGTCTTGGCCTTTCACTGGTACCAGTTAATCGGGATCTCAAGCGTCTGTGCTTCTTTTTGCGAGTAGCATTTCGCTCATATATTTTATACACAAATTTCACTCCTTTCCCAAAAGAAACTAGACACTAACTTATTTGCTGCCAGCTTTACCAGCTTTTCTGCGAATTTTTTCATCTGAATATTTGATTCCTTTGCCTTTATATGGTTCAGGCTCTCTTACTGCTCTTACTTTAGCTGCAAACTGTCCAACAACCTCTTTATCATAGCCACTAATGATTATTAGATTTTGTTTAGCACCTACTTCAACTTTAAGCCCATTATCAGGAACCATTTCAACGGGGTGTGAGTATCCAACATTAAGAACAAGCTTACTGCCTTGCATAGCCGCTCTGTAACCAACTCCCACCAACTCTAACTTCTTTTCGTAACCCTTTGTTACACCTTCCACCATATTGTTTACAAGAGCTCGTGTAAGTCCATGTAATGCACGATGTTTCTTCTGATCACTAGGTCTTGTAACTACAATGGCTGTTTCTTCTACGGCTACGTTTATTTCTGGATGAAGGTCCCTTTCAAGTGTTCCTTTGGGCCCTTTTACTGTAATCTTATTATCAACTAATTTTACATCAACACCAGATGGAATATCTACTGGTTTTTTTCCTATCCTTGACATGTAAACACCTCCATTCTAGCAACTACCAAATATAGCAAATAACTTCTCCACCCACCATATCTCTTCTTGCTTCCTTATCTGTCATAATTCCTTTAGATGTCGATATTATCGCTATTCCTAAGCCTCCCAGAACCTTTGGTATTTCGTCTCTTCTCGCGTATACTCTTAGTCCTGGCTTACTAATTCTTTTTAAACCACTAATTACTTTTTCTCTATTTGGAGTATATTTCAAATAGACTCTAATGATCCCTTGTTTACCATCCTCAATGTATTCATAATCCTTGATGAAACCTTCCTTTTTGAGGATTTCACTCATGTTTTTTTTCACATTAGAAGCTGGAATTTCAACTGTTTCCTTCATGACATTGTTCGCATTTCTTACTCTTGTTAAATAGTCAGCAATAGGATCAGTCATTACCATGTTTCAGCACCCCCTTTTAGTACTCTCTTTACCAACTAGCTTTGGTTATACCAGGGATTTCACCCCTGTAAGCTCTTTCTCTAAAACATATACGGCACATACCAAACTTGCGCATATATCCACGAGGTCTACCACAAATTTTACAACGATTATATGCTCTAGCGCTAAACTTAGCTTTTCTGCTTTGCTTGGCAATCATGGATTTTTTTGCCATTAATTTACCTCCTTAAAAATTACCTTAGTGTTCTTTAAAGGGCATACCCATTAATTTTAAAAGTTCTCTAGCCTCTTCATCAGTCTTAGCAGAGGTAACAAAAACTATATTCATTCCTCTAACCTTATCTACTTTATCATAATCTATTTCAGGGAAAATTATTTGCTCTTTAAGCCCTAAGGTATAATTACCTCTACCATCAAATGCTTTTGCTGATATACCTCTAAAGTCCCTAACACGTGGTAGAGTTGCATTAACTAGTCTATCCAAAAATTCATACATTCTATTTCCTCTTAAAGTCACTTTACAACCAATAGGCATACCTTCTCTTAACTTAAAGGCAGCTATGGATTTTTTTGCCTTTGTAATGATTGGCTTTTGTCCAGATATAGTCTGTAAATCTTGTACCGCACCATCTAGTACTTTTGGATTTTGGGTTGCTTCTCCAATGCCCATGTTAATTATGATTTTCTCTAGGCGAGGAATTTCCATAACGTTTTTATAACCCATTTTATCCTTTAAAGCTACTACTACATTTTCCTGATAGTATTCTTTCAGTCTGGCCATTAAACCTACCTCCTTTCCAAAACAACTCTATTTATCAGCAGGACCTCCACACTTCTTACACACTCTGATCTTTTTGTCACCCTCAATTATTGTCCCAGTTCTTACAGGCCTCTTGCACTTGGAACAATAGTACATCACATTTGAAGCATGGATAGCAGATTCTTGTTCTATAATTCCACCATTTGAAATCTTCTTAGTAGGTCTGGTATGGCGTTTAACAATGCCTGCACCTTCTACTACAACTTTATTAGACTTTGGCAGAACTTCTAATACTTTTCCTGTTTTACCGGAATCTTTCCCAGCAATAACCATTACCTTATCACCTTTTTTGACATGTACCTTTTTAGGTGTTGCCATAAAGTCACCTCCATTACCTGCTTAAACTTTAATATCCTATAAAACCTCAGGGGCTAAGGATACAATTTTCATATAATCCTTATCTCTCAGTTCTCTGGCAACGGGACCAAAAATCCTTGTTCCCCGGGGGTCTCCGTTATCATTTATAATGACAGCTGCATTTTCACTAAATCTAATATACGTTCCATCTTTACGCCTTATGGGTTTTTTAGTCCGAACTACAACAGCCCTTATAACTTCTCCTTTTTTGACAACGCCCCCTGGTGTAGATTCCTTAACCGCACAAATAATTATGTCACCAATAGAAGCATAACGTCTACCAGATCCACCTATTACTTTAATACACATCAGGCGTTTAGCACCAGTATTGTCTCCAACTTTTAGCATTGTTTGGACTTGTATCATAATACTACCCCCTTCCCAATAAACCTAGCGTTTTTAAATTTCCTGTGTCTTTTCTAATACTTCTAGAACTCGCCACGTCTTATCTTTGCTTAATGGACGAGTCTCCATAATTTTAACCTTATCGCCAATATTACATTCATTATTCTCGTCATGAGCTTTATATTTTTTTGTATTCTTAATGGCCTTATGGTAAAGTTTATGGCTAACAAAGTTTTCTACAGCCACAATAACTGTCTTATCCATCTTATTACTTACCACTTTCCCAATACGAGTTTTACGGGCTGAACGCTCTACCAAGGTATTCCCTCCTTTTACTTCAGTGTTACCTAGCCTTCACTAATCTCAATTTCCCTGAGTATAGTTTTGGCCCTAGCTATATCTTTTCTAACTTCCCTAATTCTTATTGGATTATCTAATTGACCAGTTGCCATTTGAAATCTCAAGTTAAACAATTCCTGCTTTAAATCATCCACTTTACGGGTAACTTCTTGTTTGGATAAATCTCTTAATTTATTAGCTTTCATCGGCCTCACCACCCACTCCTGCACGTTTTACAAACTTGGTTTTTACTGAAAGTTTGTGAGAAGCTAGACGCAACGCTTCTTTTGCAATCTCTTCACTTACGCCTGCTAACTCAAACATTACACGGCCAGGCTTAACAACTGCAACCCAATACTCTGGAGCACCTTTACCACTACCCATTCGTGTTTCAGCAGGTTTTGCCGTAACGGGCTTATCTGGGAAGATCTTTATCCAAACCTTACCGCCCCTTTTAATAAACCTTGTCATGGCAACACGAGCAGCTTCAATCTGGCGGCTACTAATCCAGCCGTTTTCTAGAGCTTGTAAACCAAACTCACCATAATCAATTCGATTGCCCTTTTGAGCATTTCCTTTTAAAGAACCTCTGTGTTGTCTACGATATTTTACTCTTTTTGGCATCAACATGGGTTAGTTTCCCCCTTCCTGGGCAGGTTGCTTCTTTGCCTTCGGAAGAACTTCACCTTTATATAGCCAGACTTTAACACCAATTTTTCCATAAGTGGTATTAGCCTCGGCAAAACCGTAGTCTATATCTGCTCTTAATGTATGCAAGGGTACTTTACCTTCACTATACCATTCTGTTCTAGCCATTTCAGCACCAGCTAAACGACCAGCACACATGATCTTAATCCCCTCTGCACCAAATTTCATTGAACGACTAACGGCCTGTTTCATAGCTCTCCGGAAGGAAACACGTTTTTCTAACTGCGCAGCCACTCCTTCAGCAACTAATAGTGCATCTAGCTCAGGCTTTTTAATTTCCACTATATTTACAGCTACTTGTTTTCCTGATATTTTTGCTATTTCTTTACGCAAATTTTCTACTTCTGCGCCACCTCTACCAATAACAATCCCTGGCTTTGCAGTATGCACAGATACTTTTAGTCTATTTGCGGCTCTCTCTATTTCAACAGTAGAGATGCCTGCAGTAAACAACTTCTTCTTTATATGCTCACGCACCTTGATATCTTCATGAAGAAGCTCTACATAGTTTTTGTCAGCATACCATTTGGCATCCCAATCTTTAATAATACCAATTCTTAATCCCTTAGGATGAACCTTTTGACCCACTAATTAACCTCCTCCCTTTCACTAACTACTACAGTAATATGGCTTGATCTTTTACGTATTCTATCCGCTCTTCCCATTGCCCTAGGTTTAAACCTTTTTAAAGTTGGTGCCTGATCAATGAAAATCCTTGATATATATAAACTATCTGAATCCATTTCAAAATTGTGCTCCGCATTAGCCGCAGCTGACTTAACAGCTTTCGAGATATCTAGTCCTGAACCCTTAGGGGTATATCTCAAAATAGCTAGTGCTTCACGTACGCTTTTGCCTCTTATTAGGTCAGCTACCTGACGAATCTTTGTAGGTGACATTCTTATATATTTAGCAACAGCTTTTGCTTCCATAAATTGTACCCCCTTTCAATACAACAAGTCTCTATTTAAGACTAGTAGATCTTTCAGTATGGGAACCGTGACCTTTAAAGGTCCTTGTTGGCGCGAACTCGCCTAGTTTATGTCCCACCATATCCTCAGTAATATAAACAGGTATATGCTTGCGTCCATCATGGACGGCTATTGTAAGACCTACCATTTGAGGAAAAATAGTAGAGCCTCTTGACCATGTTTTAATAACCTTTTTATCGCCTTTTTCATTACTTACATCAACTTTTTTTAATAATTTCGGATCACAATAAGGACCTTTTTTTAGAGATCTGCCCATCAGTGACAACCCCCTTTCTTAAAACCTTAAGAATTCCTACGTTTAACGATATATTTATCTGATGGCTTATTCTTCTTACGCGTTTTTGCTCCAAGTGCTGGTTTTCCCCATGGAGTAACTGGATTACGGCCAATAGGTGATCTACCTTCACCACCACCATGTGGGTGATCAACTGGGTTCATAACAACACCTCTGACAGTAGGCCTTTTTCCTAACCAACGGGATCTACCTGCTTTTCCGACTGTAATATTTTCATGGTCATGATTACCTACCTGGCCAATAGTTGCTCTACATCTAACATGTACCAACCTAACTTCTCCAGATGGCAATCTTACATGTGCATAGGTTCCTTCTTTTGCCATAAGCTGTGCAGAAGTACCTGCTGACCTAGCCATCTGTGCGCCTTTTCCTTCTTTTAATTCAATGGCGTGAATAACAGAACCAACGGGAATATTTTGTAGAGGTAGGCAATTCCCAACTTTAATATCAGATTCGGGTCCTGATTCTATCTTAGTTCCAACCTTTAAACCGTTTGGTGCAAGAATATATCTTTTTTCTCCATCGGCATAATTAACAAGTGCGATATTTGCAGAACGGTTTGGATCATATTCAATAGTAACTATAGTAGCCGGAATACCATCCTTATCCCTTTTAAAATCAATAATTCTATACGCCCTTTTATGACCGCCGCCCCTGTGCCTGACTGTTATTCTACCCTGGGCATTACGACCAGCGTTTTTATTTAAGGGAGCTAATAAGCTCTTTTCTGGCTTATCAGTTGTAATTTCTTCAAAGGTTGAAACAGTCATCTGCCGTCTACCAGGAGAGGTTGGTTTGAATTTCTTGATACCCATATATATCCCTCCTTAACTTTTTATAGTCCTTCAATGATTTCTATCTTGTCTCCCTCTTTTAATGTCACAATTGCTTTTTTACGGTCAGGAGTTTTACCGATAAAACGACCCATTCTTCTGTTTTTACCCCTTGCTTTTAGGGTATTAACATTTTCTACTGTAACATTAAATATCTTTTCAACAGCATTTGCAATTTCCACTTTGTTTGCTTTTCTTTCAACAATAAAAGTGTACTTATTAAGTGCCATTAAATCTGTAGTTTTTTCAGAAATAACAGGTTTAATAATAACGTCATGAGGATTACGCATTATACCAACACCTCCTCAACTCTTGCAACAGCATCCTTAGTCATAATCACTTTTTCATTGTTTACTATATCGTAAACATTAATGTTATGAGAATTTATTACAGTAACACCTTCAATGTTCCTAATGGACTTAGTAACGTTATCATCTTTTTCAGCTATAATTACTAAGGTTTTTACATCTTGATGATCCAAAGCTTTAAGAATGTTGATTATCTCCTTTGTTTTAGGTGCATCAAAGGATAGTTGATCTAGAACAATTAGTTTTTCATCATTTACCTTGGATGTAAATGCTGACCTTAAAGCTACTCTTTTTAATTTTCTTGGTAAAGTGTAGCTATAGTCTCTTGGTTTTGGACCAAATATTATTGAACCGCCTCTCCATAACGGAGAACGGGAGGTTCCAGCTCTAGCCCTACCAGTACCTTTTTGTCTCCATGGTTTCTTGCCGCCGCCACTAACTTCTCCTCTACTCTTAGTGGAATGAGTACCCCTTCTAAGATTTGCAAGGTGATTGATTACAACTTGGTGCATAGCAGCTTCACTTATTTTGGCAGCAAAAATACTTTCATTTAATTGTAAATCTCCAACTTGTTGGCCTTGGACATTATAGATTGCTACAACGGGCATTGCACTGCCTCCTTTCCCAACAGAATTATTACTTAGTCTTTACAGAATTTTTTACAAAAACTAATCCTTTGCTAGGACCAGGTACAGCTCCCTTAACCAATAACAAATTTTCAGCTGGATAAATTTTTACTACTTCCAAATTCAAAGTTGTTATTTTTTCGCCACCCATACGTCCTGGCATTTTACGTCCTTTAAATACTCTAGCAGGTCCTTTCGCACCTAGTGAACCCCCACCCCTATGATACTTTGAACCATGAGATGATGGTCCTCTACTAAAGTTATACTTTTTAATATATCCAGCAAAACCTTTACCCTTTGATTTAGCAGTAACGTCTACTTTATCTCCAGGATTAAATATCTCAACGTTTATTTCTTGCCCAACTTGATACTGATCTACATTATCAAATCTAAATTCCTTAACATACTTAAATACCTTGTCGTTCACGGCCTTTGCAAAATGGCCTTTCATTGGCTTATTCACTCTGCTTGCCTTAGCTTCATAAAAACCTACCTGAATAGCATTATATCCATCTGTTTCCACAGTTTTTTTCTGAAGTACTATACATGGACCTGCAGCTATAACAGTTACTGGGACAACTACACCTGTATCTTCAAAAACCTGAGTCATACCCTTTTTAATTCCTAAAATAGCGTTGGACACTTTCTACACCCCCTCTTTTACTAAAGTTTTATTTCGATGTCTACGCCAGCCGGTAAATCAAGACGCATTAGTGCATCAACTGTCTTAGGTGTAGGTTCATTTATATCAATGAGTCTTTTATGAGTCCTCATCTCAAACTGTTCCCTTGAATCCTTATTGACATGGGGAGACCTCAAAATTGTAAATATATTTTTTTCAGTAGGAAGTGGAATAGGTCCAGATACATTTGCACCTGTCCTTTTTGCTGTCTCTACAATTCTTTGAGAAGATTGGTCAAGCAGCTGATGATCATAAGCTTTAAGGCGAATTCTAATCTTATTTTTTGCCATTTTCTATTCCTCCTAGCGCCCGATTATATAACGGACAATTCTCAGCGAAAATTTCCTGCTCTTTTTCTGCAGCAACCTTTCACCTCATCGCACATCTTAATTTATTTAAATAGCGGATTTAAAGGGAATAGAATAAACCTTATTCTATTCCCTTTTTATTGCGAATTAAGCATAACTTATAATATAAGCTAATTTACTCGCTTATTTCAGAAACAACACCAGCACCAACAGTTCTGCCGCCTTCTCTAATTGCAAACCTTAATCCTGGTTCAATAGCAATTGGAGTAATCAAGGAGATATCCATTTTGATATTGTCTCCAGGCATTACCATTTCTACGCCTTCTGGTAAAGCAATAATTCCTGTTACGTCTGTTGTTCTGAAGTAAAACTGTGGNCTATATCCTGAGAAAAATGGTGTATGTCTTCCACCTTCTTCTTTACTTAGAACGTATACTTCTGAACTAAACTTTGTTAAGGGCTTAATTGAGCCAGGCTTTGCTAGTACTTGACCTCTTTCAATTTCTTTTCTGTCTACTCCTCTTAGTAAGCAGCCTACATTGTCTCCTGCTTCTGCATAGTCTAGTAGCTTGCGGAACATCTCTACTCCTGTTACTACTGTCTTTCTTGGTTGTTCGGTTAATCCTACAATTTCTACTTCGTCTTGTACTTTTACTTGGCCTCTGTCTACTCTTCCTGTTGCTACTGTTCCACGGCCTGTAATACTAAATACATCTTCTATTGGCATCAAGAATGGCTTATCTTTGTCTCTTTCTGGAGTTGGTACATAGCTGTCTACTGCATCCATTAAGTCATTTATCTTGCTGCACCATTCACAGCTTGCTTCTCCACATCCGCATTCTAATGCTTTTAATGCTGATCCAGATACTACTGGAATGTCATCACCAGGAAACTCGTATTCAGTTAGTAATTCTCTTACTTCCATTTCTACTAGTTCCATTAATTCTTCATCATCTACCATGTCTGCTTTGTTTAGGAATACTACTATATAAGGAACTCCTACTTGACGTGCTAGTAAAATGTGTTCTCTTGTCTGTGGCATTGGTCCATCTGCTGCACTTACTACTAGTATAGCTCCATCCATCTGAGCTGCTCCTGTAATCATGTTCTTTACATAGTCAGCGTGTCCTGGACAGTCTACGTGTGCATAGTGTCTGTTTGGTGTTTCGTATTCTACGTGTGCTGTACTGATTGTAATTCCTCTTTCTCTTTCTTCTGGTGCATTGTCAATCTGATCGTATGCTGTTGCTACTGCTCCACCTGTCTTTGATAAACAAGTTGTCATTGCTGCTGTTAATGTTGTCTTACCATGGTCAACGTGACCGATTGTTCCTACGTTAACGTGAGGTTTGTTCCTCTCAAATTTCTTCTTCGCCATTTCTAAAATCCTCCTTAT
>JGI25322J35698_1001081_pt1 | contig 20120 bp, 17 predicted proteins | sample AutmiccBRH37_all_FD_35698 | JGI IMG/M metagenome (IMG submission 35698) | reverse complement strand
GGGATAATGCTGCCAAGGCTGCCGCGAGAGCTCGTCCAGCTTGGCCGCGCCTGCACTGAAGCCTTCGCCGTCGAACGGGATGCGCCCGCGCAGCATGCCGCCAAGGTCTTCCTTGGTATCGAGCATCGCCTGGTAAATCGCCTTGCGCTTGCCCAATGGGGAATTGGGGTCGACCCGGTCGCAGCCAGTCAGCGCCAGGACAGCAATCAGGGACAGGCTCAGCAGACTCAGCTTCATGGTTCAACCACTCGTCGATGCAAAGCGCGGGATTATCCCCGTCCATGCGCGGTTGAACAAATCAGTCGGGTTTCGACTCCGTCAGCCAAGATTGCTCAGCAGGCTATTGCGACCAGCTGCCGCCAGCGCTTTCGCAATCGATCTTGGCCTGGGCCCGATCAGTGGCGTGATAGTGATAGGTGACGATCGTCGCATCGCCGCCCACCTGGCTGGGCAAGGTACCGTTCTTCGCCTGGGAGCCAGTGGCACGTTCGTTGGCCAGGGTCTCTGCCGTCATCGGCGCGGTGCAGACACCGAAGTGGCCGTCGGGACAACTGTCGCGGAGCTCGCGGCGGGAGTTCTTCACCGCCTCGTTGTCCTGACAGACCCAGTCGATGGCGTCGTCCTTGTCCACGCCGTGGAATTCGAAACACTGCTCGGTCACCACTGGCGCAGGAACCGCGCCGGAGGTTTCGCTGTGCACGTAGCAGGATTTGGCGGCGGCAGGCAGGCTGAAGGCGCCGACAAGCAACANGGGCGCTAAGCGAAGCATGGGGTTCATGGCGGTCTCCTGAAACGGTTTCGCCCGGCAAGGGTCACCGAACCTGTAGTTTTCGACCCGCGCTCGCTCGCTGTAGTTCGCGCGGCGCGGGGTTGGGATTGCCGCGCGGCGCAGCTATAATCGCCGGGCTTTTCCCCGGTCGACTCCGCTTCGACCGTGCCCGCCACCCGTCCGAGGGGCGCTGCAGCAGGATGAAACCTGTCAGGCTCGGATGGGGCGTTTCCAGAACGCATCAACGGCGCCCATTCGCATCTATACGAATGGAGAACTCTTCGATGAGTGCTGTCATGACGCCTGCCGGTTTCACCGACTTCAAGGTCGCCGATATTTCCCTGGCTGCCTGGGGCCGCCGCGAAATCATCATCGCCGAATCCGAAATGCCCGCGCTGATGGGCCTGCGCAAGAAATACGCCGCCGAGCAGCCGCTCAAGGGCGCGAAGATCCTCGGCTGCATTCACATGACCATCCAGACCGCCGTGCTGATCGAGACGCTGATCGCGCTCGGCGCGGAAGTGCGTTGGTCGAGCTGCAACATCTTCTCCACCCAGGACCAGGCCGCTGCCGCCATCGCCGCTGCCGGCATCCCGGTGTTCGCCTGGAAGGGCGAGACCGAGGAAGAATACGAGTGGTGCATCGAGCAGACCATCCTCAAGGACGGTCAGCCGTGGGATGCCAACATGGTGCTGGACGACGGCGGCGACCTGACCCAGATCCTGCACGACAAGTATCCGCAGGTGCTCGAGCGCGTCCACGGCGTGACCGAGGAAACCACCACCGGCGTGCATCGCCTGCTCGACATGCTCAAGGGCGGAACGCTGAAGATCCCGGCGATCAACGTCAACGACTCTGTAACCAAGAGCAAGAACGACAACAAGTACGGCTGCCGTCACAGCCTGAACGATGCCATCAAGCGCGCCACCGACCACCTGCTCTCCGGCAAGCAGGCGCTGGTCGTCGGTTACGGCGACGTCGGCAAGGGCTCGGCACAATCGCTGCGCCAGGAAGGCATGATCGTCAAGGTCTCCGAGGTCGATCCGATCTGCGCCATGCAGGCCTGCATGGATGGCTTCGAGCTGGTCTCCCCCTACAAGGACGGCATCAACGACGGCACCGAAGCCAGCGTCGACGCGGCACTGCTGGGCAAGATCGACCTGATCGTCACCACCACCGGTAACGTCAACGTCTGCGACGCCGGCATGCTCAAGGCACTGAAGAAGCGCGCCGTGGTGTGCAACATCGGCCACTTCGACAACGAGATCGACACCGCCTTCATGCGCGCCAACTGGGGCTGGGAAGAGGTCAAGCCGCAGGTGCACAAGATCCACCGCACCGGCAAGACCGTCGACCCGACCAACGACGACTACCTGATCCTGCTGGCCGAAGGTCGCCTGGTGAACCTGGGCAACGCCACCGGCCACCCGAGCCGGATCATGGACGGCTCCTTCGCCAACCAGGTGCTGGCGCAGATCCACCTCTACAACGAGAAGTTCGCCGACCTGCCAGTGGCCGAGAAGAGCAAGAACGTCACCGTCATGGTGTTGCCGAAGAAGCTCGACGAGGAAGTGGCGCTGGAAATGGTCAAGGGCTTCGGCGGCGTGGTCACCCAGCTGACTACCAAGCAGGCGGAGTACATCGGTGTGACCGTCGAAGGCCCGTTCAAGCCGGACAGCTACCGCTACTAAGCAGGTCATGCTGCTGGCGACGAACTGTGCCCTGCATTCGTCGCCAGCAGCCTGCAGCCCAAGGAATAACCGAATGACCGCTTTGAACCGCCCATCCATCAGCTTCGAGTTCTTTCCCACCAAGACCGAAGCCGGGCACGAAAAACTGCTGAACGTGGCCCGCCAGCTGGCCGGCTACCAACCCGATTTCTTCTCCTGCACTTACGGGGCCGGTGGCTCGACCCGTGACCGCACGCTCAACACCGTGCTGCAGCTCGACGGCGAGGTGAAGGTGCCGACCGCACCGCACCTGTCCTGCGTCGGCGACAGCAAGGCCGAGCTGCGCGAACTGCTGAACCTCTACAAGGATGCCGGCATCAAGCGCATCGTCGCCCTTCGCGGCGACCTGCCCTCCGGCATGGGCATGGCCAGCGGCGAGCTGCGCTACGCCAACGAGCTGGTGGAGTTCATCCGCAGCGAAACCGGCGATCACTTCCATATCGAGATTGCCGCCTACCCGGAAATGCATCCGCAGGCGCGCAACTTCGAAGACGACCTGACCAACTTCGTGCGCAAGGCCAGGGCCGGCGCCGACAGTGCCATCACCCAGTACTTCTTCAATGCCGACTGCTACTTCTACTTCGTCGAGCGCGTGCGCAAACTCGGAGTGGAAACCCCGGTGGTGCCCGGCATCATGCCGATCACCAACTACAGCAAGCTGGCACGCTTCTCCGATGCCTGCGGTGCGGAGATTCCGCGTTGGGTGCGCAAGCAGCTCGAAAGCTATGGCGACGACATGCAGAGCATCCAGGCCTTCGGCGAGCAGGTCATCACCGAGATGTGCGAGAAGCTGCTGGCCGGCGGTGCGCCCGGCCTGCACTTCTACACGCTGAACCAGGCCGAGCCGAGCCTGGCGATCTGGAACAACCTCGGGCTGTCACGCTGAGCACCAACCGGCTCCGTAGAAATACGGAGCTGGCTAATGAACCCGTGACCTGCGACACTGTCAGAGCAATGCGGCGTTAACAGGCTCTGTTATACTCCGCGCTTCCGCCAGGCTTACGCCCGGATGCCGCCATATATGACCCGCGGCAGGANCGGACGGGATCGCACGCCAGTCGCGATTCGAGCCAGGCATGATCATCCCAGGGCCTCGCCCCTAACAAGACAGGATTACTCATGTCCTTTGCTTCCCTCGGTCTCTCCGAGGCTTTGGCCGGTGCCGTCGAGGCCGCCGGTTACACCCAGCCTACTCCCGTGCAACAGCGGGCCATTCCCGCCGTGTTGCAAGGCCGCGANCTGATGGTCGCCGCCCAGACCGGAACNGGTAAGACAGGCGGTTTCGCCCTGCCGGTACTCGAACTGCTGTTTCCGGGTGGTCACCCGGATCGTGAACACCGCTACGGCCCGAAACAGCCGCGCGTGCTGGTGCTGACACCGACCCGCGAGCTCGCCGCCCAGGTTCACGACAGTTTCAAGATCTACGCCCGCGATCTGCCCCTGAAGAGCACCTGCATCTTCGGTGGCGTCGGCATGAACCCGCAGATCCAGGCGGTTGCCAAGGGTCTCGACGTGCTGGTCGCCTGCCCAGGTCGCCTGCTCGACCTGGCCAACCAGAAAGCCATCGACCTGTCGCACGTGGAAATTCTCGTCCTCGACGAAGCCGACCGCATGCTCGACATGGGCTTCATCCATGACGTCAAGAAGGTCCTCGCCAAGCTGCCGGCCAAGCGCCAGAACCTGCTGTTCTCGGCGACCTTCTCCAAGGACATCACCGACCTCGCCGGCAAGCTGCTGCACAACCCCGAGCGCATCGAGGTCACGCCGCCGAACACTACCGTCGAGCGTATCGAGCAGCGCATGTTCCGCGTGGCTGCCAGCCACAAGCGCGCTCTGCTCGCGCACCTGATCACCCAGGGTGCCTGGGAGCAGGTGTTGGTCTTCACCCGCACCAAGCACGGCGCCAACCGTCTGGCCGAGTATCTGGAAAAGCACGGCCTGCCGGCTGCCGCGATTCATGGCAACAAGAGCCAGAACGCCCGCACCAAGGCTCTGGCTGACTTCAAGGCCAACCAGGTGCGCATCCTGGTCGCCACCGATATCGCCGCCCGCGGTCTGGATATCGACCAGCTGCCCCATGTGGTCAACTTCGAGCTGCCCAACGTCGAGGAAGACTACGTACACCGCATCGGCCGTACTGGCCGTGCCGGGCGCAGCGGTGAAGCCATTTCGCTGGTCGCGCCGGACGAGGAAAAGCTGCTCAAGGGCATCGAGCGCATGACCAAGCAGCGCATCCCTGAAGGCGATCTGATGGGCTTCGATGCCAGCGCCATCGAGGCGGAGAAGCCGGAGGTGCGCGAACCGCGCCAGCCGCGTCCGCAGCGTGGCGAACGCAAGGCTCGCGCTGAGCGCGAAAAGCCGGCAGAGAAAGGCACCGAGCAGAAGGAACGCAACCGCCGCAGCCAGAGCAAGGCGCGCAAGCCTGCTCGCGATGGAGCCGCCAGTGAAGCGCAAACCGCTGCTCGACCTCCGCAGCTGCCGCCAAACCGTGCTCCGGACGAGTTTCTCGATGACGAAGTGGACAACTTCGGCAATCGCGTCGACTACGTCAGCCCGTATCAGAACAAGCAGAACCGCGGCCGGCGCCCTGGTGCTCCGGCTCCGGCTCCGGCTTCGGCTGGTGCCGCGCCACGTGCCGCCGGAGCCGCACGCCCTGGCGCTGCTGGTGCTCCCGCCGGCAAGGGCAAACGTCCGGGTACGGGCCAAGGCCAGGCGGCGCGCAGCGGCCAGCCGCGCAACGGCCAGCCACGGCGCAAGAACGACAGCCGACGGATCGAAGAGCCAGCCGTCGCGCGCCAGGAAGCTGCCAAGCCGCGTGAAAAGCAGCCGGTGATCATCCACAAGGAATCGAAGATCGATCGGCTGCCCAGTCTGGACCAGCTCGAGCAGCTGCCAACCCGGCCACGAGGTGAGAAGCCGGCCCTGCTGACGCGCAACCGCGAAGCCTGAGCCACAAACGAAAACGCCGCCCGATGGGCGGCGTTTTCGTATCTGCGTGTTGTCGGCGGTGGTCGTACTGCAAGCGACCACCGCATCGCCTCATTCCTCTTGCGGCTGCGCCTGCACCGCGTCCTGCCAGCCGCCACCCAGCGCCTTGAACAGATTGACCTCGCTGGTCATCTGCGCCAGGCGATCGGTGATCAGTTGCTGCTGCACGCTGAACAGCTGGCGCTGCGCATCGAGCACGGTCAGGTAGCTGTCGATGCCCGTGCGATAGCGGCGCTCGGCGAGGTTGTAGTAGTCCTCGCTGGTCTCCAACAAATCACGCTGCGCCTGCACCTTGCCGCGTGTAGGTGGCCTGAGCCGCCAGCCCGTCGGCCACTTCGCGGAAGGCGGTCTGGATCGCTTTCTCGTATTGCGCGACCTGGATGTTCTTGCTGATCTGCGCGTAGTCCAGATTCGCCCGCAGCTGGCCAGCATTGAAGATCGGCACACTGATGCTCGGCGAGAAGCTCCAGTAACCGGAGCCGCCGTCGAACAGGCCGGACAGCTCGCTGCTCGCCGAACCCGCTGCGCCGGTCAGGCTGATGCGCGGAAAGAACGCCGCACGGGCTGCGCCGATGCTGGCATTGACCGCGCGCAGTTGATATTCAGCCTGGAGAACATCCGGGCGCTGCTGAAGCAGATCGGAGGGCAGCCCGACCGGCAACGTCGCCAGCTGGGTACGCTCCAGCCCGTCGCCCGACTGCAGACCGGCCGGCAGGCTCTGTCCCAGCAACAGCGTCAGCGCATTGCGGTCCTGCGCCACCAGCCGCGTGTACTGCTCGATGTTCACCCGCGCACTGTCGACAGCGCTGCGCGCCTGGCGCAGCTCCAGCGCAGAGGCGACCCCGACGTCGAAACTGCGTTGGGTCAGACCAAAGCTCTCTTCATAGGTCTTCAGCGTATCGCGGGTGACCTGCAGTAATGCCTGGTCGGCCTGCAAGGTCAGCCAGGCATTGGCGACACTGGCGATCAGACTGATCTGGGTGCTGCGCTGGGCGGCCTCGCTGGCGAAGAACTCTTCCAGCGCTTGGTCGCGCAGGCTGCGCAGGCGACCGAACAGGTCCAGCTCCCAGGACACACCGAACGTGGCGCTGTACTGGCTGCTGATGGCCGGCTCGCCACTCATGTTCAGATCGCCAGGGGTGCGGCTGCGCGTCCCCGCGCCGTCGGCACTCACCGCCGGCAGCACATCGGCGCGCTGCACGCGATACAGCGCGCGATAGGCATCGACGTTGAGCGCCGCCACACGCAGGTCACGGTTGTTCTCCAGCGCCACCTCGATCACTGCTGCAGTGCCGGATCACGGAAGAACTCGCGCCAGCCAAGCGCGCGCTCGGACGCCTGCGTCGCGTCTTGCGGATAGGCCTCGCCTTGCGGCCAGGCGGCCGCGACCGGTGCGTCCGGACGTTCGTAGTCAGGGATCAGCGAGCAACCGCCCAGCGCCGCCATCAGCGCCAGGCTCAACAGAGACTTGTGCATCACTGCGAATCCTCCTTCACACCCTCGTTGGCGGACTTCGAGCGGTCGAAGAACGTGCAGATCATTACGTAGAACAGTGGAATCCAGAAGATCGCCAGTATCGCGGCGGTCAACATGCCGCCGATCACACCGGTACCAATCGCGTGCTTGCTGCCCGCACCGGCGCCAGACGCAATCGCCAGAGGCACCACGCCGAGAATGAACGCCAGCGAGGTCATGATGATCGGCCGCAGACGCATGCGGCACGCCTGCAGCGCGGCATCGGCGTAGCTCATCCCTTGCTCGTGCAGCGCCTTGGCGAACTCGACGATGAGGATCGCGTTACGCGCCGACAGGCCGATGGTGGTGACCAGGCCCACCTGAAAGAACACCTCGTTAGAAAGCCCGCGCAGCAAGGTGAAGGCCAGCGCCCCGACGATACCCAGCGGCACGACCAGCATGACCGAGAATGGAATCGACCAGCTCTCGTACAGGGCCGCCAGGCAGAGGAACACCACCAGCAGCGACAGGGCATAGAGCGCCAGCGTCTGCGATCCCGCCAGACGTTCCTCGTAGGACTGGCCTGTCCAGGAATAGCCGACTCCAGGTGGCAGCTGGGCGGCGATGCGTTCGACCTCGGCCATGGCATCACCGGAGCTGTAGCCAGGGGCCGGCTCACCGAGCATCTCGATCGCACTGACGCCGTTGAAACGCGACAGCTTCGGCGAACCNTAGGTCCACTCACCGCTNGCGAAGGCGCTGAACGGAACCATCTCGCCAGCGTCGTTGCGCACGTACCACTTCTGCAAATCCTCAGGGCTCATGCGCGCGTCCGGAACGCCCTGCAAATACACCTTCTTCACCCGGCCTCGATCNATAAAGTCGTTGACGTAGCGGCCACCCCAGGCAATCGACAGCGTGCTGTTGATGTCCGCCAGGGAGATACCCAGCACCCGCGCCTTCTCGTCGTCGATCAGAACCTGATACTGCGGCTCGTCGCGCAGGGTATTGGGCCGCACCCGGGTCAGNACCGGACTCTGGCTGGCCAGCTGGANGAACTTGTCGCGGGCCTGCTGCAGCACTTCCTGGCCAACGCCGGCGCGGTCCTGCAGGAACAGGTTGAAACCGGTGGCGTTACCCAGCTCCATCACCGCAGGCGGCGCAAAGGCGAACACCTGGGCGTCACGGAAACTGGCGAAATGCTGCTGCGCACGCTGGGCCAGGGCGAACACGCTGTCTTCNTCGTNGGTCCGCTCGCTCCAAGGCTTCAGGCCGATGAAGGCGATACCCGAGCTCTGGCCGCGGCCGGCGAAGCTGAAGCCGGTCACGGTAAAGACGGAACGAACGATGTCGCTCTCCTCTTCCAGCAGATAGCTGCGCATGGCGTCGATGCTCTGCTGGGTGCGCTCGGCGGTCGAGCCCGACGGAGTCATTACCTGGGCGAACAGGACGCCCTGATCCTCTTCCGGCAGGAAGGCGCTGGGAATGCGGTTGAACAGCACCACCATGACGCCGACGATCAGCACATACAGCAGCAGGAACGGTGCCTTGCGCTTGAGCACGGCCCTCACGCCGCGCTCGTAGCCGTTCACGCTGCGATCGAAGGTGCGATTGAACCAGCCGAAGAATCCGCCCTTCTCGTGGTGATCATCCTTGTCGATCGGCTTGAGCAGCGTCGCACACAGCGCCGGCGTGAAGATCAGCGCCATCAGCACCGAGAGCACCATCGCCGAAACGATGGTGATGGAAAACTGCCGATAGATGACCCCGGTCGAGCCTCCGAAGAAGGCCATCGGCAGCAGTACCGCCGACAGCACCACGCCGATGCCGATCAGCGCGCCCTGGATCTGGCCCATGGACTTGCGCGTCGCCTCCAGAGGCGAGAGCCCTTCTTCGCGCATCACCCGTTCGACGTTCTCCACCACCACGATGGCATCGTCGACCAGCAGGCCGATGGCCAGAATCATGGCGAACATGGTCAGGGTATTGATGCTGAAACCGAACACCGCCAGCACGCCGAAGGTACCCAGCAGCACCACGGGCACCGCGAGCGTCGGAACCAGCGTCGCGCGGAAGTTCTGCAGGAACAGGTACATCACCAGGAACACCAGCACGAACGCCTCGAGCAGCGTGTGCATGACGCCGGTGATGGACGCAGAGATGACCGGCGTGGTGTCGTAGGGATAGACCACGTCGACACCCGGCGGGAAGAACGGCTTGAGCTCCTCGATGGTCTTGCGCACGCCTTCGACGGTATCCAGCGCGTTGGCGCCGGTTGCCAGCTTCAGCGCCAGGCCGGCGGCCGGCTTGCCGTTGAAGTGCGCGCTGACCGAATAGTTTTCGCCCCCCAGCTCGACCTTGGCGACATCACCCAGACGCACCTGCGAGCCGTCGCTGTTGACCTTGAGCAGGATGTTGCGGAACTGCTCCGGAGTCTGCAGGCGGGTCTTGCCGATCACCGTGGCGTTGAGCTGCTGCCCGGGCAGCGCCGGCAAGCCACCCAGCTGACCGGACGAGACCTGGACGTTCTGCGCCTGGATCGCCGAGCTGACGTCCACGGGGTCAGGCTGAAGTTGTTCAGCTTGGCCGGATCGAGCCAGATGCGCATCGCGTACTGGGCACCGAATACCTGGAAGTCGCCGACGCCCTTGGTGCGCGAGATCGGGTCCTGCATGTTGGCGACGATGTAGTTCGCCAGGTCACGCTGGTCGAGACTGCCGTCGGTGGAAACCAGGCCGATCACGATCAGGAAGTTGCGCACCGCCTTGGTGACGCGAATACCCTGCTGCTGAACCTCCTGCGGCAGCAGCGGCGTCGCCAGCTGCAGCTTGTTCTGCACCTGAACCTGGGCGATATCGGGGTTGGTGCCCTGATCGAAGGTCACGGTAATGGTCATGCTGCCGTCGGAGTTGCTCTCCGAGGAGATGTAGCGCAGCCCGTCGATGCCGTTGAGCTGCTGCTCGATGACCTGCACCACGGTGTCCTGCACCGTCTGCGCCGAGGCGCCCGGGTAGCTGACGGAAATGCCGACCGCAGGCGCGGCGATGCTCGGGTACTGGTTGACCGGCAACTTGAGAATGGACAGCCCGCCGGCGAGCATGATCACCAGGGCGATCACCCAGGCGAAGATCGGCCGGTCGATAAAGAACTTGGACATGGATTAGAAACCCCTCAGCCTTCTTGGCCTTGGGGTTGTGCAGACACCCCACCGCGATTATCGACATTGGTCGCCGGAGCCACCTCGACCTCGACGCCCGGCTGGATGAACTGCAGGCCTTCGGTGATCACGCGATCGCCCGGCTGCAGGCCTTCGCCGACCAGCCAGCGATTGCCCACGGCGCGCTCGGTCTTGATCGGGCGCACTTCCACCTTGTTCTCGGCATTGACCACCATGGCGGTCGGGTCACCCTTGGTGTTGCGCGTGACGCCCTGCTGCGGAACCAGGATCGCCTCGCTCTTCATGCCGGCCACCAGCTGCGCATGGACAAACATGCCCGGCAGCAGATTCTTGTCCGGATTCGGGAATACGGCGCGCAGGGTCACCGAGCCGGTACCGGCATCCACCGTGACTTCGCTGAATTCGAGTTTGCCTTCGTGACCGTAATCGCTGCCATCCTCCAGTTTTAGGGTGACCTTGGCCGCGTTATCGCCAGACTTCTGCAGACGACCCTCGGCCAGGTCGCGCCGCAGCGCTAGCAGGTCTCGGGCCGGCTGGGTCACGTCGACATAGATCGGGTCAAGCTGCTGAATGGTCGCCAGCTCCTGCGCCTGACCGTTGCTGACCAGCGCACCCTCGGTCACCGCGGAACGGCCGATCCGGCCGGAAATCGGCGCCAGCACCTTGGTGTAGCGCACGTCGATCCGCGCGCGCTCCAGCTCCGCTTCGGCCTGCAGGCTGGTGGCCCGCGCCTCGTCATAGGCCTGCTTGCTGACGGCCTGATCCTTGACCAGCTCGGCGTAGCGGTCGGCCAGCGACTTGCTGGAAGCAACGCTCGCCTGAGCACTCTTCAGCGTGGCCTCGTACACCGACGCATCGATCTGATAGAGCTGTTGCCCAGCCTTGACGTCGCTGCCTTCGGTGAACAGACGCTTCTGGATGATGCCGTTGACCTGTGGCCGCACCTCGGCGATGCGGTAGGCGCGGGTACGCCCGGGCAGCTCGGTGGTTACCGCGAACGGCTCTGCCTGCAGGGTCACGATACCCACCTTGGGCTTCTGCTGGGCCGGTGGGGCGGCTTCTTCCTGACAGCCGGCCAGGAAAACAGCCATGGCGAGAATGGACATCAGGGCAGCATTGGCTGACTTGATTGGCATGGTTAGACCTCTTGAAAACCTGGCAGGCGGGAATGGGCAACAGCGCGCCGCAGACGCGGAGAGCGGAATGGGCCGAAATATACTTACATCCATGACTGTCTGTAAACCTGAAAAGACTCGTCGGCCCTGCCGCAAATGTTGCAAAAGGTGCGTCATAGACCCATTCGACACAGGTTTGTCCGCTGTGCAAGAAGCGTTGATACATATCCTGGCAAACGCAGAACGCCGGCAAGATGCCGGCGTTCGGGTTCCACGGGGAGCGTTTACTTGCGCACACCTTCGACCGAGATGATCAGATCGACCGTTTGCGACGCCGGCCCGAGGTCCATCTTGATGTCGAAGTCCTTCAGCGTCAGCGTGGTACTGCCTTCGAAACCGGCACGGTAGCCACCCCAGGGATCATCACCTTCGCCGATGAACTTGGCAGCGATCACCACCGGTTTGGTCACGCCGTTGAGCGTCAGGTTGCCGGTGATGTCAGCAGTGCCGTCGCCGGTCGACTTAACCGAAGTTGACTCGAAGGTCGCTGCCGGGTGCTTGTCGACATTGAGAAAGTCATCGCTGCGCAGGTGCTTGTCGCGCTCGGCGTGGTTGGTATCGACGCTGGCGGTCTTCAACGTCACGTTGACCTTGCTCGCTTCCGGCTTGTCCGCATCGAAGCTGAAGCTGCCATCGAAATCCTTGAACGTGCCCCACAGCCAGCTGTAGCCGAGGTGGCTGATCTTGAAATTGACGAAGGCGTGCTGGCCCTGCTTGTCGATGGCGTAGTCGGCAGCGAATGCCTGGCCACCGACCAGTGCGGAACCGAGGACCAATGCGGCGAGGGTTTTCTTGAGCATCGATGGATTCTCCTATCGGGGGTGATTAACCGGCACTACGACCGAGCATGCGCTTGAGTGTCGCGTCGCGGTCGATGAAATGGTGTTTGAGCGCAGCCAGGGCGTGTACCACGGCGAAGATCACCAGCGCCCAGGCAGCGTATTCGTGAACAATCCCGGCGCTGTCGGCCTGATCGGGGATGGAAGTGATCAGCGCCGGCACCTCGAACAGGCCGAACACGCTGATCGGCCGGCCATCGGCGGTGGAGATCAGGTAACCCGAGATCATCACCAGGAACAGGCCGAGGTACAGCAGGCTGTGACCAAGCCTGGCCGCGATCCGGGTCAGCCGCCCCTGACTCGCCAGCGGCGCCGGCGCAGGGCTGACGAAACGCCAGAGCACCCGCAGCAGCATGATCAGAAACAGCGCGATGCCAATGCTCTTGTGCAGGTCCGGCGCGGTGCGATACCAGCTGCTGTAGTAGTTCAGCCCAACCATCCAGAAGCCCAGGCCGAACAGACCGAATACGGCGATGGCCACCAACCAGTGCAAGGCAATGCTGGTCAGCCCATAGTTCGTTGAGGAGTTACGCCAGTGCATTGAATCTTCCTTCAAATTCAGGCCTAGAAGCCTAGCCGGTTACCTATCGGAATAGAGCGCATTTTTTCGCTTTGAAACATCGAGTAAATCGATGACTGATCGCATCAAGTCATGCCCCAGCGCTTCTGCTAGGCTTCGCGACTCATTGCGGAGGAGTAACGATGAGCCTGAACGACAGCTGGATGCAACGCGACCTTGCCGTACTCTGGCATCCCTGCACCCAGATGAAAGATCACGAGCAGCTGCCGCTGATTCCGATCCGCCGCGGCGAAGGCGTCTGGCTGGAGGATTTCGACGGCAAGCGATACCTCGATGCGGTCAGTTCCTGGTGGGTCAACGTCTTCGGCCATGCCAATCCGCGCATCAATCAGCGCATCAAGGATCAGGTCGACCAACTCGAGCACGTGATGCTGGCCGGCTTCAGTCATCAGCCGGTGGTGGAGCTGTCGGAGCGCCTGGTCGCCCTGACACCGGCCGGGCTGGACCGCGTCTTCTATACCGACAACGGTTCGACCGGTATCGAAGTGGCGCTGAAGATGAGCTTTCACTACTGGCGCAACAGCGGACGTGGCCAGAAGCAGCGCTTCGTCACCCTGACCAACAGCTATCACGGGGAAACCGTCGCCGCGATGTCGGTGGGTGATGTCGCCCTCTTCACCGACACCTACAAGCCGCTGCTGCTGGACACCTTCAAGGTGCCGAGCCCGGACTGCTACCTGCGACCCGAGGGTGTGAGCTGGGAAGAGCATTCGCGGCAGATGTTCGCGCACATGGAACAGACCCTTGCCGAGCACCACCAGGACATCGCCGCGGTCATCGTCGAACCGCTGATTCAGGGCGCCGGCGGTATGCGCATGTACCACCCGATATATCTGAAGCTGCTGCGCGAGGCCTGCGACCGCTACGAAGTGCACCTCATCCACGACGAGATCGCGGTCGGCTTCGGCCGCACCGGCAGCATGTTCGCCTGCGAGCAGGCCGGCATCACGCCAGACTTCCTCTGCCTGTCCAAAGCCTTGACCGGCGGCTATCTGCCGATGGCCGCAGTGCTCACCACCGACCGGATGTACCGGGCGTTCTACGACGACTATTCGACGCTGCGCGCCTTCCTCCATTCGCACACCTACACCGGCAACCCGCTGGCCTGCGCCGCGGCACTGGCGACGCTGGATATCTTCGCCGAAGACAACGTGATCGAAGCGAACAAGGCGCTGGCCGCGCGCATGGCCAGCGCCACCGCGCACCTGGTCGAGCATCCGCACGTGGCCGAGGTCCGCCAGACCGGCATGGCACTTGCCATCGAGATGGTTCAGGACAAGGCCAGCCGCACGGCCTATCCCTGGCAGGAGCGTCGCGGCCTGAAGGTCTATCAGCACGCGATGGAGCGCGGCGCGCTGTTGCGCCCGCTCGGCAGTGTGGTGTATTTCCTGCCGCCCTATTGCATCACCGAGGAACAGATCGACTTTCTCGCGGCAGTCGCCACCGAGGGAATCGACATCGCCACCCGAGATGCCTCCGGGGNATCGGTCCCGGTCGGTCCATACCCAGGCTTCAGAGACCCGGGTTGATGTGGAGCATCGGCAGCCTGCGNGCCAGGCTGCCGATGCTTTAGACTTGCCGNTTCCAACTCGCCGCCTGCAGCTGCCTCCATGCGCCTATCCCGTTTTTTCATCGACGCCCCCCTTTCCCTTGGCCAGCACCCACTGCCTGACGCATCGGCCCACTACATCAGCAGGGTGCTGCGGCTTTCGGCCGGCAGCGCGGTTCAGCTGTTCGATGGNAGCGGCAGTGAATTTCGCGGCGAACTGCTGGAAGTCGGCAAGAAGTCCGTCACCGTCGAACTGCACGAACGCCTGACGGGGATGCCAGAGTCACCTCTACAGATCCACCTCGGGCAGGGTCTTTCCCGCGGCGAACGGATGGATTGGGCCATTCAGAAGGCCACCGAGCTAGGCGTAACGCAGATCACGCCCATCGTCAGCGAGCGTTGCGAAGTGCGCCTCAACGATGAGCGTGCCGACAAACGTCTGGCCCATTGGCGGCAGATCGCGATCAGCGCCTGCGAGCAATGCGGCCGGTCGGTGCTGCCGGTCATCCACCCGCCAATGAGCCTGCGTGACTGGTTGCCTGTCGAGGCAGACCTGAAGCTCGTGCTGCATCCAGTGGCCGCGCCGCTGACGAGCCATGCCAGACCGCAGACACTGGCTTTCCTGATCGGTCCGGAAGGAGGCTTGAGCGAGAGCGAAGTCGAACANGCNGCCAATCAAGGGTTTCAGCCTGCTCGACTCGGCCCGCGAGTGCTGCGCACCGAGACCGCTCCGGTGGTGGCGCTGAGCGTGGCACAGCAGCTCTGGGGCGATTTCTGACGACGTACCGGGTGGCGGCCTCGATCAGATCAGGCCAGCATCGGCGAGCTTCTGCTCCAGACCGATCAGATCGGGGATNCGCGGCTGCACGTCGCCAAGGTTGACCGCATCCAGTTCGAGCGNGGCAAGCGTGACATCCGCGCGCGCGAGGCTGGCGTCGACCTTGATCGAGTGCGGGATGCCCTGCACCAGCAGCGCGATGAACTTGACGTGGTCGCGCCCACCAACCGCGTTGAGCACGGCAACCCGCGCCGAACTGCCAACCGGTTGTGCCTGGCCGCTGGACGCGGCCTCGAACGACAGCAGTGGTAGGCTCAGGTCACGCCACTGCACCTGCCCGAGAAACCATGCGGCATGCCCTGCACCGCTTGCGGAGCGCGATAGGGAATCAGCTCGGCGACGGCCACGTTGGGCACCAGCAATACGCGATCGGCGAGCGGCATCAGCAGCCCGGTGAGGCTTTCCGCCTCCGGAGAAACGACCATTTGACTCATGAGTTATCCCGTTGAAAAGACGTGGCGGGCGTACCGACCTGGCTGACCAGATGATTGACCAAGGCTTGCGCCAGCTCGCGAGGGTCACCGCTGTAGGAGCTGTAGCCACCTTCGCGAAGATTGTCCGGCATACTTGAGCAGGCACAGGAGTCGGCGCGCTGCGTCCAGACCCTGCCACCCTGACGCAGCACATATGCGGCCGCCGCACTGCCGTCGCTGCCCATGCCACTGAAGGCAATGACACCGCAACGCTGGCCGAACTGCTGGGCCAGATTCAGCATCATCTGGTCGATCGACGGGCTATACGGTTCAGGCCAGCAACGACCGTTCAGGCGGGTGCTGCCATCGGACTCGAACCCGAGTTCCTCTCCGATCGGCGCGATGATCACTTCTCCGCAGCGCACCGGCTGGCCAGGGCGCACCTGTTGAACTTGCCACTGACTATGTCGGCCCACGGCCTGGGACAACGCGGACTCGAAGCTGGCTTCGATATGCTGGGCATAGATGAAACCGACTGGCAGGCCGCCAGGCAGCGCGTCCAGGAAGGCTTTCACGGCTTCCGGCCCACCGAGCGAAGCCGCCAGCAGCCATACCTGGGTCGCCGCTTCACCGGCATGCAGCGCGCTATCAGCCAGCAGCGGCGGTAGCGTCAGGCGCTCGGGGCGTTGTCCTTCACCCTGCAGTACGTCCAGACGCGGCCCCACTGCCCGTGATGGGTCACCGATCAGGCGCTTCAGCTTGCTGAACAGGCTGCGCTCCCAACGTGGGTAGAACTCCGAATGCCGCTCCGGCGCATGCCCCTCACCGAACAGCACCCGCGTGGTGTCGCGCTCAAGCAACGCATCCACAAGAGGCGAATCTTCGGTCTGCGCCAGATCGACCAGCCAGAGATCGGCCTCGGTGCTATCCAGGTCTGCCGGCTCGAGGCGCGCCGGGTCATTGTTCAATACCACCTGATAGCCACTGCCGGTCAAAGCCTGCTGCAGCACGTGACGCTGCAGCGAGGTGTCGGCGAGTACCGCAATGCGGGCGCAGAGAACGTCAGACATCGGCGTGAACCAAGCGCTGAATGGCCTCGAGCAACACCGATTCCTGATAGGGCTTGCCAAGGTATTCGTTGACGCCGATGGTCAGCGCGCGATCACGGTGCTTCTCGCCGGTACGCGAGGTGATCATGATGATCGGCAGATCCTTCAAACGCTCGTCGTGGCGAACCAGCGTGGCCACCTCGAAGCCGTCCATGCGCGGCATCTCGATATCCAGCAGCATGATGTCCGGCTTGCGCTCCTGCAGCTGAGTGATGGCATCCACCCCGTCCTTGGCGGTCAGAACGTTCATGCCATTGCGCTCCAGCAGACGACTGGTGACCTTGCGCACGGTGACCGAATCGTCAACCACCATGACCAGTGTCGGCCGTTCGGTTTCGACCTCGACCGGCTCCTGCACCTGATCGATAAGGCGCGGCTGTTGCAGCTGAATGAGCTGGTGCGCATGGAGCACACGGATGGTCGCCAGCAGGTCCAGAATCACCACGACCCGGCCATCGCCGAGGATGGTCGCGCCGGAAATGCCATGTACGCCGGCGAACTGCAGCCCGAGGCTTTTCACCACGATTTCACGAGAACCGGCGAGGCTGTCGACCTGTACCGCAACGCTGTGTTCTTTCGAGCGCACCAGGATCACCGGCAGCGGCAGGCTCTGTCCCACCAGCTTGGGCTTCTGGCCGTTGTTCAAGAGATCGCCAAGATAACGCAGCTCGTAAGCCTGACCGGCATATTCGAAGCGCGGCGCATCCGGCTGGTAATAAGCTTCCAGCTCGTATGGCGAGACACGCACGATACCTTCGATGGTATTCAGCGGGATCGCATACAGATCCTCGCCGGAGTAAACCATCAGCGCGCGGTTCACCGACACTGTGAACGGCAGGCGAATCAGGAAGCGCGTGCCCTGACCGAGCGTCGACTCGATGCTCATCGACCCGCCGAGCTGCTTCACTTCCGAGTGCACCACGTCCATGCCCACGCCGCGTCCGGAGATCTGCGTGACGCGCTCCGCGGTGGAGAACCCGGCTTCGAGGATGAACTGCAGGATTTCATGCTCGGACAGGTCGCTATCGGCGGACATCAGCCCGCGTTCGATAGCCTTGCGCCGCACCGCGTCCAGATTGATGCCACCACCGTCGTCGGCCAGCGTCAGCACGATATCGCCACCCTCACGGGCCAGATCCAGGCGTATCACGCCCTGCTCGGGCTTGCCGGCAGCACGACGACGCTCGACCGGCTCGATACCGTGATCGACAGCGTTGCGCAGCATGTGCTCCAGCGGCGCAACGATTCGCTCAAGCACGCTGCGGTCCATCTCACCGGTGGCGTTGCCGACCATGAACTCGACCTGTTTGCCGAGCTCGCCAGCGACCTGCCGCACGATTCTGCGCAGGCGCGGCACCAGGCGCTCGAAAGGAACCATGCGGGTACGCATGAGGCCTTCCTGTAGCTCGGTATTGACCCGAGCCTGCTGCAGCAGCAGCGTTTCAGCGTCGCGATTACGCGCAGCCAGGGTTTCCTTNAGATCGAGCAAGTCGGACGCTGACTCGAACAGTGCGCGCGAAAGCTGTTGCAGCTGCGAATGGCGGTCCATTTCCAGCGGGTCGAAATCGTCATAGCCGGCGCGCTCGGCTTCAGCCTGGTAACGGCTGAGAATCTGCGCCTGGGTTTCGGTATCCAATCGGCGCAGCTGGTCGCGCACCCGCTCGATGGTCGCTTCCATCTCGCCAAGGGTGAAGCCGACGTCGCTGACCTGCTGCTCGACTCGACCGCGGAAGATCGATGTTTCGCCCGCCAGGTTGACCAGACCCTCCAGCAGTTCTGCGGGAACCTTGACCAGCTCCTGCGGTGCCCGCCGCGCAGCGGCTTCCTGCGGCCAGCTGTGCGCGTCGAATGAATGGCAGCACCTTCGCCGGGCTGGTACTCGGCTTCGGCAAGGTACTGGCCGCGACGATCGGTTGTTCCAGAGTCACCGGCTCGCGCGGCAACTCTGGCTCGAGCTCCGGCGACTCAGGTTGCGAAGCGTCGCTTCCGTCGCTCGCCAGGCCCGCCCGAAGCAGCTCGACATCCTTCAGCAGCGCGTCGTAGCCGTGCTGCACATCGAGAAACAGGCTATCCGGCCAGGGGGCGCCCTGCTGCTGCGCCTCGCTCAACCGCTGCTCCAGATCGTGGGCCATGTTGCCCAGTGCGGTCTGCCCAGCCAGCCGCGCACCGCCTTTCAGCGTGTGCAGCACACGGAGCATGTCAGCCAACGGAGCGGCATCCTCACGGCCGGCATCCCAGCGACCGAGCGCTGATTCCATTTCCTCCAGCAGGTCGTCAGCTTCCTCGACAAAGATGTCGAGAATTTCGGCTTCGGCAGACTGCTGCGCATCTTCCTGAGCGGCCTTCAGCGACACGCTGCTGGGAATGCTCAGTTGCTCATCGGGGTTGTTGCGAAAGTGGCGAATCGTCTCGATCAGCGCATCACCCGATGGCACCGGTTGGTGGGCCCGCACCGCCTCGAGCATTTCCGCCAGGCGGTCCTGGCAGGCCTGCAGAAGGCCGAACAATTCCGGGCTGGCCCGGTAGCTACCGGCGCACAGGCCTTCGTAAAGAAACTCGAGCTCGTGGGAGAGATCACCGATTTCACGGATATCAGCCATCCGGGCCCCGCCCTTGAGGGTATGCAGATCGCGCTGCAATGCCTCGAGTTCGAAGCTGTTGTCGACATCCGCCATCCAGCGTTGCAAACCACCCGCAGCGCTCTCGATGAGGTCGAAACCCTCCTCGAGGAAGATCTCCACTAATTCGGGATCGCGCTCGACTGTGTCGTGCTCCTCGGCGGCCGGCACAGCTTCGAACGCTTCCGGCACCTCATCCAGCTCGGGAAGGCTGAGGTCGATCTCATCCAACTCTTCGCTGACCGGGATATCCGAAGCGCGGCTATCGTCCGCTGCAGTTTCGTTGTCGCCTTCATCCGCCTCGGCAGAAGTCTCATCGACATCGAGCAGCGGCAAATCAAACGCATCGGCGCTAAGCGGCTCATCCAGCGATTGAGCAGGATCGTTCTCCGGTCGGATCAGGTCAGGACCCGCATCCGCCTCGAGTAGGGACGCATCAGTCGAATCAACGCCGTCGAATGCCGGCAGAGCCCCCTGACGGAAGGCTTTCATCGACTCGATGAGTGCATCAGCACTGCTCATCGGCATCTCGCCCTGCAGCTGCTCAAGCTGCAGCGCCAGATGATCGTGGCTACGCTGCAACAGCGCTGCAAGCGGGGCGGAATGGATGTAGCGACCGTCGGAGAGCCCCTCGTAAAGCGACTCCAGCTCATGGGCCAGGTCGCCGATCGGACGGATTGCTGCCATCCGGGCGCCGCCCTTGAGGGTGTGAAGGTCGCGCAGCAGAGCCGAGAGCGCCATCTGGTTGGCCGGATCAGCGAGCCAGCGATCAAGCGCATGGCCGGCGCTTTCCATCAGGTCGACGGCTTCGTCGAGGAAAATCTCAACCATTTCGTGATCGAGATCGTCCTGCGCCTCGTCTTGCGGGGCTTCTTCTTC
>JGI25322J35698_1001055_pt1 | contig 20502 bp, 20 predicted proteins | sample AutmiccBRH37_all_FD_35698 | JGI IMG/M metagenome (IMG submission 35698) | reverse complement strand
ATAACTAATGTCAAAAAACCCCGTCCCTTTGACATTTACTTTACTACCAAGATGGGGCAATTAGTTTTATCAATTAGCTCGTTAGTTATATTTCCTTTAAAGAGGTAGTCACTTAGAGTACTATGACCGTGGAAACCGACTACCATTAAATCGCTCTTTGTTTCTTCGGCTATTTTTAAAATCATTTCAACAGGTTCACCTAATTCTACTCGAATTGTATAAGGAATATTGTTTTCTCTAAAAACTTTGGTAGCTTTCTCAAGGATATCTTTAATATCTTCTAAGGCAAGCTTGGAAGAATCGATGCCCTTGTCTTCTAGCTGGTAAGATACAGTCCTATGAAAAGGGGTAACCTGTAAAACGTAGACAATGGTTATTTCCGCATTTTTTGTATCACTTATAAGGTTAACTATTGTTAAGGCAATTTTCTCCGAGACAGGTGAACCACTTGTGGGGAATAAAATTTTTTTAAACAACTGACCATTCCTCCTATTTGCATTTTTTATTAATAAAAATAAACAATAATTATAATTATTACTTTTCGCTAAAGATTGTTTGATTCCTTTTAAAAAATTGGTAAAATCTATATTAATATTATAAAGAATAGGCAGGTGAGGGCATGGATAAAAAGGTTATTGCCCAGGTACTAAATGAGATAGCTGTTTTTTTAGAGTTAAAAGGTGAGAATCAGTTTAAAGTACGGGCTTATCAAAACGGGTCACGTACTGTTGAACTTCTTGATGGAGATATCCGGGAAATGGTTATAAACGGTAAAATTAAAGAATTGAAGGGAATAGGCAAAACCCTGGCCGATAATATTATCGAATTAATAACCACAGGTAACCTCACCTATTATCAAGAATTAAAAGAAAGTATACCACCAGGGCTTATGGAGGTTCTTAGAATACCAGGCTTAGGTCCGAAAAAGGCTTATCAGCTTTATGAGGTCTTGGCAATTTCCAGTGTAGCTGAGCTCGAATATGCCTGTAAGGAAAATAGGCTTTTAGAATTAAAGGGTTTTGGCCCTAAGTCTCAGGAAAATATAATAAAGGGTATTGAACATATAAAAAAATACCAAGGACAGTTTTCTTATGGTGATATATACAAACAGGGCCAAGAGCTTGTAGCACAACTGGAAAAATGCAAGGAGGTAATAGCAGTTAGTATAGCTGGAAGCTTACGGAGATTTAAAGAGATTGTCAAGGATATAGATATATTAGCGTCCTCCTTTCATCCTTTAGTGGTGATGGACTACTTAATAAATTTACCTGCAGCTGCTGAGGTTCTCTCTCAAGGGGAAACGAAGACTTCAGTAACCTTAAGTACTGGTGTTAACGTTGATTTAAGAGTTGTAGCACCTGATGAATATTTTTATGCTCTGCATCATTTTACAGGCAGTAAAGAACATAATACAGCAATGCGTCATAGAGCCAAAACCTTGGATATTAAAGTAAATGAATATGGGTTATTTAAAGGCGAAAAAAAGATAGCTATCCATGATGAAAAAGATTTTTTTAAAGCCTTAGGTTTAATGTATATTCCGCCTGAGCTTAGAGAAAATATGGGGGAAATTGAGGCAGCGGAGAAAGGTCAGCTGCCAGAGTTAGTAAACTTTGAGGATATTCAAGGAGTCTTTCATATTCATACCAACTACAGTGACGGAATAAATAATCTCTCTGAAATGGTAGAAGAAGCGAAAAGAGCCGGGTTTAAATACCTGGGGATTTCTGATCATAGTCAGACTGCCGTTTATGCAGGGGGATTAAAAATTGAGGCAGTAAAAAAGCAAAAAGAGGAAATCAGCAAATTTAATCAAAAAAACCCTGATTTTTATGTTTTTCACGGTATTGAATCAGATATCCATATTGATGGCAGCTTGGATTATCCTGATGAAATTCTCAAGGAATTTGATTTTGTTATAGCCTCAATCCATTCGGGCTTTTCTGTTAAGGGAGAGAGGGCAACCCAAAGACTAATAAAAGCAATGGAAAATCCATATATGACTATGCTAGGTCACCCTACTGGACGGATTTTATTAGGTAGAGAGGGCTATGAGCCAGATTTGCAAAAGGTTATTGATGCGGCCCGGGAAAATAATGTAATTATTGAGCTAAATGCCAGCCCCTATCGGCTGGATTTGGATTGGCGATATTTAAAGTATGCAAAAGAAAAAGGTGTGCTGATAAGTATTAATCCTGATGCCCACCGAAAAGAAGAACTTTATGACACCATTTTTGGAATAAAAATGGCTAGAAAAGGTTGGCTAGAAAAAAAGGATATATTTAATGCTTTGTCGGTAGAGGAGGTAAGGGAGTATCTAGGGAGAAGGAAGTGACTGGTGGCTGGTGAGAGGTGGATATCGGGACAACCTTTTGGGTTTTGTGCCCGGAGCCCAGAGCCCAGAAAACCCACCTTATAAAACCGTAGGGCATGGCTCCCTCGCCGTTCCGGTATTCTCCGCCCACGGGCCACTTAGTGCACAAGGATTATACCGTCTTTAATTTAATAGTGACCGGAAAAAGAAACGGAATAACTCAACCGGGTTGGTCGGGTTATTCCGAGATCGCCACGCTACGCTCGCGATGACAAAGTATAATTCTACATTCTAAATTCTGCATTCTACATTTTCTTTTCTCAACTCTCAATTATTAAACTCCTCTATTTAATATTCCCTCCATTTCTGGATCGGTTTTTAGAAAACGCAGCAGAACAGCAAGAGCTTGAGCTCGGGTTGCATTATCATTAGGTCTAAAATGCAGAGTGTCCATTCCAGCTAATATTCCTGTTTGGGCAGTATTAGCAACAGCTGTCGCAAAAAAGTGACTTGGCGGTACATCAATAAACGGATAATATGTATCAGCTCTAACTTGAATCATATTGTTAATTATTTGAGCCATTTCCCCGCGGGTTATAGGTTCATCAGGTCTATAGCTTCTTGTACTGTCAATGGGTACAATACCTAGGTTTGCCAAAACAGCAATGCTTTCTTTTGCCCAGTGATTCTGTGTATCGGAAAAATTGACAAAACGGTTGGGTGTTTTCAGATACAGTGCCCTTTCTGCAAGGGAGGCAAATTCCCCACGGCTCATTGGGCTATTAGGACGCATAGTACCATCCTGATATCCGCCCATCCATCCCAATCTTCGAGCCATTTCTAGCTCCTTCTGTGCCCAATGATTTACTATATCGTTAAGTAACGGCAAGTTAACAGGTTGGGATAGTTTTGCCTGGATTCTGGTTTTAATATCCTTCAAGGGAACTAGCTCAGTTTTTATGGGATTAAGTTTACTAAACTGATAGTAAGCTTTGTTTGATAAGAAAATATTTAGGTTTTTATAAGCTGCACTGATTCTTACCGGACCGCTGCCCACTATTTCTATTTTCCCTTTATCCTGAATTTTAGCAATATTTGTGTTGGTAGTATTCCAAACTGCTTCTTGGGTAATATCAGTTTCACTGCCGTCGGGATAAACGGCTAGAGCCTTAATTTCTTTTACCTTCTGATAGTTATCTAGGTCTCCAACTAAGCGCAGGTATAAGGGGAGATTTGTTCCAGCTGGAATCACAGTCTCAGCCTTGATTGTAGTTCGAAAACGTCCGGCCTGCACTTCAATTGTTGCTGTTCCAGGAAGACCGGAAAATTCGATACTATTACCTTGGACCTTTGCAATATTAGGCTGGAAACTGAAAAAGTTTACACCACTTATTTCTTTAAAAGTATTATTTGAATATATACCCATAACCTTTAGTGCTTTGCCATTATCCTGGTAGGTAAGAAAATGATCAGCAAACTTGATTCCATCCAAAGTTGTATTTTTACTGGGTACACTTACTAAAACCTTATCTCTATCAGTGAATCCTTGATAGGTACATATTATTTCAACGGTACCAGGTAATCCAGTAAAATATACAATGCCTTCTAAAACAGAGGCTATCTTTTCATTACTTGATGTCCAAGAGCTTTCTTTTGTTACTTCCTCCACTGAACCGTCACCCATCAGGGCAAAGGCTTGTAGCTCCTGGGGCTTGGAACTGTAAAAAAGGCTAGGTTTAATAAATATACTTTTTACTGATTTGGCAGGGAGCTCAGGCACAGTGATAGTTATGTTTGTGTTTAAACCATTTTTGGATGCAGTAAAAGTAACATTACCAGATTTGCCAGTGAAGGTAATCTGCCCGTTATTATCTATTAAAGCCACATTTGTATTGTTAGACGACCACTCAAGGCCGTGCACTAGTTGACTCTGACCACTATTGTCTTTACCTGTTACAGTTAGCTTAGGGGGATTATTAAAGAAAAATGGAGTAAAGTTTAGGCTTTCATTAATTTGTATTTCTTGAGTTTTATGGGGTACAAAGGCTGAATTAGAATCAGAATAATTTCCGTAACGGGCAGTTATCGTTACACTACCTGGTTTTCCTGTAAAGGTTACTAGACCTTGATCAGATACTTCTGCTACAAAAGGGTTAGAGCTAGACCATTCCACTAGGTCATTTTCCAGAGTTTTTTTACTATCATCTATATATAATCTATAAGCTTTTAAAGAGCTAGTTTTCTTTTCCGGATCTAGTTGGCCTTCTATTTTTACTGTAAAGGCCATGGTTTCTTTAGGCTTTTCATCATTTTCAACTTCCTGTTCTGTTACGGAAACGACAACTTCATCTCTAATTGTTTGTTGTGTTAACGGACTTGTAAAAATAATACCAATGGCAGCTACACCTACTCTACCCCGGAATGTGACAAGACCTGAGGAATCAACACTTGCCACATCGGTATTAGTAGAATACCAGGTTATATGTTCTTTAATTTCTTTAAGCTCACCATTGTTGTAGCGACCTTGGGCCTTTAATTGAACAGGTTTGGAGTTATATTTAATATTTTTGGTGGTAATCTCCAAATCTGTAATATCAACAACTTCAGTTCCAACGGATGCTTCAAAACCACCATAGGAAAAGGTTATTGTTACATTGCCGGTGTTGCTTCCAAACTCTACCTTACCCCGATAGACTGAAGCTATGGAAGGACTAGAGGTTTTCCAGGTGCCTGAATATGTAACATCTTTAACACTGCCATCACTATAAAGTGCAGAAGCACTAAGGTAAACCGGATTTGGACTGTAGTCTAGGGCTTGATTCAGATATACATTGACTAGGCGGGGTTCAGCAGCTTGTCCAACTAGTGGAAAAACCACAAATTGTGAAACAAGTAAGAATACTATCAGTGCACAAATTCTTTTAATTGCCATAATCTACCCCCAAATTTAAGATGGTTAAGTAAATTATACCACACAATTGGATAGGGGACACACCTGCCGAGCTTGGGTAATTTTGGGGGACAGGTATGTCCCCAACGTATAGGGGACACACCTCTCTTTGGCGATTCACTTTGAGGTCGGAGGAATGTCCCCAACGAATTAACGCATTATTAGTTAAGGTTTCACTCACTTCGTTCACTAGACTAAGATTTCGCTTCGCTAGGTTAAGGTAAGTAAAATATTATTTCGTCTGATGATTCCCGTTCTAGTTTGAAGGGTTCGCTAGGCTAGGCTAAGGTAAGTAAAATATATGGTAAGATTTAACTCAATTTTATTTACTAGATTTTCTCTGTTTTTAATCTAGCGAAGCGAAATCTCAATCTAGCGAAGCGGAATCTCAACCTCAACCTCAACCTCAACCTCAACCTGTCCCTTTAGGGACGTAGGTTTAGTCTATACAAAAATAAGGTATATTCTATATAGAAGATAGAGCATAGCGCAACCCCAAATAATATAAACTAGGGATTTAAGATATTTTTCTTTTTGGTTTTTTCTGGATTCTTTTTTTCTATGGTATTTTTCATAATCAAAACGAGCCTTTGTTCTAATGTATTCATCCTTATAGCTATTTTCCAAATTTGTTTCCATCTTAGTCACCTCATAATTCTCATATTCTGGTAATATATATGCAGGGTATTAAATAAAAAAACGCTTTAGAAGAAAATAATAGTAGATAGCAAAGTGTATTATTATTAAAAGAGGAGGTTTTCATTAATGGGTCAACAAAAAATAGTAATAATTGGTGGAGTAGCTGCCGGGGCTTCTGCCGCCGCTAAAGCCAGAAGGGATAATGAAAAGGCAGAAATAATCATTTATGAAAAGGGTCCATATGTATCCTTTGCTAATTGTGGATTGCCTTATTACATTGGCAGAGATATTAAGGAAAGGGAGGATTTATTTTTAATGACCCCTGATTTTTTTTATGAAAGATACAGGGTAATTGTTAAAGTAAATCATGAAGTAGTAAGAATTGACCGAGTAAAAAAACAGGTGGAAATTAAAAAGCAGGACAGTGCAGAAATATTTACAGATAGCTATGACAAGCTCGTAATTGCCACTGGAGGAACACCAATAAAGCCACCTATCCCCGGTGGTAATTTGGAGAATATCTTTACTTTATTCACTGTGCCTGATCTTGATGCTATTGAAAGGGCTTTAGCAATGGGAGATATAGAAAAGGTCGCAATAGTTGGTGGGGGTTATATTGGCTTAGAAGCAACAGAAGCCTTTCTGAAAAGAGGTAAAAAAGTCACTCTGATTGAAAAAATGGACCAGCTTTTACCTTATTTAGATGAAGATATGGCGATACCATTAGCTATTCACTTAGAAAATCTAGGTACAAGAGTGATTTTGAAGAATGGTGTTAAGGAATTTAAAGGGGAAAAAAGGGTTCAGGAAATAATTCTGGAGAATGATGAAGCTGTTGAGGCAGACTTGGTCATACTGGCTATAGGTGCCAGGCCCCAGCTGGAGTTAATTAAAGCAGCGGGTTTAAAAATAGGGCCTGCAGGGGGAGTAGAGGTTGATGCAACTTTACGAACCAGTGACCCTGATATCTACGCTGGTGGGGACATTATTGAGACCATTCATCTGGTAACAGGTCGGAAGGTTAGGATTCCTTTGGCTGGACCGGCAAACAAACAAGGGAGAATAATAGGAGCAAATGTTGTGGGTGGACGAAGATTTTTCAAAGGTGTTTTAGGCACCTCCATTGTCAAAGCAGGTGAACTTACTGCGGCTAAGACGGGAATCGGGGAAAAAGAAGCCAAGGAGCTTGGTCTTGCTTATTTTGTTTCCTATACCCCCTCATTGCACCATGCCGGATATTATCCTGGGGCTAGACACTTATTAATTAAGCTCGTTGTAGCTGAACATTCGGGGAAAATTTTAGGCGCTCAAATTGTTGGCTGGCAGGGTGTCGATAAGCGGATAGATGTATTAGCTACAGCTATTCATGCTTCAATGACCGTTGAGGATTTGGAGGATCTTGATTTAGCATATGCTCCTCCGTACTCATCAGCAAAAGACCCGGTAACTATTGCGGGATTTGTTGCAGCTAATATTCTAAGGGGTGAGATTGATTTGATCACACCGGAGGCTATTAAAAAGGCTATGGCTAAAGTTACCAGAGATGACTGGCAGATTATCGATGTGAGAACACCTCAAGAATGTCAAGAAGAGGGATCTATACCAGGTGCTGTATTTATTCCAGTTGATCAATTGCGGGAAAGGCATAAAGAACTGAACACCGAGAAAAAAACAGCTCTTTACTGTAAAGTAGGTTATCGTTCCTATTTAGGTTATAAGATATTAAAGGATTTAGGGTTCAAGAAAGTTTATAATATTAGCGGCGGATATATGGGGTATAAGTCTGATGTTGGAATTGCACCTACTAAAGGCCAAACCTCAAGCGGAAACTAGGACGTTGAGTACGTGGGCGAGTGAGCGCGTGAGCGCGAAAAACCGTATTTTTTTGACGCGCCCACTCGCCCACTGACACCTTGAATATCCCCTGAGTATAGCGACTAAAAAACGGACCAAAAGGTCCGTTTTTAGTTCACTACTTTATGGGATTTATATATTTCATCTTTTAATACCCATATAGTGTAGGAGATAGGGGCGATTCGTGAATTAAGAGTACTTTTTCTAGAATTAAACTCCTCGCCGCCAGAGGTAGTTTTATATTTGATTCCTGCTCCTTGAAGTTTGCCCACGATGGACATGTATTTTTCTACGTCTTGGGTTGTTAAAAGTTCTTCCCATTTACTGTTATATTTAAGCCAAAAATAGAATGCTATACACAAGAGAGCAATAAAGACTAACAACGTTTTCATTTAGCTAATTCCTCCATAAGCGACTTTTGTTTAATTCTATTATATATTATCTTCAATAGAGTTGTGTGCTATTTTTTTGCCAATAATATAGCAGATATTATGGCAGTAATTGGGATAGCCAAAATAAGACCGATACTTCCTGAAAAGGCGCGGATAAACTCCGTTGCCAGGAAATCCATATTAATGAGTTTAATAAGAGGCTGTTCATAAGCCATAAAGAGTAAGAGTAATGGGATAGAGGTACCTGTATAAGCTAAGATCAAGGTATTGGACATAGTACCCATGATATCTTTACCTACGTTCATGCCTGATTTAAAAAGATCTTTTACTGTTAGATTTGTGCCTACCTTTTGGATTTCCTCCATCGAGGAAGCGATAGACATACTTACATCCATAATTGCTCCCAGTGCTCCAATAATAATACCTGCGAACAATAAACCTCTAAAATCAAAAGCTATTTCCTGGGGAATATATAAAAGCATTTGCGCCTCTTCCCCACTTAAACCCCGTAGATTAGTCATGGTTCCCACGATAATAGCAATAACTGTAGCCGCCAATAATCCACCGGTTGTACCTAAAATTGCAGAAACAGTTTTTTTAGTTAAACCACCAATAGTTATTAAAGTAATGGCCGTAACTAGGATGCCAGTAAATAAGGCTAACCACACCGGGTTATAGCCTTTAAATAGGAGCGGAAGCATAAATTTCCCGATAATTAAAACGGTAAAACCTAAGGTGAAAATAGTCTTTAATCCCTGTTTTTGGCCAATTAGGATAAGAAGCAGTATAAAGAGACCGATTAGCATAAATATGTAGGTGTCCCTTACAAAATCAACAATATATCCATTAAAAATATCACCAGCTAGAATCTCTAGAATCAATAAAACGCTATCACCTGGTGCAACCCAGATATCATAGGCAGGATTGCCGGTAGTGGAATTATCAATCAGCAAAACTTTATCTTTAAATTGTCCTGTGGTAATTTTAACTTTTACCTTTTGGTAATCAACTTGCATTCCGGCACCATAATCTTTGCCGAATTCCTCTTCGACAATCTCAATAACTTCACCCTTAGCATATTCTGTTGGGATAGGCTCTGTTTCCTCTAAATTTGGCTCTTCACCAGTTAATGGAGCGAAGAAGGTTAGAGAAATAATAATGCTAAAAAGCAAAGCCTTAATAATCTTTTTAATAGAAATCCCCTCCCTTAACGTCTAAAATACCAGTTATGAAATAATAAAGCAATGGTAAAAAGAGCATGTTTATTGTGAGAATGGATACAATACTCTTGAGGTGATATGAATTGAAGAGAAGATATTTAATAGGAACTTTAGCATTATTGCTATTAGGAAGTTATGTTACTTGGAGCTATCTTTTTCCCTCAAGTAATATAGCTAAGAAACCAATAGCGCCCCAAAAATTCGACTTGGCAGGGGGGCCGGAAAGGGAAATACGGGGTTTTCCTCAACGAGAAATAATTGATTTAGCCTCTGAGTACCCCGATGTATTTTTCCGGCAGGGTTCTATGAAAGAAGCTAAAGTAGCTTTGACCTTTGATGATGGACCAGATAATAACTATACTGTAGAAATGTTAGACATTCTAAAAAAACATAAAGTACCCGCTACCTTCTTTGTAATAGGAAGCAGATGTGAAATGTATCCCGAAGTAGTGAAGAGAATGGTAAAGGAAGGCCATGTTTTAGCCAATCATACCTGGAGTCATCCTAACCTAATTAAATTATCTAACAAAAAAGCCTTAGAGGAGCTTGCAGCTACTGATAAAGTAATAAAGAGTCAAGGAGGGTATACACCTATTTTATTCAGATCCCCTTATGGCTCCTTGGATAGGGAAAAGGTAGAGTTAATCAGGGAACAAGGCTATAAAATTATTGCCTGGAATGTAGATTCTCTCGACTGGAAGGGCTTATCTGCGGCAGAAGTCAAAACCAATATTCTAGAAAATATGCAGCAAGGGTCAATTATTTTACAGCACTCCGCTGGTGGAATAGGTGAAGATTTAAGCGGTTCAGTAGAAGCTTTAGACGATATAATAAGAGTATTAAAGAAGGATGGGTATAAATTTGTAACAGTGCACGAGCTTTTGGGGATACCATATAAAAAATAGTATTTATGGAATAAAGGCTATAAGGCACATCCTCAACTCATATATAAACCGTCTCTCTATAAGGGACGGTCTTTTGTTTAAGAAAAACTTTCTCAATAAACTATTTTAAATAAGTTGACAATTGAAAATAGTATATGTAACATAAATAATAGATAATCGATTATTAATTAATTCACAACAACTTATGAGGTGTCATATTGAAGCAAAATTGTGACAAGCCTATCGAGCATAAGATTTTGAGGTATGAAATAAAAAAAATTCTTACAGATGCAATTTTGAATGGAGAAATGGCACCTGGCGATAGAATTATTGAAACTAGAATTGCTAAAGAGTTAAATGTAAGTCAGGCACCGGTTAGAGAGGCCATTAGAGAACTCGAACAAATGGGACTTGTGGAAACTCAGCCTCACCGAGGCGCCTTTGTTAAGATAATTGAAAAGAAAGAAGTCATAGAAGCTTATAAATTACGTTGTTTACTAGAAGGTTATGCAGCACAAATTGTGGCAAGGGAAAAGAGTAATGAAGTCATAGATGCTTTTGCCCAGCTCATTGAGAAAATGAAAAAAAGCGCCGAGGAAGGAAATCGTACAAAATTTATAGAAATGGATATAGCGTTTCATGAATTAATAATTAAGTCAACTGGTAGTAGCTTGCTGCATAGGGTTTGGTCGTTGATCAATATGGCTCATTTACCCTATCTAACCTTTGTTAAGTCAACTATGACTTTTGAAGCCTTAATACATCAACATGAGAAAATACTAACTGCTTTCAGTAATAAAGACACTGAAGGCTCTAAAATAGCAGTACAAAATCATATTGAAGAATTAGCTTCCAAACTTATTGAAAATATTTAACTAAGTTTTTTTCATGGTAGACTATTCTAATAGATAATCTACCTCCTCACTCAACTTGCTAGTTACCAGCTGGCAAGTTTTTTTTTGTTTTAAAAAGGGTAATTATATATTTATGCAGAAAATAAAATATTATAAGCTTTAAGGGAGTGGAAAGAATGCTGTTATTAAGGGTTGACCTTGCAGAATTGAAAATTAAAAAAGAAAATATTCCCTCTGAATATAGACTTTTTTCTGGTCGAGCATTAACTTCCCGGATTATAAGTGATGAAGTATCCGGGACATGTCATCCCCTAGGACCTTTTAATAAGTTGGTAATTGCAAACGGACTTCTTGCAGGAACCCCCGTTTCTAGTGCAAGTCGAATATCAATTGGTGCTAAAAGTCCTCTTACTTCAGGGATAAAAGAGAGTAATGGTGGAGGCAATACTGCCTATAAGATGGCCCGATTAGGAATAAGGGCAATTATCCTAGAAGGAGAAACAAAAACAAAAAGTAATTGGTATATCCTTTATATTAATAAAGAAGGGGCAAAACTTATAGATGGAAGTTATTTAGAAAATAAAGGAACTTATGATAAAACAGATGCGCTTCATGAACAGTACGGCAAAAACATCGGTATAATTTTAATTGGTCCTGCTGGTGAACAATTATCGATAACTGCTGGAATTACTAATACAGATATTGAAGGCAATCCCAGCCGTTATTGCGGCAGAGGTGGTCTAGGAGCTGTTATGGGTTCAAAGAGAATACTAGCCATAGTGTTAGATGATGCGGGAACAAGTCCTGTTAAGCCAGTAGAAACCGATAACTTTAAGTATCTGCTAAAAAAATATACAGCTCTAATCCGAAGTACACCCCAGACTGCTGAGGGCTTCCCCAAATATGGAACAGCAGGGATGATGGAAATTACAAATACTATTGGGGCTCTACCAACTCGGAACTTTTCTACGGGTACATTTGAAGGGGCAGCTAAGATTAACGGACAGGCTTTGTATGATACAATAACTGAGCGAGGAGGAGAAGGTGCTTCGACCCATGCCTGTATGCCGGGCTGTATTATTCGCTGTTCTAACCGTTATCCCGATAAAGATGGTAAAATTTTAGTTTCCCCGTTAGAATATGAAACTATTGCTATGCTTGGTTCAAACTGTGATATCGATGACCTGGATGTTATTGCAAAACTTAATTATATTTGCAATGATTATGGTATTGATACCATAGAGTTTGGATGTACAATTGGTGTTTTGATGGAAAAGGGGATAATGGCCTTTGGTGATACTAAAGAAATTGTTAAAGTAGCTGAGGAAATGCAAAAAGGGTCCTATCTAGGCAAAATAATCGGAGCTGGATCTATCATTGCCGGTCAGGTTTTTGGTGTGACAAGGGTTCCAGCGGTAAAAGGACAAGGAATGCCGGCCTATGATCCCCGTTCGGTCAAAGGTCTTGGTGTAACGTATTCAACTTCTCCCATGGGTGCAGATCATACTGCCGGAAATACTGTCAGACTGAATATCAAACACCATCTCAAAGATAATCAAGTAGAAATATCAAAAAATGCTCAATTAGGAGCTACTTTGTTTGATTCATTAGGTATATGTATAATGGTGGGAGCTGCAGTAAAAGATAAAAATCTGTTAGCTGGACTGATTTCCTCCCATACAGGTCTAGCGTGCAGTGAAGATATTCTAATAGAAATAGCTCTAAGTACTTTGACCACTGAGAAAAAATTTAATAATTCTGCAGGGATTACTAGTGTTCACGATAGACTACCAGAGTTTTTCTATACAGAGGTTAATCCCTCAAATGGGGTAGCATTTGACATATTTGACCAAGACCTATAATAAATCTAATAAGGGGTAAATTAAATATGATAAATATTCAGTTACAGGTTAAAGTCCCGTGGGGAAAATTGGAAATAGATGAAATCCGTTCCTATGCAGAAGGTACTACTGTGGAAAAAATATTGGCTGATTTAGGTATTGAAGTTAAGGATGAAGGAAATTTCTTAGTTGCTGTTAATGGTAAAATTGAGTATAAAGATTATATTTTTAAAGATGGTGACAGGATATCAATCCTGCCGGCATTAATAGGTGGATAGGAGTGAAGAAAAATGGAAAAAGTAATATTATTATCTGGAAGTCCCCGCCCGGACGGAAATACCTACCAGGTCTTAGGGGTTTGTAAACAGGAAATTGAAAAAGAGGGATTAGAAGCAGAAGTTGTATCTCTAGCAGGAAAGGATATCAAAGGATGTATTGCCTGCTATAAATGTGGTGAACTAAAAAAATGTTCATTAAATGATGGTCTAAATGAAATAATTGATAAAATTAGAGGGGCTCAAGGGTTTATTGTTGGTTCGCCCGTTTATTTCGGAACCCCCCGAGGTGACTTGATGAATGCTTTACAGAGGATAGGCATGGTTTCTCGCAGCTCTGACAAGTTTTTATCCTGGAAAGTAGGGGGACCTATTGCAGTAGCTCGCCGCGGCGGTATAACGAACTCCTTTCAGGAAATGCTGATGGTATTCTTTATTAATGAGATGATTGTACCGGGCTCCAATTATTGGAACATAGTTTTTGGCGGTAAAACAAAAGGGGAAGCCTTAAAGGATGAAGAAGGCATTGCAACTGTCACCAAATTCGCTGGAAATGTTGCTAAGCTAATAAAAAAATTAAAATGAAGAGGAAAGGGGACACACCTGCTGAGGCTGGGATAATTATGAGTCAGGAATGTCCCCAAGGAAGTCTTGGATGACTTGTTAGTTAATATTAACTAGCAAGTCTTTTATTTTGCAAAAGAAAAAAGGTCAACTATGTTAAAATTATGATATAAATTGTTTATACTATAAAATATTTAGCTTTCCTCTGTCATAAATTTTTGACTCACTGTGTCTTATAAGTGAAAATTGAAATTGATCGATCAATGACGGGGGTGATAGAAATCGAAGGTGTGTTAGCTACTATGGATAATAGCAGACCAAAATATGATTTTACTAGTGAATTCAACTCTTACTATCAGGTTTTACTAAAGCAAATAACATTTATATTAGGGGATCAAAATAAGGCAGAAGATATAGTACAGGAGACTCTAATTAAATATTATTATGCTCAAAAGCATACTATAAGTAATCCGAAGGCCTGGTTAATCAAGGTTGCTGTAAACAGCAGTTATAATTACCTGCGGTCTGAGAAAAACAGGAAACAGCGAGAAGAAAAAAATATTGTTATCCCATCAAGTACCAATATTGAGGATGTAGTTATAAAAAATGAGGAAGAGCAGATTGTCAAGGATGCTATGAGTTTGCTGCCGGAGAGAGATAAGCTCTTAATCCTTTTGAAATACTCTGGATATTCCTATACTGAAATTGCTCAAATATTAGATATTGAGGAAGCTTCGGTTGGTACAATGCTGGCGCGGGCGAAGAAGAAGTTCAAGGAAATCCTTTTGAATATGAAAGGAAGTGAATAAATGCATATCAATGAAGGATTATTGCAAGCCTATTTAGATGGTGAAGCAACTAATGCTCAAATAAAAATTATTGAGACTCATTTAGATAAATGCATTATATGTAGAAATAAATTGGAAGAATTGCAGAATTTAGACCAAATTATCATTGGAGCAATTAAAGCCTGCGAAAATACTATTAGCATTGATTCAAGTCACACGCAAGATGCATATCAAAGATTTGAACGAACATTAAAAGAAAACAAATGGAAAGGTTTGATGAAAAAGATGATAAATTATAAAAAATTAGCTGTAGGAATAGCTGCAGTAGCCATTTTTACTACTACAATTTTTGTACCGCCGGTACGGCAGGCAGCAGCAGATTTTTTGCATATTTTTCGGGTCCAAAAGATTGAAACCATTCAGCTTAATATGGAAGACTTAAATAAAATGAGAAATGATTTTATGAATCGGGTAGGGGAAATTGACCTTAAACAATTAGGCAAGGCAAATGTAATTAGTCAGCCTAAATTTGAACAGATATCCTTAGCTCAGGCCCAAGAAAAAGTTCCCTTTCCAATAAAATATCCAGCTAATTTGGATTTAAACCATGAGGTTAATGTAACTGATAAAAGTGGAGTTGAATTTACTTTTAATACAGAAGAGGTAAATAAGATTTTAAGACAGCTCGGTTCTAAACAGCTACTGCCAGTGGAGCTTAACGGTAAATCCTTTTCTGTCAACACTCAAGGTCAGGTTGATTTGCATTACAGATTAGATGAAAATAACTGGCTGAGTCTCCAGCAGATTGCTAGCCCGGAAATTATCGTTCCTGAAGGAGTAGATGTTTTTGAACTGCGGCAGATATTATTAAATATCCCCATTTTACCGTATGATTTGAAGAATAAGTTAGAGTCAGTTAATGACTGGCAAAATACACTACTCGTTCCGACCGATAAAGCCGTTGAAATGGTCAAGATTCAAGGAGAAAATGGAATATTAAATAAAAACCCACAATCTAGTCATCTAATCTGGCAAAAGAGTGGTGTTATTTACACCCTTAATGGTCCTAGCCAGTTGGATTTAGTAGAAATTGCAAATTCTTTGAGGGATGTTAAATGATAATTGAAACACACAAATTAACAAAACAGTATTATGGTTCAGGCGGGTGCCAGGATATTAGCCTCTCGGTTATCGAGGGGCATATCTTTGGTTTTTTAGGCCCTAACGGGGCGGGAAAAAGTACTTTCGTTAAAACTCTATTAGGTTTACTGATTCCAAGCGGCGGAGAAGCCAAAATTATAGGACAGTCTATCGGCGATACAAAGGCGAGAAAACATATTGGCTATTTGCCCGAGCTATTTCGCTACCAGGATTGGCTGACTGGTGAAGAATTATTAAAATACCATGCCCAGCTTTATGGGCTTACGAAAAGTGAATATCAAATAAGGATTGGAACAATTTTAGATTTGGTGGGATTGATGGGTAAAGAAAGGAAAAAAGTAGGTGCCTATAGTAAGGGCATGCAGCAAAGAATAGGTTTAGCGGCAGCATTAATTAATAATCCAACTCTTTTGTTTTTAGATGAACCTACTTCAGCTCTTGACCCTATCGGCAGGAAAGAAGTTAGGGATATTATAATTGAACTAAGAAATCAGGGGAAAACAGTATTTTTGAATAGCCATCTATTAAGTGAAGTAGAAACAGTTTGTGATGAAATAGCTATAATTAATAACGGGAAATTAATCATGAGCGGTTCATGGCGGGAAATGCAGTTAGGTGAGCTTTGGTTAGAGGTTACCATAAAAAATTTATCGACTGCTATTATAGAGAAGCTTGATTTAGCTGTTCTTAAGGTAGAGAAAAGTGGCAATGATAATTTAGTTATAAAAATAGCTGGGGAAGAAGAAGTGAATAAAGCCCTAAAAATCATTATAGATAATGGCGGTACTATAACTAAGATAGAAACCAAGAAGAGATCTTTAGAAGAGTTATTTTTGCATGCTTTAACGAAAGGAAATAATGATGCTGACTATAATTAAATATACTTTTAAAGAATTACTTTATAAAAAGATATTTATTTCTACCCTGTTACTAGCATTACTTTATTTGGGTTTGTATGGGGGAGCCCTTTATATGGTTTTTCAACGGGGAGGTACACCACCTGATTTATTGATTCGGGCTAGTATTTCCAGTCAACTTGTCGGTGCAGGATTATATTTTTCTACATTTATAGTAGCTTTTTTGACTGTTTTAGGAAGTGTGAGCATGGTTACTTATGAATTAGAAACAGGTATATTATATGGTATTCTTTCTAAACCCATCACTAGAACCGAGTATATGTTAGGAAAATTTTTGGGGTTAGCATTAATGTTAATAATTTTTAGTTTGTTTTTAATAGGGGCAGTCTTGGGTCTTAACTTATTAATGGCAGGTGAAGTTCTTTATCACTTTAAGTTAATCAGTATTATTAAAGGTGCTCTTATTTATTTTCTCATCCCTTTAACTTTATTATCTTTAGTCTTTTATCTAAGCACGATCTTAAAGCCTTTGGCTACTGGTATAGTTGTCATCATGAATTTCATGTTGGGTATAATAGGTGGATTCTTAGAACAAATTGGAATGGTTATTAATAAGCAGGAGCTAGTAGATATGGGCATTTTAGCCAGCCTATTTAGTCCAGTGGATAGTATTTATAGAAAATTTTTCAGTTTTCTTTATGATGCTGGTCAATCTCCTATTGCAATTTTAGCAAATGGTCCTTTTGGTAGTGGTCATCCCCCCAGTATATGGATGATATTTTATTCGGTAGGATATATTTTGTTATTTATAATTCTGGCTTTGCGGAAATTTAATAAAATGGATCTGTAAGAATTAAATAAACCCAAAAAAGCCCAAGGTTAGGACGTATTAAATATACGACTAAACCTTGGGTCTTTTATTTTATGATATCTAAGACCATAGACCATAGACCATAGACCATAGACCATAGACTTACTCCTAGCCACTAGCCAACTAAATACTAAGAGCCTTCTTTATCTCATCTATACCTATTCTAGGAACGAAGCGATAAAGCCGTTCTCTTGATTTGGCATTAGCATTATAATACTCTGCAAAGCTTTTTATTAAATCAAAAGCCTCTTCATCGGAAAGGTTTTCAGCTAGTACATTGCCTATTCTGGCGTTTAGTCCGGAGTTACCGCCTACTATAACCGTCCAACCGTTATCTTTTTTACCGAATAAGCCTATATCACGAACAAAACCTTCTCCACAGTTGAGGGGGCAGCCCGAAACACCTACCTTTGTTTTGGCAGGAAGGGCTGTATTTGATAAAAGGTCATCTAATTTTTGAGCCATTGCTAATGAATCTCTTTGACCTAACTTACACACTGCAGTGCCTGGACAAGACTGAACATAATGGAGGCATGCCCCTACAGGATAGCCTACTTCTAAGCCTAAGTCTTCCCAAACTTTTTCTACATCGTCTTTCTTTATGCCAACTAAGGCAAGGCGCTGGGCGGAAGTTATTTTCACAATGGGGATATTATATTTTTTTGCAACTGCGGCAACCTTTTCCAAAATTTCTGGATTAAGTATTCCCATTGGGGTTTTAGGGACAATTGCATAGGTTTCTTTATCCCTTTGCAGGATTCCTTCTCTTGCTGAATCAGCCATTTACATTTCTCCTTTCAATACCTGTAATAACATTCACAAATTATATACTATTCTTGCAGGTTTGTCTATTTCCCTTTGAAAAGATATGAAATAAATCTTTCATTTTTGAAATAAAAGTAATAAGATTTAGTATAGGGGAGAAAGAAGGGATAAAGTTGTTATTAGAACTAGTCAATTTAGCAATTCTTCTTGGTATTGGATATTTATCTGCACTTGTTAGTGCTTGGATAAAAATTCCTGCGGGAAGGCTAATTGGACCCATTTTAGTTGTGGCTGCTCTAAACATAATAGGTTTTAATATTAAGGCACCAACATATCTTGTAGTGATATGTTCTATTATTTTCGGGGTATTTATTGGTTTGAAATTTAACCGGAAAACATTAGAGCAGTTAAGGTCTGTCATTATTCCAGGCACGATACTTGTTGGTTGGTATATATTAATAACCTTTGTATATGGATGGGTACTCCTAAATACCTCATTATTGGATAAATATACTGCATTTTTATCAGTACTCCCAGGTGGTATAGCTGAGGTAAGTGTACTAGCATTATCTTACAATGCTGATATTTCTCAGATTGTTTCCTTTCAATTAGCCAGACTTCTTACAATTATTATGATAGTTCCGGTATTAGTGAAGAGGGTCTTTGTTTATAATGGAGAGCATTATTGTGAACAAAGGGAGGCCCAAGAGAAAGAGCAATCGGGGCATTCCTTACCAATTAATAATAATTGGTGGGTGTATTTTGTTATTGCAACTATAGGAAGCATTATCTTTACAATGGTCCATTTTCCGGCAGGCAGGTTAATAGGAGCCTTAATTTTTACCGCAGCATATAATTTTAGCCCACCAATTGGGGACATTCCTGTCATAAAAAATATTCCCTTGCTTAAGCGGGTGTGTCACCTTTCCTCTGATAAAGTAACTACTCCACCTGTCAAATATTATAATTTTGCACAGATAGGGATGGGAAGTATTATTGGAACCAGCTTTTCTAGGGAAAGCTTTCTTAACATCTCTGAGTCATTTTTTCCTATAGTAATAATTACTTTTCTGGTAATTTTCAACAGCCTTATATTATCGTTGATTTTCAGCAAGATTTTTAAGTGGGATTTACTAACGGGATTTTTAAGTATTATTCCAGGTGGCTTAGCACCTATGGTCTTAATTGCAGATCAGGTAAAAGCTGATGTTGTAGTTGTTAGTTCTCTCCAGCTTTTAAGATTATTGACGGCAATTCTGGTAATACCTATTTTATATAGCTTTTTATTATAATAAAAGTATTGAGCCTTAAAAAAAACGCCCGAGGGCGTTTTTTAATTTTTATTCGTATTAATCCAGGTTGCAAAATTTCTTTGCTGCTGATATTCCTGATATAGGTAGATGACACATTCGCCTTCACAGGAGTTTACCTCATCCTCGCCTAAATTAAAAGTCATTTTATGTTCGGAATCTAAAGGATTTCCACAGTAACTACAATTATAACTCATTTTATATTACCTCCTAGTAGGGTTTATTTTTGTTAAACAAAAAAGCTTCTGTGAAAGAAGCTGCAAATAACCTACTGGCCTCCTTTCCTTCGTGAGATAGCACTCCATCAAGGGGCGGATACTTCCCTTGATGACAGTCCTGCACCTGTTCGGATGCAGACCCAGCACAGTAAGTAAGGGACTAACTGCACTTCGGCGGCAACTCCTTTCCTATACTTCCCAGCCTCCCCAGGCTCTGTATAGTACTAATAGGGACCGCGCCTCTACCTCACCTCGGAAAGAGATGAGGTAATATATATAATTATCTTAATATTAGCATATTTCCACAAAATATTCAAGATTGTTTAGGAAACTAATTATTAACAAATATTAACAGTATAGAAGAATCTATCTATTGCTAATAGTTTTAATAAAGTTTATTATTAAACTTATAGCTCAAAACAACTTCATCTCGGGAGGACAAAAAATTGGCTTTTATCAATGTGATTTTACCTATTGTTATTATGTCTGTATTTGGGTTTGCACTGCAAAAAAAGTATAGACTTGATTTAAAAACAGTTTCTACAGTTAGTTTATATGTTTTTTTACCTGCTTTAGTTTTTAAAACTATTTACGAAACAAGCTGGAATATAAATTACCTGCATATAGGTATATATATAATTCTTTTCCCTAGTTCTGCAGTAAGCTCACATAAAAAACACGTCTGAACCCTTTAAAATAGGGGTTTTTTTATGTCAATCTTTATGCATTATATTGTTGTATATCG
>JGI25322J35698_1001047_pt1 | contig 20650 bp, 16 predicted proteins | sample AutmiccBRH37_all_FD_35698 | JGI IMG/M metagenome (IMG submission 35698) | reverse complement strand
GCCTTGGTCGGGAACAGGCGGTCCAGGTAGATGTAGACCACCGGCGTCAGGTACAGCGTGATGACCTGTGACATCAGCAGGCCGCCGACCACGGTCAGACCCAAGGGGGCCCGTGCCTCGCCGCCCTGACCGAAGCCGACGGCGATGGGCAGCGAGCCCATGAGGGCGGCCATGGTCGTCATCATGATCGGGCGAAAGCGGATCAGGCAGGCTTGATAGATCGCCTCGTCGGGGCTGAGGTTGTCCTCGCGCTGCGCCGACAGGGCGAAGTCGATCATCATGATCGCGTTCTTCTTGACGATCCCCACCAGCATGATGATGCCGACGAAACCATAGAGCGTCAGCGGCATGCCGAAGGTCATGAGGGCGAGCAGCGCCCCCACGCCCGCCGCCGGCAGGCCCGACAGGATGGTCAGCGGATGGATGAAGCTTTCGTATAGAATGCCGAGCACGATGTAGACGACGATAATGGCCAGCGCCAGCAGCATGCCCATGCCGGCCAGGGATTCCTGGAACACCTTGGCCGTGCCTTGGAAACTGGTGGTCAGGGTCGCCGGCACCTGGATTTCGCGCTCCAGCGCATGAACCCGGTCGATGGCGGTGCCGAGGGAGACCTCGGGTGCGAGGTTGAACGAGATCGTCACGGCGGGAATCTGACCCTGNTGGCTGATGGTCAGGGGTGAGACGCCGCGGGTCAGGGTGGCGACGGCGGCCAGCGGCACCAGACGGTCGCCGGGCGCGCGGATGTACAGCTTTTTGAGCGCCTCCGGNTCTTTCTGGAATTCGGGTGCGACCTCCAGGATCACCGCGTACTGGTTGGCGGCGGTATAGATGGTCGAGACCTTGCGCCCGCCGAAGGCGTTGGCAAGCACGGCCTCGATCTCCTCGGCCTTGATGCCCATGGTGCCGGCGCGGTCACGGTCGATATCGACGACCAGCGAAGGGCTGCGGATCTTCAGGTCCGTGGTCACGTCCTGGAATCCCGGCAGCTTGCCCAGTTCGGCGGCCATGACCTCGGCCCATTTGTAGAGGGATTCCAGGTCCAGATCCTGCAGGGTGTACTGGTACTGGGCGTTGGACAGGCGACCGCCGACGCGGATCGCCGGCGGGTTGCGCACGAAGGACTTGATGCCGGCGACCTTGTTCAGCTTGCGCCGCAGCTTCTGTACGACGTCGTTGATGTTGGCGTCGGGCCGGGCGTGGCGCGGCTTCAGGCGCAGGAACAACAGGCCTGCGTTGTTGGTGATGCGGCTGCCGGCGGCCCCGACGCGCGACATGGNCGCGGCGACGTTNGGGTCGTTGTTGACGATCTCGGCGACCTCTTTCTGATAGCGCGCCATGGCGTCGAACGACACGTCCTGGCCGCCCTCGGTGTAGATGATCAGGCGGCCCGTGTCCTCGGCCGGCAGGAAGTCCTTCTGGATCACGGCATAGAGACCCCAGGTTCCGGCCAGAGTTCCCAGGAACACGGCCAGCACGAACGGCTTGCGCTTGAGGCACCAGAGCAGGGACACGTCATAGCCATGCAGCATGGCGTCGAACGCGCGCTCGGTCGCCGCCATGAAACCGCGCTTGGGCTTTTCCGCGCCGTGGACCGCGTCGGAAATCCAGCGGCTGCACATCATCGGCGTCAGCATCAGCGATACGATGCCCGACACGATGATGGTGGCACTGATGGTCATGGCGAATTCGTGCAGCAGGCGCCCGACCATGCCGCCCATGAACATGACGGGGATGAACACGGCGACCAGGGACAGCGTCATGGACAGGATGGTGAAACCGATTTCGCGTGAACCCTTGAGCGCGGCCTGCATGGACGTCAGGCCGCGTTCCTTGTGACGGATGATGTTTTCCAGCATGACGATGGCGTCGTCGACCACGAAGCCGACGGACAGCGTCAGGGCCAGCAGGCTCAGGTTGTTGAGCGAGAAGCCCATCACGTACATGACCGAGAACGTGCCGATCACCGAAATCGGCAACGCGACGCTGGCGATCACCGTCGCGGCCAGNTTGCGCAGGAACAGGAAGATCACCAGCACGACCAGNGCCGAGGCNAGCATCAGCGTGAACTCCACGTCCAGGATCGATTCCTCGATCGACTGGGCACGGTCGTACATGACCTCCAGGTTCACGGACTCGGGCAATTGCTGGCGGAACACGGGCAGGATGTCGTTGATCTGCTTGACGATCTGCACGGTGTTGGAGCCGGGCTGGCGGTAGACCGCCAGCATGATGCCCTGGCGGCCGCCGAAATAGGTGGCGACGCGGGTCGCCTCGACCCCGTCGATGGCCTTGCCGATTTCCGACAGCCGCACGGGGGCCCCGTTGCGGTAGGCGACGATCAGCTTGTTATAGGCGGCGGCGTTGCTCATCTGGCCCGTTGTCTTCACGGCGATGGCGCGGTCGGGGCCGTTCAAGGTGCCGGTCGGCTGATAGCTGTTGCCGCCGCGGATGGCCTGTTCGACCTCGCCGATGGCGATGCCGCGGGTCGCCAGGGCGTCCGGATCGACCTGGGCGCGCACGGCGAATTTCTGCTGGCCCCAGATCTGCACCTGGGCGACGCCGCTGATGGTCGACAATTGCTGTGCGAGCATGGTTTCCGCGAACTCGTTGACCATGGAGATCGGCAGCGTGTCNGACGACAGCCCGATGTAGAAGATGGCGAAGTCGGCAGGGTTGATCTTGCGGAACGACGGCGGGTCGGTCATGTCGTCGGGNAGGGCGCGCAGGGCCGTCGAAATGGCCGACTGCACGTCCAGCGCCGCCGCGTCGATGTCGCGGTCCAGGTCGAATTCCAGGGCGATGCGCGAGGTACCGGAGGCGCTGATCGAGGTCATGTTGCGCACCCCGGCGATGCGCGAGAACTGGCCTTCGAGGGTCGTCGCCACGGCGGCGGCCATGGTTTCCGGGTTGGCGCCGGGCAGGGAGGCCGTGACCTCGATGGTCGGGTAGTCGACGTTGGGCAGCTCCGACACCGGCAGGCCGCGATAGGCGAACACCCCGAACAGAACAAGCCCGAGCATGACGAGGGTCGTCATGACCGGCCTGCGGATGCACAGTTCGGACAAATTCATCGTTNGTTCCGCGGCCTGTTCGGCCTGCTCCTTCCCGTGGTTCGGCGNGGGCCCCGGGTCCCGGTCAGCCGTCCGTTTTGAACGTCACCTTGGCGCCCTTGAACAGGCGCAACTGACCATCGGTGACGACCGTATCGCCCGGTTGCAGGGCGTCGCCGATGGCGACGAAATTATCGATCGACGGGCCCGGGNTCACCTGTCTGGGCTGCACCGTCATGTCGGCAGGATTGACGACGAAGACGTAATTGCCTTTTTGCCCGCTTTGCACGGCGCGCTCAGGCACTACATGCGCATTCTGGATCGAGTCCATTTCGATGACCACGCGCACGAACTGCCCCGGGGTCAGAAAGCCGTCGGCGTTCTGGAATTCGGCCTTCAACAGGATGGTCCCGGTTTGCGTGTCGACGGCGTTGTTGATGAACACGACGCGGCCGCGGTTCGGCGGGCGGTTACTGTCGGGCACGGTGGCCTCGACGGCCAGGGTGCCTTCGGCGAGCCGGCGCTTGATTTCCGCCAGATGCCCCTCGGGCACGGACAGGGCCGCCAGGATGGGATCGACCTGATTGATAACCACCAGGGGCTGCGAGTCGTCGGCCTTGACCAGATTGCCGGCCTGGATCAGGACGCTGCCCGTCCGCCCGTTCAGGGGAGCCCGGACGGTCGCGAATTCCAGGTTCAGCTTGGCGATATCGACGGCCGCTTGCCCCGCACGGATGGTTGCCGACAGGCCGTTCACGGCGGCTCGCGCTTCCTCGAACTTCTGTTGCGACGAAAAGCCCTTGCCGCTGAGCGACTGGTAGCGCTCGAAATCCCCTTGCGCCTTTTCAAGNTTGGCGCGGTCGCGGGCCAGATTGGCCTCGGCCTCGCGCAGGCGGGCCTGGAAGGGGCGNGGGTCGATGTGGAACAGGGGGTCGCCCTTGGCGACGATCTGGCCTTCGGTAAAGGCCGTTTCCATGATCTGACCGTCAACGCGCGAGCGCACGGACACCGTGGCCAGCGCCTGGATGGTGCCGATGGCGCGGATGGTGACCGGCATGGTGCGGGTCGTNACCTTGGCGACCAGGACCGGCGTCGGCGGCTTGCCGCCTGCCTTGGCCGCGGGTTTATCGGTGGCAGGCCCGCCGGCCAGCATGACATAGGCGCCCGCGCCGACCGCGACCAGCAGGANGCCAAGCGCCACGCGCCGAGACGAAAACGTCTTCATTGAATTTCGGTGATTCCGTTCCCCGGAGGACAGCACACATATACATGNAAATGTTAGGGCAAACTGAGATCCTATGCGAGGACGCAATTGTAACCAATTGTATACAAGCCGACGGCGCGGCGCCGCGGCGGGCGGGGCGGATGCAGATCGCTCAGCATCCTGTCCCGCCCGCGTTGGGCCCGCAATACCGTCAGGCCGCCCGCACCTTGTCGAGAAACTCGGCGACGACCGATTTCAACACGTCCGACTGACTGGACAGGTCGTTGGCGGCCTCCAGGATGCCGGTTGCCGATTTGCCGGTTTCATCCGCCGCCTGGCTGACGTGCTGGATGTTCTCGTTCACCGCCGAGGTGCCGGCGGCCGCCTGTTCCACGTTACGGGCGATTTCCTGCGTTGCGGCCCCCTGTTCCTCGACGGCCGAGGCGATGTTGCCGGCGATTTCGTTGATCCGCTCGATCACTTCGGTNACCGCGCTGATGACGTGGACCGCNTCGTCCGTCGCCGTCTGGATGCCGGAAATCTGNCGGGCGATTTCATCCGTCGCCTTGGCCGTCTGGCTGGCCAGGTTCTTGACCTCNGAGGCGACCACGGCGAAGCCCTTGCCGGCNTCGCCGGCGCGCGCCGCCTCGATGGTTGCGTTCAAGGCCAGAAGGTTGGTCTGCTCGGCGATGTCGGTGATCAGGTCGACGACCTCGCCGACCTTTTGGGCCGACTCGACCAATCCCGAAATCTTGGTATTGGCCGATTGGGCCTGCAGGACCGCATCGCTTGCGATCCGGGTCGATTCCGCGACTTGGCGGGCGATTTCCTGGATCGATTTCGACAGTTCCTCCGCCGCCGCCGAAACGGTTTGGGTGTTGGCGCTGGCCTGTTCCGAGGCCGAGGCGACGACCGCTGACTGTTCGCTCGTCTGTTTGGCATTGCCCGCCAGCTGCTGGGCCGACGAGTTGAGCTGCACCGACGCGGTCGACACCGTTTCCACCACGCCGCCGACGCTGGTCGAGAATTCGTCGGCGAGCCGGTTCATGGTGGCGCGCTTTTCCTTCTCGGCGCGTTCCTCGGCCGCTTTTTGTTCGGCCTCCATGCGCTGGACCTCAAGGGCGTTCTCCTTGAACACCAGGACGGCGCGGCCCATGGCGCCGATCTCGTCCTGTTGCTCCGTGCCGGTGATCTCAAGCTCCAGGTCGCCACCGGCCAGCCGGCCCATTTGGTCTGTCAGGGCGGCCACCGGCCGGGTGATGCTGCGCACGATCAAGGTGGACAGGACGCCCAGCAACACCAGACCGGTCGCAAGCCCCGCCAGAAGCTGCAGCATCTGCGTCTTGGCCTGGTCGGTCAGCGCGGCGACAGAGGCAGAGAGATCATCCGCTAGACGGTCTTCGACCGTCTTGAGCAGGTTGATCTTCTGGGTGATCTGGTTGAACCACGCGCTTGCCGCGACGCCGCCGGTGTTGCCGGTGTCGAGGCTTTCGATGGCGGCCTTGCGCATGCGGGCGACCTCGGCCACGGCCGGTCCGGTCACGGTCGTTTTCAGGAACTCGGCCTGACCCGGGGTCGCGAAAACGGCAAAGGTCGCGAGATAGGTATCCTGCGCCGCGATCAACTGCACGAACCGTCGGTAGACGGTGGGCGCGAATTTGCCTGCGCCGAACCCGGCGGCTCCCATGGCGCGCTCGATCCCGGCGCGTTCCTTGGCTTGAAGAAATGCGGTATAGGCACCGATGCCGCGGATGATCGCGGCGTTTGGGCTGAGTGCAACCATCTGTTCGACGTTGCTCAGAAGGTCGTGAATCAGGCCGCTGTAGAAGGCCGCCATCTGGCCGACGTTCACGGTCAGCTTGTCGATGGCCGAACGCGAGCCGTCAAGCCGCGCCAAGGCCGTGGTGACCTTGTCCACATTGGCTTGGACGGAAGTCCCCCGGGAACGGGCGTCGAAGCCGCCAAGGGCGTCGATCAGGTCCTTGCGGCGGGCGTCCGTTTCGGCGCGCTGCGGGGGCAGTTCCGCGGCGAATGTCTGTCCCTTGGAGCCGATGAAGCCGGCCGACATGCCGCGTTCCTTCTGCAATTCATGGACAAGGTTGCTCAGGACGGGCGCCAGATGCAGGACCTCCGCCAGGTTCTCGGACTCCGAGACGTCGGTGAATCGTTGCATGAACATCATGGTGCCAAGGATCAAGGCACCGATGACCGGCAGGGCCAGCAGCAGGCTGACCCGACTGCTGATACGCATGTTTGTGAGTTTCACCGAATGTTTCTCCCCTTCATTGCGCCACCGTTGGCGCAGGACCGTCGGCGGGCGCCATTGCCCGTTCACGCACGCGTCGCCGCGCGGTGCCGATCAGTTTTGTTTGTGCGAAGAAGACGCGGGATATGCTCCGCGCTCGCCCCCAAGTAATGCGAAACCATACGGAACACGGAGAGGCCGGAAAATAAGACAGAAGTTATATATATGAATATATGAATATGTTTGGCAGCAAAAGTCGCGCAACAAAAACTACACAATTTTTAAGTTATTTAGACAAACGCAGTTCCGTCAGGTGATTGGCGACTTCGCGGAATACGGTCTGCAGTTCCGCAGCCCCTGGCGCCAGATGGTAATAGGGGGCGTCGGGGCCGCTTGCGACCTGTTTCAGGATATTCTTCAGGTCTTCGTCGTTATTGGCGAATTGGATGACATAGACGATGACGCCGTCGGCCTTGACGTTGCCCGCGAGGGTCAGCAGGCGGCTGTTCATTTCATCGTGGGCGGTGCCGCCGGTGCCCCAGGTGCCCTTGTAGCCGTCGCCCGAGCCGCCGACGTTCTCGCCGTCGGTCAGCAGCACGATCGCCTGCTGGCGGCGGTAGGGGGGATCCGGAATCGCTTCGGTAAACGGCGCCGACGGCTTCAGCACGCGCCAGGCCCAGCCCAGGCCTTGGGGAATGTTGGTTTGGCCCTGGGGCGACGTCAGGGCGTCGATCTTGCCTTCGATGACGGCCTTGGAATGCTGCAGCGGCGTGATGCCGTGGCTCAGGCAGGGGCCGCATTCGTTGCCGCCCACGGCCATGGCGCAGGTGCTCCAGCCGGACAGGGGGTCGCCGTCCGGGCCGATGGGCTCCCAAGCGACCCAGTCCTTGGTCCCGATCTGGCCGATGTTCAGCAGGACGTCGCCGTCGTTGCCATCGTCGCCGTCGTCGGCATAGCGCTGGAACACGCAGCCGGTCCAATCGGGACCGGGATCGTTCAGCAACGGGACCGGTGAGTTGTTGACCGTATAAACGGCGCTTTGCACGGCCCCCGTCACGGGATGGGCAAAGGCGGCGACGGGGTCCTCGGTGGTCAGGCCGGGATCGTAGGTTGCGCCGTCGATGGTGACGTTGACCTTGGAATTCCAGGGCACCAGGCCGATGCCCAGAAGGTCCTTGTCCGGCGCCGTGCCGAACAGGATGCCGATCAGGGTCTGGGCGGCCGTGCGCGCCGCGGCGATGCGCGACCCGCCGCCGATGGCGCCCGACGTCATCGACCCGGACATGTCGATGGCCAGGACCACGTCCAGGGCGATCAACTCGCGCTTGACCTGGGAGGAGGCGGACACGCTGACGTCCTCAAATCCCAAAACGCGCATGAAGCTGGTCGGAATCACCGCCGAGGCGGTCAATTCCAGGGTCTCGTTGTTGACGTCGGGAAACTTGATCGGGCCGGTTACCGTGGCGCCGAGATAGCCCGCCGGGAAGTTGGCGTTGAAGAACATGTCGATGTCGGCGTCGCGGGTCGGCAGGAAGAACGATCGCCCGCCGGCCAATGCCGCCGCGTCGAGCGCCGACGACAGGCGCGACTTGACCAGGTAGGCGCGGGCGACATCGGTGCCTATGCCGACGAAACCGATGACCGGGACAATGGCCAGAGCCAGAAAAACCGCGACGCCGCCGCGTCGGCAGGCACCGAAGCGGGTTAGAAATTTTCCAATTTTATCAGTTAGTTGTGTCATGTCAGGGGTTTCCTGTACCGACGCACTAATAATTATAGAAAAACAATCCGGTCAATTGAAACGTTTGCATAAAACAACTAATAAAAATTAGATAAAATTTTATGTAAATGTATTTNTAAAGTATAGNTTATTTGAAAATAAATAAAAATTTTGACTTATAACTTTAGTCATAGAAAATTGGACGTCGAGGTTCACAGCGGACCCCGAAGATTGTTTCAGGAGAGAAGCCATGAAGACCACGATCACCAAACTGCTGAAGGACGAGTCCGGTGCCACGGCCATTGAGTACGGTCTGATCGCCGCCCTGGTCTCGGTTGCCGCCATCGGCGCCCTGACCACCATGGGCGAGTCCCTGGAGACCATGTTCACCACCGTTTCCACCAAGCTCAACGAAGCCGTCGCCCCGTAATTCAGCTTCGGAAGACTGCCCCACGATCTCCATGTCCCTCCCCAGAACCCTTAGATGGGTTCGAACTTCGGGTCCTCAGTTCCCCACGAAGCCGGTCCCCCGGTTTCGCAGGGCCCGAAGGGGGAGGGGACGGAGCCCCGGCCCGGAAAGGCCGATATGACCGGCTTATTAGTTAGTCAATTTTCCTGACGAATAGATGAAGAAAGAGCAGCGTGTAACGTGAACCCGGGCGGGTGGCCGCATCCCAGCCACCCACCAAGTCGGAAAAGGCCCCAACCCATGTCCCTCACGGCCGCCATCCATGCATTTCCCCTGGCATTGTTCACCGGCCTGCTCGGCCTGGCCGCGCTGACCGATCTTCAGGAATACCGCATCCCCAATNCGGTGACCCTGGCCATTGCGGCCCTGTTTCCCGTCTATGCCCTGCTGCCGGGAGCCGGCGTCNATGTCGCCGGCGCGCTGGCCGTTGGCGCCGCCGTGCTGGCCGGCGGCACGGCGTTGTTCGCGTTGGGTGTGGTCGGCGGNGGCGACGTGAAGCTGATGGCCGCCGTCAGTCTGTGGGTCGGCCCGTCGGCATGCCTCGATTTCATCCTCGTCACGGCATTGTTCGGCGGCGCCATCGCCCTGGTTCAAATCTCGCANTGGCGTCTGGCCGTTGCCCAGGTCCTCGCCGATCGGGGGGAAACCGGCGTCGCCCAAACCTTGCTCGGCCGTGACGTGCCCTATGCCGTGGCCATTGTCGCCGCCACGTTTGTCACCATGCCCGTGCCGCCCCTGCTGGGCGCCGCCCCGGCGCTGGCCGGTTAGGAGGCTGATATGTCCCCGATCTCCCTACGTGGAATTCTGCTGATCGTCGTGGCCTTGACCGTGGCTACCGGCACGGCGCTGTTTGCCCGCAGTTGGATCGCCCAGCAGCAGGCGGCGTTCAAGGCCCGGCCGGCACAGACCGCCCAGGCCACGGAAACCCNCCGGGTTCTGGTCGCCAAGNAGACCATGGAGGCCGGCCGCTTCGTACGCGCCGANGACCTGCGCTGGGCCGCNTGGCCCAAGGACGGGGTCGTCGAAGGNTATGTCGTCGAGGGCGCGGCGCCGAAGGGCGTCAAGCCGGCCCCGGCGGCGGCTGACGGTGGGGNCCCCCAGAAGCGCGGCATGGCCGTATTCGACGGTGCCGTCGTGCGTACCCGCATCACGGCGGGCGAGCCGGTGACGGCGCTGAAGCTGGTGCAGCCGGGCGAGCGCGGGTTCCTGGCGGCGGTGCTGGAGCCCGGCAAGCGTGCCGTGTCCGTGCCCGTCGATGCGACCACGGGGATCGCCGGATTCATCTTCCCAGGCGACCGGGTCGACGTCATCTTCATCGGCCAGCTGCGCCTGGAAACCCGGCGTGGCGACGCCGAGGGCAGCAAGGTGAAGAAGATCGAGTTTTCCGAAACGCTGCTGTCGGGTGCGCGCGTCATCGCCATGGACCAGAAGGTCGAGGCCGGCGACGGCCAGGCCAAGGTGGCCAAGACCGCGACCCTGGAGGTCACACCCAAGCAGGCGGAAAAGGTCGCCCTGGCCCTGAAGATGGGCGGTGTCAGCCTGAGCCTGCATTCCCTGGCCCGCCACGATGCCGTGGAAACGGCCGATGATCGGTTCGCCGANGTNGCCCGCGCCGTCGGCGCCCTGGACGACGATGCGCCGCCGCAGGACCTGAACGGCAGCTACACCCTTGAGTTCGACATCATGAGCATGCTCGGCGACAAGCGTTTCGGGCCGGGCGCGCGGGCGCGCGGGGTCAACGTGATCCGCGCCGACAAGGCCGAACAGGCCAACTTCTGAAAGGGCGGACGGTCATGCGACCCCAGACGATGGACATCTTCGACGACCGGCCCCGGCCCCGCGACATCAAGCGCTGGAACCGCCTGATCCTCGCNGCCGGCGTGATGCTGGCCTTGATCCTGGCGATGCTGTTCGCGCCGCCGCTGGCCGCCTTCGCCGAGGCCCAGGGCCTGGACGCGGGCCGGGTCGAGATCATCAGCCCCGCCGGCGCCAACATCAAGATGGAGGTCAACAAGGGCCGTCTGGTGCGCCTGCTGCGTCCGGCCTCCACCGTGTTCATCGCCGATCCGAAGATCGCCGATGTGCAGGTCAAGTCGCCGTCCCTGGTCTACCTGTTCGCCAAGGCGCCGGGCGAGACGACCCTGTACGCCGTGGATCAGGCCGAACGGGTGCTGGCCAACGTCGATATCACCGTCGGCCATAACCTCTCGCGTGCGCGACGCCTTGGCCAAGTTGGCGCCGGACCACGACGTCACGGTCGACAGCATCGACGGCGCGCTGATCGTTGACGGCATCGTTGCATCCGCTAGCAAGGCCGAGGACATCCGCCGCCTCGCCGTGTCCTTCGCGGGGGCGCCGGAAAACGTCATCAACCGCCTGGGCGTCGACGCCCCCAACCAGGTCAACCTGCGGGTGCGCGTCGCCGAGGTGTCGCGCGACGTCGACAAGCAGTTGGGATTCAACTGGAGCGCCGTCGGCTCCATCGGCGCCTTCGCCTTCGGTGTCGCCACGGCCAACCCCTTCGCGGCCAACGTCATCAGTCAGACCCTGACCGTCAATCCGGGCCAGTTTTCCGCCGGCAACGGCAAGTTCACCTTCGACGTGAACGGGGTCATCGACGCGCTGGAGGAAGAAGGTCTGGTCACCGTGCTGGCCGAACCCAACCTGACCGCCATGTCCGGCGAGACGGCGAGCTTCCTCGCGGGCGGCGAGTTCCCGATCCTGGTTCCCGAAGGCAACGACCGGGTGGTCATCGAGTTCAAGGAGTTCGGCGTGTCGCTGGCCTTCACGCCGACGATCTCCGGCGACAGCCGCATCAACCTGCATGTCCGCCCGGAGGTCAGCCAGCTGTCCAACGCCAACGCCGTGACCCTGAACAACTTCCAGATTCCGTCGCTGACCACGCGCCGGGCGGAAACCACGGTGGAGTTGGGCAGCGGCCAGAGTTTCGCCATCGCCGGCCTGTTGCAGAACAACGTGACCCACAGCATTTCCGAATTTCCCGGGCTCGGCGACGTACCGGTGCTGGGCAGCCTGTTCAAGTCCGACCGCTTCCAGCGCGAGGAGTCCGAGCTGGTCATCATCGTCACCCCTTACATCGTCAAGCCGGCGCCGTCGCGCAAACTGGCCGCCCCCACGGACGGCTATCAGGCGCCCCACGACATCGAACGCATCATCGGCGGCTCGACGGGCCGCCACGCCGACACTCCGGCCAAGCCCCGGACCGTGACCAAGGACGGCCGGGCGCTGATCGGCCCCGTCGGCTTCACCTTCGAGGATTGAGAACCGTCAATCGCTTCACACCCCAGGAGCATTGCCATGAACACCCTGAACCGCATTTACACCAAGCCCCGACCCGCCAAGGCAAAACCCGCCAGTGCAGTCACCGGCGCAAAGCGCAAGTCCTCGATCTGGGACCGCGGCGTCGGCGGCGGGCGCGGCGGCAAGGGACGGTCCGTCGGCTGGTCGGCAGGGGCCCTTGCCGGTAGTTCTTGGGCGGGCAGCACCTGGGCCGGGGTGCTGTTCCTGGCCTTGCTGGGGGGCTGCGATCACATTCCTGATTTCAAGGCCTACGCGCCCTACGATCCGCCGGCCGCACGGCAGCCCCGCGTGCAGGCTGTCGCCATCGCCCACAAGGTCGCCTTCTCCCAGGGGGCGGTGACCCTGGACGCCACGGCGGGCCGTGATATCGACGCCTTTCTGGCGCGTCAGAAAGTCGATCGGACCGATGCCCTGGAGATCGCCATGCCCGCCGGCGGCGGCGAAATCGCCCGCGGCCGGGCCGAGCGGATCGTGGCCTATCTGAAGCTCAAGCGCCTGGCCGCCGGGCTGGTCATCGACGATGACCCCAAGATGGCGGGCGACACGGTGCGTCTGGTCGTCCACCGCTATCAGGTCGCCTTGCCGGGATGCCCCGATTGGACGGACCGCGGCGGCATCACCCATGACAACCAGCCCACGGGCAATTGGGGCTGCGCGACCGCCGTGAACCTCGGCCTGATGGTCGCCAACCCGGGCGATCTGGTATGGGGGCGCGACGGCGGGCCTGCCGACGGCGAGGCCCAGGTGCTGGGCATTCAGCGCTATCGTAAGGGTGAGACCAAGCCGCTTCTGGGCGGCGCGACGTCGCAGGCGCCTGCGGCCGGTACGGGAGCGCCCGCCGGCGGCGAGGGAGGCGGCAAATGACCCCGGTTGCCGAAAAGAAGCCGGCCCCGGCCGCGGCCGGTACGCCCAAGCCCTTCATGGCCTTCGTCACGGACGAGGTCACCCGCAGTCAGCTTGAACGCGCGGCCGAGGATGCGGGCTTCGCCGGGGACGTTTATGTGGGCGGCACGGACGCGGCACTCACCACCCTGGCCGAGGTCGTGCCCGCCCGCTTCCTGGTTCTCGACCTCGCCGACCGCGCGGATCTGGTCGATGCCGTGAACGCTTTTGCCGAAGTCTGCCAGCCGGATACCCGGGTCCTGGTCCTGGGCGCTGTGAACGATGTCGCGGTTTACCGCGCGCTGATCGACCTGGGCGTGACCGACTATCTGGTCAAGCCGGTGGCCGGGCCGCAGTTGACGGCGGCCTTGGTTCGCCTGGGGGCGGCAGAGGAACCGGACACGGGCGANAAAGCGGTCTCCGCCGCCGGGCACGGGACGGTCACGGGCGTGCTGTCGGCGCGCGGCGGGGCGGGGGCGAGCACGGTCGCCGTGAACCTGGCCTGGGCGCTTTCGGTCGAGGCACCCGGCAAATGCGCCCTGGTCGATCTCGACCTGCGGTTCGGCACCGCCGCCATGATGTTGGACCTGGAACCGGGCCGCGGTTTCAAGGANGCCTTGGACAATCCGGGGCGCATCGACAGCCTGTTCATGGAGCGCGCCATGGTCCGCGCCACGGACAATCTGTCCCTGTTGGCCGGGGAAGAGGACGTGTCGGCGGAACCGGCAGTCGCCGAGGGGGCGCTCGATGTTCTGTTCGATAGGCTGACCGGCGCCTTCGACCATGTGGTGGTGGACCTGCCGCGCTGGCGTTTGGGCGATCATGTGAAGCACCTCGATCGGCTGTTTCTGGTGACCGAGCCGACCCTGGCCGGTCTGCGCGACGCACTGCGTCTGAGGGATGCGGCCCAGGCCCTGGCCGGGTCCGACCTGCCGGTGCTGATCGTCCTCAACAAGGGCGGGGCGGCGAAGAAGGGCGAATTNACGGAGGCCGATGCGGTCAAGGGCGGCCTGCCCAAACCGGCCTATGTGTTGCCAGATGAGATCAAGGCNCANGCCCAGGCCCAGGCGACAGGTAAGCCCATGGTGCATCTGGCNCCCCGGGCCAAGGCGTCCAGGGTGATCGTCGGCATGGCCCGTGATCTGGCGCTCGATGACGGCGATGCGGCGCCTGCGCGGTCCTTGTTCGGCCTGATCCTCGGCGGCCGGAAATAGGAGGGGCGCCATGAGCTTCGGACGCCGCGATACATCCAAGGTCGTCGCCCTGTCGGCCCATCGGCTACCGTCGGCGGACCCGGGCGAAGTGCCGCCGACGGGGACAGAGACGGAGAGTGTCGACGCCTACCGCGACGACGTCGTGGCGCGGACCGTGGACCGCAGTTGGCCCAACGTGAAGGGCAGCGCCAAGGACCTGCTGAGCCCCGATTACAGCCGGGGCGACCGCGCCGCCTGCATCGGCGTGATCCTGGACGCGGAACTGCGGATGTCCGGGCAAAACCTGTTCGAGGCTGAACGCCGCGACGCCGTGACCGAACTGCTCAACCGCCTGATGGCCCTGCCGGTGGCGGACGCGGTGACCGGAAAGGTCGCGGCGACGGACCCGGCGGTGCGTGCCAAGGAACGGGTGCANCCCATGCTGATGGACCGCATGGACGTGTCCAAGGCGGCCGAACTGCCGCGCGCCGAGATGGCCCGTCAGGTCACGGACCTGGTCGCCGAAATCCTGGCCGACGAGAAACTGCACCTCAACCTGATCGAGCAGCGCGATCTGGTGACCATGCTGCTCAACGACATGCTGGGCCTGGGTCCGCTGGAGCCGCTGCTGGCCGACGAGCGGATCACCGACATCATGGTCAACGGCCCGGATCAGGTTTACGTCGAGCGCGGCGGGCGCCTGGAACTGGCCGATGTCCGGTTCCGCGACAACGCCCATGTCCTGAACGTGGCGCAGCGCATCGTGTCCGCNATCGGGCGCCGGGTCGACGAGACCTCGCCGTTGTGCGACGCGCGTNTGGCCGACGGATCGCGGGTCAACGTCATCATCCCCCCGCTCGCCATCGACGGGCCGTCCATATCGATCCGCAAGTTCGCCAAGCAGAAGATCACCATGGAAAAGATGGAGCAGCAGAACAACCTGTCACCGGCCATGGCGACGGTGCTGCGCATCGCCGGGCGCTCGCGCCTCAACATCATCATTTCCGGCGGCACCGGGTCGGGCAAGACGACGTTGCTGAACGCCCTGTCGCGGATGATCGACCCCGGCGAGCGCATCGTGACCATCGAGGACGCGGCGGAACTGCAATTGCAGCAACCCCATGTGGTGCGCCTGGAAACCCGGCCCGCCAACCTGGAGGGCGAGGGCGAGATTACCCAGCGGGAACTGGTGAAGAACTGCCTGCGCATGCGCCCGGACCGCATCATCCTGGGCGAAATCCGCGCCGGCGAGGCATTGGACATGCTACAGGCCATGAATACGGGCCATGACGGATCGCTCTGCACCATTCACGCCAACCGCCCGCGCGAAGCCCTGACGCGGTTGGAGAACATGGTCGCCATGGCCGGGGTCAAGCTGCCCAACGAAGCGGTGCGGGCGCAGATCGCGGGTGCGGTCAACATGATCGTGCAGATCGCACGCATGCGCGACGGCGTGCGCCGCATTACCCATATCACCGAGGTCGTGGGCATGGAGGGCGAGGTTGTCACGACCCAGGACCTGTTCACCTTCGAGTTCGAGGGNGAGGACGCCGACGGCAAGCTGTACGGCGCCTTCAAGTCGTCGGGCCTGCGCCCGGCCTTCGCCGCCAACGCCAAGTACTTCGGCCTGGAAAAGGCGTTGTTGGAGGCCATGTCTCAGCCCGACCATGTGACGCAGCGGGCAGGGTAGTGGGTGGCCATGGAGATCCTGCTGATATCGCTGGGCGTATTCGTCACCATCCTGACCGGCTGGATCGGGCTGGGGGCGGGTCGCGGTAAGCGGGCCCGCATCCTGGCCCGCCGCATGGCCGCCGTCGGGCCGGCAAAGAGGGCAACGGCCGGCAGGATCGCCGCCGTAACCCTACGCCGCGACGACGGCGCGGGCAGGGGGTTCGAGAAATCCCTGGGCCGTCTGCTGCCGCGCATCGGCAGCCTGCGCAAACGGCTGGCGCGGACGGGTAAACCCATGTCGGTCACGGGCTATTTTTACGTGTCGGCGGGATTGGCGGCCGCCGTGTTCGCGGTCCTGTTCATGGTCCTGCATCTGCATCCCGTGCTGTCCGTATTGTCGGCGCTGGCCGCCGGGTTGCTGCTGCCGCATCTTGCCGTTTCCAGGATGNCGGCGCGGCGGCAGAACCGCTTCAATAGTCTGTTCCCCGACGCCATCGACCTCATGGTCCGGGGCTTGCGCTCCGGCCTGCCGGTCACGGAATGCATCAAGGCCGTGGGCCGCGAGCTGGCCGAGCCGGTCGGCGTCGAGTTCCGCCGCATCACCGACGAGGTCAAGTTCGGGGCCAAGATNAACGACGCCCTGTGGGCGGCGGCCCANCGCCTGGACATTCCCGAGTTCAAGTTCTTCGTGGTCAGCCTGTCNGTGCAGCAGGAAACNGGCGGCAACCTGGCCGAAACCCTGGCCAANTTGTCGGACATCCTGCGCCGCCGCCGGCAGATGAAGCTGAAGATCAAGGCCATGTCGTCCGAGGCCAAGGCCAGCGCCATGATCCTGGGCTCCCTGCCGTTCATCATGTTCTGCATCATTTACATGATGAACCCGGGNTATGAATCCCTGCTGTTCACGGACCCGCGCGGGCGCCTCATTCTCGGCGCCGGGCTGGTCGCCATGGGCATGGGCGTGTTCGTCATGAGCCGCATGGTGAGGTTCGAGATATGAGCGTCCTAGACCCGATCCCCGGCTTGGATGCGGCCGACTTGATCACCGCCNTGGCGGCCCTGGCGGCGGGCTTCGCCGTCTATGCGGTGTGGACGGCGCTGCTGGTCCGCGACCCCATGGCGCAGCGTATCAAGAACGTCGGCCTGCACCGGGACGAGCTGCGCCAGGCCATGCTGGCGGCCCAGGGCAACCGCGCGCGGCGGCGCGAGACCACGGTCGATTTCATGCGCCGGGTGGCNCNGCNCCTGAANCTTCTGAAGACGCAGCAGGCCGACGCCGTCACCCTGCGTCTGGCCCAGGCCGGGTTCAGGTCCAAGGACGCGCTGGTCATCTATCTGTTCGCCAAGCTGGCACTGCCCTTCGTGTTGGGGGCCGTCGCCGTGGTCCTGGTCTATGTCTCGAACCTGTGGGCGATGTCGGGGATGATGAAGCTGTTCGTCGCCATCGCCGCGGTGGTCGCCGGCGCCTACGCGCCCGAGGTCTTCGTCGCCAACATCCGCCAAAAGCGTCAGCAGATATTGCAGAAGGGCCTGCCGGACGCCCTCGACCTGCTGGTCATCTGCACCGAAGCGGGCCTTGCCCTCGACGCCGCCCTGACCCGGGTGGCGCGGGAGACCGGGCCGGCCTGTCCGGAACTGGCAGAGGAATTNAGCATCTGCGCGGTCGAGTTGGGGTTCCTGCCGGACCGCCGTCAAGCCCTCGACAACCTGTCGACACGCACGGATCTGGCGTCGATCCGGGGCGTCGTCAATTCCCTGCAGCAGACGGAGAAATACGGTACGCCGCTGTCGCTGTCGCTGCGCGTGCTGTCCACGGAATTTCGCAACGACCGCATGATGCGGGCCGAGGAAAAGGCCGCGCGCCTGCCGGCGACACTGACCGTGCCGCTGATCCTGTTCATCCTGCCGGCGCTGTTCGTGGTGCTGCTGGGACCGGCCGTGATCAGCGCCATCGACGGCCTGGGCGGTTTGAAATGATCGCCGGAGAGTTCGGGAATGAGTTGGGTGAGCCGCCTTCACTTAGGGGTCAGGCGGACCACCTGGCCGGAGGACGGAGGGGTGCCGTCCTCCGGCCGCTTTACCCGCGACCGGGACGGCGATGGTCTAGCCGTCGGGGTTTTGGCCCGTATGCACGGCCCGCGCCCGGGCCTTATCCGACAGCCTGCGCAGCGCCTCGTAGCGTTTGAGGTTGCTCTGCACCTGGGCCTCGGTCAAATCCAGGCGGCCGATCTTGGCGGCGCGGTCCATGTCGCCGGACAGGCCGTAGACCANGGCCAGGTTCTGGCGTGCGCGGGGGNCCGCGCCGGGCGACTTGGCGGCATCNCCCAGCACCCGGATCGCTTCCGCNTAGGCACCGGACAAGGCCAAAGACAGGCCCAGGTTGTTCTTCAGGGACAGGCTGTCCGGGGCGAGGTTCAGTCCCTGGCGATAGAATGCCTGCGCCCCGGCATGGTCGCCCGCAAGGTCCCGCGCGATACCGCGGCCGTTGAGAGGGCGATGATCCTTAGGCGCGGCTGCCTGGGCCTGGGCGAAGNCGTCTTCAGCCTCCGCCGGGCGGTCGAGGGCGACCAGCGCCCGGCCCAGCCCCAGAAGGGCGGCCGCGTCGCCGGGGGCGAGGGCCGTCAGACGGGTGTAGGCCTCGGCGGCCTGATCGGCCATGCCGAGCGCCAGGGCCGTTTCGCCCGTGCGCCGGTAGGGTTCGTCCCACTCGGGACGCATGGTCTGGGCGCGTTGGTAGAAGGCGAGGGCGGAGGCCGCGTCGCCCCCGGCGCGCGATGCGTCGCCGACCCGCACGAGCTGACGGGCGCGGCTGTCGGCGTTGTCCTGCTTGATTTCTTCCGGCGTCGGCACCTTGTCCGTGGCGCAGGCGGCAACGGACAGCAAGGCGGCNGCGAGGAAGATTCGCCGGAATATGCGGAACGGCATGGTCATGGCCCGAGCCTACAACGCCACGCCACGGCGGGCCATAGGGCCGTTACTACGGCTTGATATCGGAGTCTGACTTGGTTGTTGCGAAATGGGACAGAAAATATAACAGTCTTGGGACAGAGGAGACGTTACGTGAGCCGAACCTATTCCGAACTGACGCGCCTGATCGAGCGCCTGCATCGGCGTTTCCTCGACGTCATCCGCGCCGAACTGAACCGCCTGGGGGTACGTGACCTGAACGGCGTGCAGGCCTTGCTGCTGGCCAATATCGGGGACGAGGCCATGGCCATCCGCGATCTGGTCGAACGCGGCTACTATCAGGGCTCCAACGTGTCCTACAACATCAAAAAACTGACGGACATGGGCTATCTGACCCAGGAACGCTCCCTGCACGACAAGCGGTCCATCACGGTGCAGCTGACCGACAAGGCGCGGGCCGTGGTCAAACAGGTCAAGGCGCTGGAAGAACACAACGCCAACGCGTTCAGCGAATATATCGACGAACCGAAGGTCGAAGAGGTTTGCCAGGCCCTGCAGCGGCTTGAGCGGACCTGGGCCGACTACATCCATTACGGCGGCGAATAGAGCGTCCGTCCGGCCGTTCAGCCCNGCGCCCATAGGGGGCTCAGGACCTCCGTCAATGTGTCCGAGTCGTCACAGGCACGGACCCGGAACCCGGCATCGGCCAGCGCCGCCGCCTTGCCGCGCGCGGCCTCGAAATCCTTATGGGCTGATCGCATGTGCACCGCACCGGCGAGACCGGCGGCCTTCGCGGCCTGCACGTCGATCTCGCGGTCGCCGACCATCCAGGACGCGGCCGTGTCGATGGGCAGGATGTCCAACGCGCGCAACAGCATGCCGGGATTGGGTTTGCGGTCCGGATGGTTGGACACCCGCAGCAGGCCGCGGCCTTCGGGATGGTGGGGGCAGGCGAGGATTGCGTTGACGAAGGCGTCGGCCCCGGCCAATTGCGCCCACATCCAGTCCTGCAGGCGGGCGAAATCGGCCCAGTCGTACTTGCCGAGCCCGATGCCGCCCTGGTTGGTCACCACGACGACGGGGATGGCCCGNGCATTGGCGGCGCGTATGGCGGCCACGGTGCCGGGGACGAGGCGGGCGTCCTCGATGCGGTGGAGATAGGGAACTTCCTCGACCATGACGCCGTCACGGTCGAGGAACAGCGCCCCCCGGCGGACCGGGCCCGGCGTGCGGTTGACGATCTGGCACCAGACGTCATCGTCGCCGGCGAACAGTTTCGCGACGTCGGCGGATGGGGCCATGGGGTCGTCTCCCGCTCGGGATTACGCGGTGAAGGCCTGAATTCCCGTCTGCGCCCGGCCCAGGATCAGGGCGTGGATATCNTGNGTGCCTTCGTATGTATTAACCGTTTCAAGGTTAAGAAGGTGCCGGATGATGTGGAATTCGTCGGCAATGCCGTTGCCGCCATGCATGTCGCGGGCCATGCGCGCCACGTCGAGCGCCTTGCCCGTCGAGTTGCGCTTGACCAGAGAGATGTTTTCCGGCGGGCAGGTGCCTTCGTCAAGCATGCGGCCGACCCGCAGGCAGGCCTGCAGGCCGAGGGTAATCTCGGTCAACATGTCGGCCAGTTTCTTCTGGATCAGCTGGTTGGCGGCCAGCGGGCGGCCGAACTGCTTACGGTCCAGGGTGTACTGACGGGCGGCGTGCCAGCAGAATTCGGCGGCCCCCAGCGCTCCCCAGGAAATGCCGAACCGGGCCTTGTTGAGGCAGCCGAAGGGACCGGCCAGCCCGGACACGTTGGGCAGCAGGTTTTCCTCGGGCACGAAGACGTTGTCCATGACGACTTCGCCGGTCAGTGACGTGCGCAGGGAGAACTTTCCCTCAATCTTCGGTGCCGACAGGCCTTTCATGCCTTTTTCCAGGATGAAGCCGCGGATCTTGCCGTCGAGCTTGCCCCAGATGACGAACACGTCGGCGATGGGGCT
>JGI25322J35698_1001017_pt1 | contig 21099 bp, 22 predicted proteins | sample AutmiccBRH37_all_FD_35698 | JGI IMG/M metagenome (IMG submission 35698) | reverse complement strand
AGCGCCTGCGCCGTGCAGACGTTCGACGTGGCCTTTTCGCGGCGGATATGCTGCTCGCGGGTTTGCAGGCTCAGGCGATAGGCGCGGTTGCCGTGGCTGTCGATCGACACGCCGACAATCCGCCCCGGCATGGCGCGTTTATAGGCATCCTTGGTCGCCATATAGGCGGCATGCGGCCCACCATAGCCCACCGGCACGCCAAAGCGCTGNGTCGAGCCCACGGCGATATCCGCCCCCATGGCACCCGGTTCCTTGAGCAGCGTCAGGGCCAGCGGATCGGCAATCACAATGCCAAGCGCGCCATTCTCATGCAGCGCTGCGATCACAGGGGTGAAATCGCGCAATGTGCCATAGGTGCCTGGATACTGGAAAATCGCGGCAAAGACCTTCTCCGCCTCCAGAACATCCGGGCTGCCGACGATCACTTCGATACCCAGAGGCGCAGCGCGGGTCTGGATCACGGCGATGTTTTGCGGGTGGCAGTTCTCATCGACAAAGAATACTTTTGCCTTGGATTTGGCCACGCGCTGCGCCATGGTCATCGCCTCGGCCGCCGCCGTTGCCTCATCCAAGAGCGACGCATTGGCAATCTCAAGGCCCGTCAGATCGCTGACCATGGTCTGGAAATTCAACAGCGCCTCAAGCCGCCCTTGGCTGATCTCGGGCTGATAGGGCGTATAGGCCGTATACCACGCCGGGTTCTCAAAGATGTTCCGCTGGATCGCGGGCGGCGTCACCGTACCATGATAGCCCTGCCCAATCAGCGAGGTCAGAACCTTGTTCTTGGACGCGGTCTGCCACATGTGGAATTGCAATTCCTGCTCGGACTTCGGCTTGCCGAAATCGAGCGGTTTGTCCTGACGGATGGATTTCGGCACCGTTTCATCAATCAACGCCTCGAGAGATGCGACGCCCAGAACCTTGAACATCTCGGTCATTTCCTCGGGCGAGGGGCCGATATGGCGGCGATTTGCAAAGTCATAGGGCAGATAATCGGTCGCTTTGAACGACATGGGTTTGTCCTCATCAGATCGCGCGGGCGGCATAGCGCAAACCCGCTGCTTCTCTTTGGCAAAAATACTCCCGCCGGAGGCCCGAAACTCTTTTGGGGCCGTCCGCACCTCCGGCGGGCGGGTTCAGGCGATATGGGCCCGATAGGCGGCCTCATCCATATACTCGTCCATCTGGCTGGGATCGGCGGGTTTGATCTTGAAAAACCAGGCATCGCCCATTGGATCCTCATTCACCTTGCCCGGATCATCCAGCAAGGCCTCGTTGACCTCGACGATCTCACCGTCGATGGGGGCAAGAATATCCGAGGCCGCCTTGACGCTTTCGATCACCACAACGCCATCATCCTTGACCACCTCNCGNCCCACCTCGGGCAGGTCGACAAAGACCACATCGCCGAGTTGCTCNCTGGCATGCTCGGTGATGCCCACGACCACGACGTCATCCTCGACGCGCAGCCATTCATGTTCTTCAGTAAATTTCATCGCTTTCCGGCTCCCTGTTGCTCAGCGTTTGAAAGTGGCGGGGGTAAAGGGCAGTCTGGCCACCCGAACGGCCATGCGCTTGCCGCGCACCTCACCGTACAATTCTGTTCCCTCGACAGCAAAGTCTTGCGGCACATATCCCATCGACATCGGTGCCTCGATAGTTGGCCCAAACGCACCCGAGGTGACATGGCCAATGGGCTCGCCTCCATCTGCGGACGCAAAGAGCACCGTGCCCTCACGCATCGGCGCACGCCCTTCCGGCCGAAGCCCGACGCGGGCGCGGGATGCGCCCTCATGCAGTTCGTTCAGGACACGCTCGGCACCGGGAAATCCACCCGCACGCGCGCCACCCGAGCGGCGGACCTTCTGAATTGCCCAACTCAGGCTTGCTTCAACCGGCGTCGTGCCAGTGTCTATGTCATGGCCATAAAGGCACAATCCCGCCTCGAGCCGCAGGCTGTCGCGCGCGCCCAATCCAATTGGCTCGACATCCTCATGCGCCAAGAGCGCGCGCGCGAGCGGTTCTGCCTGCGTCTCGGGCATCGAAATCTCATAACCATCCTCGCCCGTGTACCCCGAGCGCGAAATCCACAGCTCACCGAACTCTGAGCCGAAAATTCCGACATCCATGAACCTCATCGCGGCCACATCCGGCACCAATGCCACCAACACTGCCTCAGCGGCGGGACCTTGTAAGGCCAGCAGCGCGCGGTCAGAGACTTCCGTGACCTCAACCCCTGTCAGACCTGTGCGCATATGCGCGATATCGGCGGCCTTGCACGCGGCGTTGACCACGACGAACATATGGTCGCCCCGGTTGGCCAGCATCAGATCATCCAGAATGCCGCCCGTTTCATTGGTGAACATGCCATAGCGTTGCCGCATCACGCCAAGACCCAACAGGTCGACGGGCACCAACCGCTCCATTGCCTGCGCGACGGCGGCATATCCACCCGGCGCGCGCAGGATCACCTGACCCATGTGGCTCACGTCAAACAGCCCCGCCTTGGCGCGGCAATGAAGATGTTCCTTCATGACACCAAGCGGATATTGCACAGGCATCTCATACNCCGCGAAGGGCACCATCTTGGCGCCCAATTCGCGGTGCAACGCATTCAGTGGTGTCATGTGCAAATCAGACATCCGCATCCTTCCCTTTACCTTTGGGTCCGGATCATCTGTTGATCAGTCCGGCACCGCCAAAGCGCAAAACCCATCACAGGTCGCGCCACGATGCCCCCTCTGTCCTTTCGCCTGAGATCGCTATCCCGTCGGCGCCCCGCACAAGATCGGGGTCTCTCCAGAGTTCCGTGATCGGGCAGGTCCTTGCGCCTGAGAGTTTCCGGGGCGGTTGCTCCTTCGGCACTGGCATGTGCCAGTTCTCCCTATCCGATCTGCGGTGGACGCTAGTATACAGCGCGCACCAGTTCAAGCCTGTTTGAGACAGGGGGCCGCTGAAAATATCGTGAAGAGCGCCTGATTATCGCAGACGAGCGCATCCAGCGTCACCTCGTCAAGATGGGCATAGAACGCCTCGACCGCATCGACCAATGCCACGCGAAGGCGGCAGGCCTCTGTCAAGGGACAGGTGTTGTCCACATCGGCAAAGCATTCCGCCACTGGCGTGTTCTGCTCCAACTGGCGAAATACATCGCCCACAGTGATCTCTGTCATCGGACGCCCGAGGCGCACGCCGCCCGTGCGCCCACGCTGGGTATAGAGGAAACCCAACTGTGACAGTCGATTGATGATCTGCGCCAAATGGCTCTCAGATGTGTTGCAGCGCTCGGCAATCTCGGCTTTGGTGACGAGACGGTCATTGTTCGAGGCGCAAAACATCAACAGCCGAATGGCGATATTGGTCCGTTTGGTGATCCGCATGATTGGCCCTGACCTCTGATTGACTGCGGCAAGCCTTGCGTCGAAACGGGCATGTGACCATGATTCAGATCAAAACCGGGACAGAAACCTTGATTGGAAACTCATATTTCTTTGGATACGGCAGCCTCGTGAACCGCGCGAGCCACGCCTTTGCAAGTGCAATTCCCGCGCAACTGACAGGATGGCGGCGGGTTTGGCGACACACGAACCTGCGGCCTGTGGCCTATCTGACGGTTGTGCCCGAGCCGGAGGCGGAAATTGACGGGCTCATCGCCCCCGTGCCCGAGGCCGACTGGCCCGCGCTTGATCTCCGCGAGGCGGCTTATGTCCGCGCGACGGCAACACATCAGGTGCGCCACACCCTTCCTCATACCCCGAACATCGCTGTCTACACGATCCCGGATGGGTATCACGGTGCGCCAACGCAGGCGCATCCAATTTTGCTCAGCTATCTCGACGTTGTCGTCCAAGGCTATTTNCACGAGTTTGGCGTAGCGGGCGTGCAGCGTTTCTTTGACACCACTCTCGGCTGGGACGCGCCCGTTCTGGACGATCGAGCAAAACCGCTCTATCCCCGTCACCAAAACCTCAGCACGTTTGAGCGCACTCAGACGGACGATCACCTNGACCGGTTGGGCGTCTCTCTCATAGACCATTCCGATTGACAAAGGGCCGCGCGTGAAAATTCAGATCCTTTCAACCACGGCCCTCTATCTCCTGCGCTTCAGCCGCAAACTCTGGCTCAGGGTCGCGCTCTTTGCCCTATTGGCGGTGCTGGCCTCTGCGGCTGCCATTTTGCTCAACCAGCACATCCCCAACACTCTGAAGGAACGCTTCACGCCAGATGCCGTGATGCCGATCCTGACAATTCTAGCCTCTAGCATGCTGGCGGTGAGCACCTTCTCTCTCAATGTCATGGTGACCGCACATAATGCCGCCGCCGGACAGACCACGCCGAGGGTTCACAGAATTCTATTGGCAGACACAACCACCCACACGGTTCTGGCGACTTTCATCGGCGCCTTTGTCTATGCGCTGAGCGCCATCATCCTCTTCAAGTCGGGCTTTTATCCCGAAGGGGCCAGCGTGTTGGTGCTGGGCTTTACCGTGGTGGTGGTGGTGCTGGTGGTTCTGGCGCTTTTGCGGTGGATCAACCGATTGAGCGATCTGGGCAGCATGGACGCGACGCTTCATTCCATCGAGCAAGAGGCGCATCACTGCCTGGTCCGCGCTCGTAATCTTTCCGCCCTTGGTGCAAGGTGCCTGACCGCGTCCACTGTCTTGCCTACTGACGCGCGGCCTCTCAAAGCCCCGGCCACCGGGTATCTGCAATTGATCGACATGCATGCCATCAGCGAAAGGCTGAGAACGGATCAGACCCGCGTCTACATCTATGTTCGACCCGGCGACTATTTGATCATAGGTCAGACCATCGGCCATGCCACGGGTCTGCATGAGGACGACGCAAACACCATCGGCCAGAGCCTGACGATCGCCGCAAACCGCAGCTTTGAACAGGATGCGGCTTATGGGCTTCTGGTTCTCTCCGAAACCGCGTCACGGGCGCTCTCACCGGGGATCAATGATCCNGGCACCGCAATCGCCGTTGTTTGCCGTCAGGAGAAACTCTTGCTCGATTGGGCCAATGCCACACCCAACGAAACCAGCCCGCGCTTTCCGCGCCTCTTTATGCCTGATATCTCGCGCGCGGCGATGATTGAGAACGCGTTTCTGGGGGTGGCCCGCGATGGGGCCGGTCAGATCGAGGTGGCGCTGCGCCTGCAAGACGCGCTTGCGCGCCTTGCCGCCACACCTGACCGTGATTTGGCCGAGGCAGCACGNNACATGGCGCAGCACGCATTGGAACATGCTGAATTAGCGCTGCCCCTNGAGCGTGACAAGTCGCGGTTACGCGCTGCGGTTCTCAGCCCTTCGTCTTGATCGCCTGCAAGAGCGGCAGCACCTGCGCCATTTCCGGCCCATGCGCCTGCCCCGTCAGGGCCATGCGCAGCGGCATAAAGAGGCTTTTGCCCTTGCGACCCGTGGCCTCTTTGACCGTCGCGGTCCATTTACCCCAAGTTTCGGTGTCATAGGGACCTTCGGGCAAGAGCGCGAGCGCTTGCGCGACGAACGCTCGATCCTCGTCCTCGATGACCGGATCTGCCCCGTCACGGAAGAGCACCCACCACCCCTCAAGATCCTTGAGCGTGGTGATATTCTCGCGCGTGACCTCCCAGAATTGCGGGGCCAGTGCGTCGGGCACGCCAATTTCCGCAATCTTGCCCGCCACCGCCTCGAACGGCAGCGCCGCCAGATGACGCGCGGTCAGTGGAAATAGGTCAGTCTCGTCGAACTTGGTCGGCGCAGAGCCAAACCGCTCGATATCAAAGCCCTCGATCAACTCTGCCATCTCACTGCGCAATTCCACCGGATCGGCGGAACCAAGACGCGCCATNAGGCTGAGCAGCGCCATCGGCTCTACCCCCTGCGCCCGCAGATCGCGCAGCGATAGCGCGCCCAGACGTTTGGACAGCGCCTCACCCTGCGGACCCGTCAAGAGCGAGTGATGCGCGAAGTGCGGCGGGGTCGCGCCCAAGGCCTCGATGATCTGAATTTGCGTGGCGGTGTTGGTCACATGATCAGAGCCGCGCACGATATGCGTGACGCCCATGTCGACATCATCCACCACCGAAGCCAGTGTATAGAGCACCTGACCATCGCCACGAATGAGCACCGGATCACTGACCGAGGCCGCATCAATCGAAATATCGCCCAAGATGCCGTCATGCCATTCGATCCGCTCTTGGATCAACTTGAACCGCCACACACCGGTGCCCCGCTCGGCGCGCAGCTTNTCCTTCTCCGCATCGCTCAAGGCAAGAGCTGCTCGATCATAGACCGGCGGGCGGCCCATGTTGAGCTGCTTCTTGCGCTTGAGGTCAAGTTCCGTCGGTGTCTCGAACGCCTCATAGAACCGCTCCATGCTGCGCAGCTTGTCCGCCGCTTCGGCATAGCGGTCNAGNCGCAGCGATTGCCNCTCGNTCCGGTCCCAATGCAGACCCAGCCATTCCAGATCCTGCTTGAGCGCATCGACATAGGCTTCTTTCGAGCGTTCGGCGTCAGTATCGTCGATCCGCAGGATAAACGTGCCCCCCGCGCGCCGGGCAATAAGATAGTTCATCAGCGCGGTGCGCAGATTGCCAACATGGATGTATCCGGTGGGCGACGGGGCGAAACGGGTGGTGATCATGGGCGTCTCCTGACTCTGTCGCGCGATGTGTCACAGCCGTGCCCGATTGTCCAGATTGCGGCGGATCAGCCTTGAGTGGGCCAAACGCGATGTTCATCGTCAATCACCACGGGGTGCACGTGCCTGCGGCCGCCATGGGCGCGCAAATGCGGATGATCGNGCGGCAGATCGGGATGCTCATGCCGGGGCGCGTCCGGCAGGTCGGCAGGCCATAGCCACGCCGCTGCAAGCAGCCCCAAAACCGCTAAACCGGCCAGCAGCAACAGGGCCGGCCCCATCCCGAGCACCTGCCCCAACCAGCCGGCCAATGGGTAGCTCACCAACCAGCAGGCATGGCTGAGCGCGAATTGCGCGGCAAAGATGGCCGGGCGATCCTCGGCATGGGCTGAGCGCCGCAAAAGCCGCCCCGATGGCGTGAGAACGCCAGAGTAAAGAAACCCGATCATGGCCCAAATCAGTAGAAACACGCCCCAGTCCGTTACCCCACCACGCCAAAGCACCGCCCCCATGACTAATGCCACAATAATCAAGCCCCGCGCGGCGACCACCATCAGCCACCGGTCGGTGAAATGACCCAGCAGCCGCGGCAGCATCAACGCGGCACCCATGGACCCCGCCCCAAAGGCGGCCATGGCCAGCGCCAGGTCACTCTCGCTCCCGCCATAACCGCTCCGCACCAGCACCACCGTGTTCACAAGCACGAATGCCCCGACAGAGGCTGCCGCGAAATTGAGCGCCAACAACCCACGCAGCCGGGGTGTGGCCAGGTAAATGCGCAACCCCCGAAAGAGACGCTCGCGAAACGGACGATCGGCCACCGTGCCATGCACCATCGGAACTGGGGTTACAGCCACCAGCAACGCAGATCCCACAAACCCCGCGACCGTGCCCAGAAATAGCCAGTGATAGCTCATCACCATCAGCAAAACGCCCGCAAACGCCGGGCTGACCAGGTTCTCCAGATCATAGGCCATCCGTGACAAAGACAGCGCGCGTGTATAGTCCCGCTCATCCGGGAGCACATCAGGCAGCACCGCCTGATAGGCCGGGGTGAAGGTGGCCGAGGCAGCCTGCAAGATGAAAATCAACGCGTAGATCTGCCACAGATCACTCACAAAAGGCAGGCACAGTCCAACACCCGCACGCAACAGGTCCGCCGCGATCAGAACAGCCTTGCGCGGCAGACGCTGCACCACGGCCTGCGCCACGGGCGACAGTCCCACATAGGCAACCATCTTGATCGTGTACGCCGCGCCCAAAACCAACCCCGCGCGATCCCCCGCCAGATCATAGGCCAAGAGGCCAAGCGCAACGCTGAGCAGGCCCGTACCAATCAACGCCACGACCTGCGCACAGAACAGGTGGGCGTAATCGCGGTTTTGAAAAACGGTGAACATGACCGCAAGCTAGCCTTTGGTGCGGGGCTTTTGAAGTGAGGCTTACAAACCCGCCAACACCTCAACTTTGTGTGAACGTTAATTGCACTACATCAAATTACGCTACTCTCTGTGAGGAACAAAAAACAGGAGGTGTTAATGTCCCACATCACTCTCACCCGCCGCGCCGTTCTGGGCTCGGCTGCCGCCCTCCCGCTGGCCGGTATCGCCGGAACATCCGCGCGCGCAGCAGCGCCGATGCTGGGCGCGGCCACAACCCGCTTCAACCGCGTGACGCTCGGCGAGTTCGAAGTAACCACACTGCTCGCCGCCACCATGCCGCGTCCCGATCCGCATACCATCTTTGGTCTCAATGTGACTGCCGAAGAGTTTGCCGAGGCTTCTGCCGCCCACAATATCCCAACGGATCAGGCGCAGTTCTTCTTTACCCCGACCGTGATCAACACCGGCGCGGAACTGGTGCTGTTTGACACCGGACTCAATCCCGATGCCATCACCGGCGCGCTTGCCGCTGCGGGTTATACCCCTGATCAGGTCGATGTGGTGGTCATCACCCATATGCACGGCGATCACATCGGTGGGCTGACGGGCGAAGGCGGTTCGGTGACGTTCCCCAATGCCCGCTACATGACGGCCAGCACAGAGTTCGACCATTGGGCCGGCGCTTCCAATGAGAATTTCGAGGCCAAGATGCGTCCCTTGGCTGAAAAGACCGAGATGATCGGCGACGGGGCCAGCGTGGCTTCGGGCATCACCGCCATGTCCGCCCCCGGCCATACCCCCGGCCATACCGCTTATATGATCGAGAGCGCAGGCAAATCGCTGGTGATCGCCGCCGATTTTGCCAACCACTACGTCTGGTCGCTTGGGTACCCCGATTGGGAGGTGAAATTCGACATGGACAAGGCGCAGGCCGCCGTCACCCGACGCAAGGTTTTGGACATGCTTGCCACCGACAAGGTGCCGTTCATCGGCTATCACATGCCCTTCCCCGCCGTGGGCTATGTGGAAACGCGCGGCGACGGATTTCAATACGTGCCTTCCAGCTATCAGTTGATGCTCTGATCCGACCGTTGGGGCGGATTTACATTTCCGCCCCAACGCCCCATATCCCGGCTATGCATCACGCTCTGCCCGATCTCACCGCAGTCGAGGATATGGCCCGCACGGCGATGGCCAGCCTCCCTGCTGCCTTCCGCCAAGCAGCGCAGGAGGTGGCTCTGCTTGTTGTGGACTGGCCGCCAGCGCATGTGCTCAAAGAGATGCAGATCGACGACCCTCTCGATCTCACCGGCCTCTACGAAGGCATCCCGCTGACAGAAAAATCCCAATTCGACCAACCACTTGGACCAAACACAATCTGGATTTTCCGAGAGCCGATCCTTGCAGAGTGGCGCGAGCGCGGCGATATTGAGTTGGCCGATCTGGTCACGCATGTGGTGGTGCATGAATTCGCGCACCACTTCGGCTGGTCGGATGAGGATATCGCCACCATCGACCGCTGGTGGGAATGACCGGGCTCAGATCAGCCGGTCCATGATCCGCGCAGCGGNGCTCAGCACTTGGGGCTAGGTGTCGAAAGCGCGGCACCCTCTTTCATATCCCCCGCCTCGGCGTCAGGCTTGGCAAGCGCATGACCAGAGGCCGGACCGCGCAGCGGTTGCACCAGCATCCGGTCGAGCCACAGGTCGCGCCGCGTGCGGAATTGCTCGATCCCGATCTGCATCGCGGCATGACCGCGCGCAGGCTGCGCCACATAGGTGCCCAACAGGCGATCCCACCACGGCAGGTTAAAGCCGTAATTGGAATTGGTCTCGCGCGGATCACTCGAATGATGCACGCGGTGCATATCCGGCGTCACCACAATCAGGCGCAGCCAGCGATCCACAGATTGAGGCACGTTCACATTCCCATGATTGAACAGCGCCGTGCCATTGAGCAGCACCTCAAAAATCAGCACCGCCAACGCTGGCGGACCGAGCGCCGCCACCATTGCCAGCTTGATCGCCATCGACATCACAATCTCGACCGGGTGAAAGCGCAGGCCCGTTGTGGCGTCAAACTCCAGATCGGCATGGTGCATCCGGTGCAGCCGCCACAGCCCCGGCACAGCATGGAACATCACGTGTTGCAGGTAGATCGCGAGATCAAGCAGCAGAACCGAGACAACGATCGCGACCCATTCGGGCACGGCCAAATTGTTGAAGAGGCCCCATCCCCGCTCTGCCCCGATCACCGCCAGACCGACCGCGAGAACCGGAAAAGTCAGCCGCAGAATGACCGTATCCAAGACCACGAGGCCCAGATTGTTGGTCCAACGGATCACGCGCGGGATCTCTTGTCTGCGGCGCGGCGCGGTCAGTTCCCAGATCATCATGACAACCAACAGCGCCAGAAACACCGACAGACGGATCACAGGCTCTGCGCTCAGGATCGTTTCGGACATGGGCGGGCCTTTCAGGCTTGCGCGGTGACGCGGAGTCCTTATGATTCAAGTCATCACTTGAATGATTAGAGAGGCACCGCCGCCATGTCAACAAGCCCGAAACAGGCGCTCTTGCAGGAATATGCCCTCATCGCGCAGGCTCTTGCCGCACCTGCGCGGCTGATGCTCTTGGAACAACTGGCGCAGACCGAGGCTTCGGTCGAGACACTGGCGCACAAGACCGGACTAACGGTGGCCAATACCTCGCAGCACCTGCAACAGCTGCGCCGTGCCGGCCTTGTCACCAGCCGCCGTGCGGGCAAGACGGTGATCTATGCGCTGCGCGACGCGCGCACGATCACGCTCATGGGGTTAATGAGCGAGGTGGCCGAAACCAATCTGGCGCAGGTGACAGTGATTCTGGATGGGCTGTCCGGCGACGCCCCGACACCTGAACCCCTCACCCGCGCCGAGCTTGCCGAACGCTTGACCATCGGTGCCGTCACCCTGCTCGACATTCGGCCCGAAGACGAATTTGCCGCCGGTCATATTCCCGGCGCGCGGCGGGTCAGCCTTGGGGAACTCGAGACATTGATCCCGTCGCTCGATCCAAGCCGCGAAATCATCGCCTATTGCCGTGGGCCCTATTGTCTCTATGCACATCAGGCTGTCAGCCTCTTGCGCCAACGCGGCCTGAACGCCCGCCGTTTGCTCGGTGGCCTGCCCGAGTGGCGCGAAGACGGGCGTGCTGTGCAGCACGGCTCTGCGTGACGGAACACGCCTATGATCCACCGCAATATACGGCATAAACACTTGATATAGGGGGAACTACTCTTGATCAAACTGTCACCCAAGAGGGTGAAATGGTGCGGTCGAGACGCATTGAACTCCTATATCTTGATGTAGCGTACTGTTCCTAAATATAGCTTAATCAGCTACTTAAGCGAATAAACCTGTATCACAGTGTTGCATTTTGTGCCACTGTATCCCACATGTTGAGGTGGGTAGAACAGTGGACAGAATGACCAGAGCCTTGAACAAGCTTTCCGCTTCTTTCGTGCGCACAGCGCCGATCGGTAAGTATTCCGATGGTGGCGGGCTCTGGCTACACCAGCGCAACGATGGCGGTGCGCAATGGTTTCTCAGGATCACAGTGCATGGTAGGCGTCGAGAGATGGGGCTTGGCCCCTTGTCCAGTGTGACGCTCAAGCAGGCAAGGACCGAGGCGGAAAAATGGCGCGCCATCGCCCGTCAGGGGAAAGACCCGATCAAGGAGCGCGAAAAGGAGCGGCGGCAACAGGAACGCAACCTGCACCTTCTCGCTGACGTGGCGCGAGATTGCTTCGAGTCGCGCAAGGCTGAGCTCAGGGGCGAAGGGAAAGCGGGGCGATGGTTTTCGCCTCTTGAACTCCACGTCCTGCCAAAGCTGGGCAAAGTGCCGGTCGCGGAAATTGACCAGATCGACATTCGCAACGCATTGGCCCCGATCTGGCACACCAAAGCTGCGACGGCAAAGAAAGCGATAGAACGCCTGTCTGTCTGCATCCAGCACGGCGCGGCGCTGGGCCTTGATGTGGACATGCAGGCGGTTGCGAAGGCAAGGGCGCTGCTGGGCGCACAGCGCCACAGAGTCGAGCACACAGCCTTTCTACCGTGGCAGGACGTGCCAGCCTTCTACGCATCCTTGCAGCCCGACACAGTGACGAATCTGGCGCTCAAACTCCTGATCCTGACAATCGGAACGCGGTCGCGCCCACTGCGCCACATCCACCTAGACCAGATCGACAGCGATGTGTGGATTGTCCCGGCAGACCAAATGAAGGGACGGCGCGACTCGGGCGATGATTTCCGAGTACCATTGTCGCGACAGGCACTAGACGTGATCGACCGGGTGAAACCCTATGCGCGTGACGGGTTCCTGTTTCCGAACGTGCGTAAGGGTGTGATCTCAGACGCCACCATGTCCCGCCTGATGGAGCGGCGCGGCATGGACGCAAGGCCACACGGCTTCCGGTCCAGTTTCCGGACATGGTGTTCCGAGGCGGCAGATGCCCCTTGGGAGATATCCGAAGTCTGTCTCGCCCACAGCACGGGCGGCAAGGTCGAACGGTCCTACAAGCGGACAGATTTCTTGGAGCAGCGGCGCGATCTGATGCAGCGCTGGGCGGATTTTGTCGACGGTACATCTTGATGGGAGGCCGGAGAGATTTACCAACCAGCAAATCTGCTTGGATAGACCCAATAAGCGATGTTCAATGGGCTCACTGGGAGAGCAAATTTAAAAGGTCATTCTCAGAGGACTTCCGGCATTCAGTTGACTTATGTCTGCTCGATTTTCGTGCCTATAAAGCTGCTCACTACGGGAAAGACAGAGTATCAGCTAGTGAATTGAAGAAACGGATCAAGAGGCTGGATAAGAGGCACTCAGACGGTAAATCACTCGATGATGCGTTTGCTGAAGACCAGATCCTGAAAAATAACTTAGACCATATTGAGACGTCTTTTCCAGAGAAGGTTCAGAACACGCTTAAATTGCTTAACGAGAACTTGGCTGATGTTAGCATGGACGCTCCTAAGCCAGAAGTGATATACACATTTTGCGTATTTGCCTTGTTCGAGAAAAGCGGCGCGACCGTTAGTTTAACATCGGGAAAAATACGCGATTTCATCGAGAAAGATGCTGAGGTAACTCCAACACCTATTGAGGCGTTCATCCTACATTTCATCCTACATGTCGATAAACCTGTGCGCCGACATGTCGATCGAATAAAGAAAATTATACAGCGTTTTCAGTAACTAATAGATTTCTGAAGTTTGTCCCCCTCTACCGAAAGGGAGGCCAACGTCATCATGGCACCACAAGCTCAAGCATGAGGTGCCAACGTGACCCAATATCTGACCAGCAACGAGGTGCAGGACCGCTATAAGATCAGCCGGTCGAGTGTGTATCGTTGGCAGGAAAACCCAGAAATCGGGTTTCCTGCCCCTATGAAGATCGGCGCTCGCATCCTATGGCGCGAGGCCGAACTAGACGCCTTCGATGCGCGCATCGCCACCGCATCTGAGCCACATAACCAACCCGAAACCACTGCATAAAAAAAGCCCGAACCAACCTTTCCGGGGAGAGGTTCGGGCCTTGATGCACCTTTAAGGATAAAGACATGGTAACCGAAAACAAATTCAAATTCTACACGTCAGAACAATTAGCGCAGGAATGGAGCGCAGACGCTTGGAAAGAGCCACCGTCCCTTATGGTCACATTGCCGTTTCCGGGCGGGGTTCTGTTCGGCGCAAAGACCAATAATGACGCCCAGCGCGTCAGTTTCTTCCTGCATCCAGAAGATGCGCAGATGATCGGTGAACGCCTGCTGAACGCAGCGAGGGAGTCCGATCATGGAACTGCCTGAAAGGTATGTGTTATACCGCCGCGAGTGGGACTCTGCCGCTGGAAAGTGGCAGAAAATACCGTGTGGCCATCAAGGCCACAGCATTGACCCACCGAGCCCGGATCAATGGCGCACGTTTGAGGACGCAGCGCGATATGCTACATGGAACGATACTAAACCCAATGCACCTTACGGTGTGGGATGGGTGCTGAATGGCGACGGGTTCTTCCTGCTCGACGTTGATGGCGCGCTTGATTCACAAGGTCAGTGGTCAGCCGAATCACAGGCAATATTCCTGTCATTTGGCGGCGCGCTCGGTGAGGTCTCTACCAGTGGCAAAGGTCTGCACATAATCGGGCGCTGTGACCCGGACTTACCCAAAACGCACAAGAACAAGTGGGATGGCGACAAGGAATTTTACACATCTGGCAGATTCGTTGCCCTGTCCCGCGACGGTCTGAGCGTGATTGGCGGCGGTGAGTATGTGGACAAGGACTGGACCGACCAATTGCGCCGCCTCATACCCGAGCGGCCTTTCCTGGGCGATCTGCCTGACGGACGTGATCCGACCTACACCGGACCCGAGGATGACGACGAACTGATCGGCATGATGCTGCGGACGGCTGGTGCGACATCGGCGTTCGGCGGCGGTGTGACCATCAAGGACTTGTGGGAAGCAAACGCGGAACGGCTCGCCACGAAATACCCTGACCCGGAGCGCCCGTTCGATCATAGTGCTGCTGATGCTGCACTCATGGGCCACCTGGCGTTCTGGACCGGCAAAGATATGCCGCGCATGGATCGCCTGTTTCGCCGATCGGCCCTCATGCGGGACAAATATGAAAAGCGGGCCGATTACCGGCGCGACACGACACAGAACGTGGCGCGCATGTGCAAGCGGGTTTATGATCGCGGGCAAACCGTCACATCGTCAGACAATGAAGAATGGCCAGAACCTGCGCCGCGCTTCTTGCGCACCGAATTACCGCCTGCCCCCGAACTGCCCTTGCGCGATGTGCTGGGAGAACGTCTGGCACAATGGGTGGAGAATGCAGCGGCGTCAAAAAGCGCCCCGCCCGACTACGTGTTCGCGGCGCTGCTGGCCGTGGCGGGNGCGACCATCGGAAACACGCGCTGGGTGACAGTCTGGCAAGGCTGGAACGAACCACCGATCATCTGGACCATGTGCATTGGCGCGCCCAGCTCAGGCAAAAGCCCAGCGATTGATGCGGTGCTGCAACCTTTGCGGAAGGCAGAGCGCCCCTTGCGGGAAACTGCACAAAGGCTGCAAGACGGGTGGAGGCAAGAGTCAGAGTTGGCCAACCTAGCCGATCAGGCATGGAAAGAACAGGTGAAGGCGGCAATCAAAAAGAAGGAACAATGTCCTGAGAGGCCACACGAGGCCAATGCAGGGCCTATGCCACATATCCCCCGGCTTGTGGTGAATGATGGCACTATTGAAAGGCTTGGGGCCATACTGGCGCGCCAACCGCGCGGCACACTACAGATGCGCGATGAACTTGCTGGATGGCTGCAAGGTATGCAGCGTTATTCGGGTGGCGGCAGTGACCGGCCCTTTTGGCTTGAAGCCTTCGGTGGGCGGGGTTTCACGGTCGAGCGGATGGGCCGCGAACCGCTGACGATCGACCGCCTGTCGATAGGGGTGCTGGGCGGCATCCAGCCCGATCGGCTCAAGTCGCTGTTGTTCAATTCTGATGATGACGGGCTCTTGGCGCGATTTGTTCCGATCCATCCGCAACCTGCGCCGCTGCGCCGTCCACAACCGTGGACCGATGACGCCTTAATGGAGAAACTGATTGAGCGTTTGCTTTCGCTCGATCTGGTGGCGGATGAAACAGGCGGAGTGCGGCCGTGGTTCATCTCCTTGAACGAAGAAGCCTGTGATCTGATGGATAAATTCCGGCAGAAAATTCGTGGCTGGGAAGTCGGGTTAGAAGGACTGATGCTATCCTTTATCGGTAAGCTTCCTGGATTGGCGGCGCGTGTGTCTTTGGTTCTTGCGCATCTCGATTGGGCCAGTGAAGGAGAGCAGGAACCGCGTGAAATTACAGCGGCACAGTTCGGCAGGGCCACACGTCTCGTGGAGGCATATCTTCTTCCCATGGCGCGCCGCGCATATGCCGATTCGGCAACGCCAAAAGCCGAGCGCGCGGCACGCAAGCTTGTAGAGGTTATCAAAGAGCACGGCTGGCAATCGTTTACCGCGCGACAGGTCATGCGCCTTGAAATCACAGGGGTCGCCCGCAAGGTGGACTTGGATCCGGCGCTTTCAGCTTTAGAAGACGGAGAGTGCATTCGGCTTACTGAAACAGCCCCAAACCCAAAGGGCGGTAGACCACAAAGGTTGTATGCGGTGAACCCTGCACTGCATCAGCCGGAGTCTTGACATCACACGGCGCGACAAAACCGACAGAACTGACAAAACCTTTACATGATCGGAGTTGTGTCGGTTCTGTCGGTTTTGTCGCGCCGCCCTTTACCCATCTACTTAACCAGCGCTACACAGGAATATATGAAACACAGAGTTGGATATGAGCAACGGGGTTTTTTTGAAGTTGACCTTTATTTCAGCCCACCAACGACAGCTGACAAAATTCTCAAAGTTCGTTCATTTTGGAATCCAAGTGTATCGTACAGTGTTTCATTAAGGGATCAGACGTGTGACTGTCCAGATTTTGAGTTTCGCACAGATCGCGATCGGAACCACATCAGCCGTCTTTGCAAGCACCTGATGGTGAAATTGAATGAGTTCGATGCTTTTGAGAGTTCAAACGAATGGGTCAAGCTGCTCACCGGAATGGGCACAAGGGGACCAATCGCAGCATTCGAGATAAGAACTGAACAGACGAAGCCTGGCTTGATGGCGGTCAACGATAAGGAAGATTGGGTGGATTTTTACGCCAGAACCACAAGAAAGGGAGAAACGTCTAAAAACGCCAGTGGAGCGTTCCACAAATATGGGTGGGCGATATATCAAAAGAGATGGTCACACGGGAACTACCCAAGAGGTGGACCCCATTACCGTAAAATCCTTTTACAAATTGACGCGCTGGATTTTTATGAACAGACAACATCGCCGTCTAGAAAGTGACCGTTAGGTTGCCATCAATGGAAAGGGGATTGCATCCAGCCTGCTGAATCCGCTCCAACCCGAAAGGGTAGCAGGCAACACAGGCTTCATACGATAAATCAGGAGCAGTCTTAATGTGATCTTGGTTCGCGTGACCCAGAGCACGAAGGGGACAGAACCGACAAAAATGAAAGAACCTTGCTCGACCATAGTTTTGTCGGTTTTGTCGGAAGCGCAAACGCAAGATAACCCGAAAAATTCTGTCGCTAGCAAAGTGTTGCAGTCGCGCGTTACCCGCAAGTCAAATTCGGCTCAGGAGGACCCATAAAAAAGTTGCCGCGATTCCCGTCATTCCGGTGACGCCCAAGTGGAAATCATAACCACACGTTAGTTGGCACAAGCCATAATACTAAGCAAGTTAAGATGAATAACGGCGTTCAAATCAAAGAATACCCGTGAATGTATAGAAATGAACATTTCCAGCGTAATTCCCACCGATGAATACATCGTGGCTTACCGTGTTTCCATTCAAATTTCGAACCAGTAAAATTTCCCCATACTTCGATTTAATCGGCCCAAAAGAAATCTTTGATCCTGAACCCGTTCCTGGCGCTTCCTTAACAAATTTCGCCGTTCCGATAAATTCTGAGTTTATAGTCACGTCGAGTCCGAGCAATTTGTTTCCGTCTGGCGCATTTTCTGATATTTCAATCGACGCCGGTCGTCCGTTGATTACGATTGCACCGTTACTAGTTATAGGTTCGCAGCCGAGTAAAAAAATCGCCGTACAAATCGCTAGAAATGTGCTGAAGATGCGTCTTCTTAGCATGCTAAATCCTTGATTGAGCCGTTCTAGAGCACAGTGAGAATGGTCTCACCTTCATCAGCACAGAGTCGCCCAACCGTAGGTTGGAAGCAACCAATAACTTAATACTGACAACAGATCGTTAAGGGTGGTCATTTGGGTGGATGAAACCGCCCCCTGATTTCTCAAGTTATTGAAATCAAAAGATTTTCTTGAGTGAAATGGTGCGGTCGAGAGGACTCGAACCTCCACGGGTGTTACCCCACAGCGACCTCAACGCTGCGCGTCTACCAATTCCGCCACGACCGCACGTGATCAGGTAGGTCCGGGCCGTATATGCAAACTAATCAGGCTTGTGAAGGGGCAAAACACATTGCCCCTCCGGTTTTTCAAACGATGGGCTGCGCGCCTATTCCAGCTTGAATGTCGGCAGGGTTGCAACCGGCTGCACGCTCTCTGATGCGCCCGCCGCTGCGCCCTGTGTTTTGAACGCCGCCTTGCGCAAAAGCCCGGTGCGCTCAGTGTTGCCGGGGGCGAAAACGGGCTCAGCGCCGCGCTCGATCGCCTCAACAGCCCCTTGATACCATGCCAGGGCCAGATCAGGCCGCCGCGTTGTGCCAAAGCCTTCGTTCAGGTGATGTCCCATCAGCTCACCGTAAGGTTCCTCACCCAAGGCTGTGAGCAAAAGGGCAGAGCCAAGCGCCACATTCATGTTGTCGATGCGGTAGCCCACCGAAAGGCAGATTTTCGCCGTTCCCGACAATTGCGCCGGGGATTGCCCCGATTGGAGCACGAAACCGCGCACGTTCTGCACGACCTCTTCGCGTGAATTCAGCGAGAGCGCCGCCACATGATCCCGCATCGCAGGCTCAAAGGCGCGGCACTGTTCTTCGAGTTGTGCCGGTGTCACGCCCTTGAGAGCGGCCGCCATCGTCTCGCCTTCGGCAATCGCATAGGTGCGTGCGAGGCAGAACTGCTCGTTCAACGCAACGCGCGAATCGCCCAGCGACGCCGCAGTTACAAAACCGCCGTTTGAATTGGTGATCAGGCTGACCTGATTGCAATGCGACGCCAGCGATGGCCCCTCGCCACCAGAAGCCATGAGATTGGGCAGAGCCGCGAACCCGACTGCAGCCGGGGCCGTGCTTGCCGCCGGCACCTGCGCCGCCTCTGGAATGGAGGCCATCACCGGCGAAGGGGCAGCAGGCGCAGGCACGGGCGCCGCCGCATAGGTCGGCACGCCGACTGCCTCGTCGCGATATGCATGCAACAATCCGCGCGTCCCCTGTCCGCGTTGCGCGATCAACTGCGCGGTGGCCGCCCCGCTGCTCTGTGCGCGGTAATACGAGCTGATCAAGAACTGACGCTCGTAATCGGCCAGATAGCCGGTCGCCGGATAGCCCATATGCGCCTGAAACTGCGCCGCCGCGTCGCGGGTGTTGCGTCCGCGCACGCCGTCTGGCGACCCTGCCGGAAAGCCAAAGTAATTCAGCGCTGTCTGTTCTTCGCGGACTTGCTGGCGCTCGACCGTGTTGACGGGAGCCTGGTAGACCCGGCGCGTCGTGGTCGTGGTTTGTTGTTTGCGTTCCCGCGCCTTGGCGCTTTCGTTCACGATGATGCCACTGACGGCACCACCAACCAGCCCCCCGACCAGTCCATCCTTGAAATCCGCATGGGCAACGCCCGCAGGCATTGCTACCGATGCCGCCAATGCAGCCATCATAATTCGTTTTGAAAACATCTCTCATCTCCCCTAAGCAGGTGCAAAACTCGATAGGACAATCTACCACAAGTTTTCCCTCACACGTAGACAGAGTCAAACCTTGCCGCTCGAAACCCCCATTGCAATCGACCAAACCGGCGTGGAATGGCACCTCTCCGCCGATCTTGTGCCCTATCCGGTGGCCGTAGCCGCGATGGAGGAGCGCGTTGCGCGAATCGCCGACGGCACCGCAGCCGAGGCAATTTGGCTTCTGGAGCATCCGCCACTTTATACCGCCGGCACCTCGGCCAAACCGGCAGACCTGACCGATCCTGACCGTTTTCCGGTCTATGAGGCCAAACGCGGCGGGCAGTATACCTATCATGGCCCCGGTCAGCGCGTCATCTACATCATGCTCGACGTGGGCAAGCGCGGCCGCGATGTGCGTTGCTTCGTGCGCCAACTGGAAGGCTGGGTCATCGCGACCTTGGCCGAATTCAATGTGATTGGGGAAATACGACCGGGTCGCGTGGGGGTCTGGGTCACCCGACCGGACAAGCCGCTCACAGCCACAGGCCAACCGGCTGAGGACAAGATCGCCGCCATCGGCATCCGCCTGCGCAAATGGATCAGCTTTCACGGTATCTCGATCAACGTCGAACCCGACCTGGAGCATTTCACCGGCATCGTGCCCTGCGGGATCACAGACCACGGCGTGACCTCTCTCGTGGACCTAGGTCTTCCGGTCACCATGGCCGACCTTGATGTGGCTCTGCGACGGCGCTTTTCACAGATATTTGACTGAGGCCGACCAACGCCGCTACCAAAGTTGGAGGTTGCAAGCCGAAGCAGTCGGGCTATGGTTACACCCGGAACGCAACCAAACCCCAATGAGGTAGCTTATGAAGACACTTCTCGCCGCTTCCGCCACGCTCGTGGCGCTCTCCCTGCCCGCCTTCGCCGCAGGCGACGCCGCCAAAGGCGAAAAAGAATTCAATAAATGCAAAGCCTGCCACATGATCGCCTCTGACAGCGAAACCATCGTGAAGGGCGGCAAGACCGGCCCGAACCTCTATGGCGTGATCGGCCGCGCGGCGGGCAGCGTCGAGGACTTCAAGTATTCTGACGGTCTGGCCGCCAAAGGCGCAGACGGGCTCGTTTGGGATGAGGCAGAGCTTGCAGCCTATGTCAAAGACCCGAGTGAATATCTTGGCAGCCGCTCGAAGATGACCTTCAAGCTCGCCAAGGGGGCCGAGGACGTGGCCGCCTATCTCGCGACCTTCGCGCAGTAAGAAACGAAATGCCGCAAGGCGTATAGCCCCGCGCCACCGCGCGGGGCTTTTTCTTGACCTGTCTCAGGTAAACCGCGCCCGCGTCCGGTTGGCCAGCGCCACCAGCGACAGCATCACCGGCACCTCGACCAGCACGCCGACCACTGTGGCCAGCGCCGCGCCGGAATTGAGCCCAAAGAGCGAAATCGCCACGGCCACCGCGAGCTCAAAGAAATTCGACGTCCCGATCAGCGCACAGGGGGCTGCGATCCGGTGCGGCACCTTGAGCAACCAGGCCGCCACATAGGCCAGCACGAAAATCCCGTAGCTTTGCAAGATAATGGGCACCGCGATCAGCCCGATCACCATTGGCCGCTCGACAATGACCCGGC